>ENA-UOWO01005685-UOWO01005685.1-activated-sludge-metagenome-genome-assembly--contig:-NODE-5685-length-13104-cov-5.447161_pt1 | contig 13104 bp, 7 predicted proteins | sample MGYA00238148_ERZ761564 | MGnify/ENA primary metagenome ERZ761564 (study PRJEB28885, sample SAMN05720194) | activated sludge metagenome | isolation source: Anaerobic digester | place: USA...
GGATTAACCGGCCGCGCACCGGCCGGTGCCGAGGCTTCTTCTTTGGCAGACATACTGCGGGATGGCGCAGGAGCCGACGGGCGGGCAACGTTCATTTCGCGAGAGACAGAGCCATCGGATTTGCTTTCTTCAGAAGACAAAACCTCGTCATTCATAGCCTCAGGAATACTCTGCGGCATGGCGCTGTCGGTGTCCATGGCCGCGCCACTCACTTCTGAAGGCGCTGATCTTTCGCGATCGGCAGAACCAAACAGGCCGCCATACCATGAACCACCCTCTCCCTGTTTGTTTTTTCCTGAAGGAATCTGGGCTTTCGAGAAGTCGGTTTCCCACCAGCGCAGGCGCTCTTCCCATTGCGGAATAATGCTGTTGAGTTTCTGCTCGCGGGTCTGGGCAACTTCTGCATCGGCCTTCTCGACAGCGGCAAAATACTGTTCACGCCAGGCCGGTTTTGAAGCCGGGGGCACGATTTTGTGTTCGATATACTGGTCGATGCGCTCGAGCACGATCATCGAGGTGAATTCATTTACTACGCCATGCTTTTTGCTGAGCGTAACGATGTCGAGACGATTCTTTTCTTTTTCAGCAAGCAGTTCGTCAACTTTTCGGCCTGCCCAGAACTTGCGCAGAAAATCGCCTTTAACAGCCTTGCTGCGACTGATGTCGTAACTGCGCTCGAAAAGCCCCTGGGCACTGGTGCCGAAACTGAGGGTAATTTTGGCTTCATCACCGCTCAGCAGGCCGGCAAACATATATCTCGGGTTCACAGCGACCCTGCCGGTTGGGAAAACCTCTTCGATGCCCTTGCCGCTGACCAGGCCGGTAACCCCGAAGAAGTCGGCGCCAACCATTTTTACGGCGCGGTTGAGATCGAGAGATTTCAGATTCAGCAGGCTGCCACCGCTGCGGCGGCAGATGTGCTGCAGAAAACTGTAATCAGCGCCATCAGCCGAAGTGATTGCATAAACCGGCGCGGCAAAGTCTGGTATTTCGCTTTTTCCGAAGGTTGTCAGGCCATCAGTGATAAGCAGATAGCAGTCGGGTTTGCCAAGGTCTTTTCCGATACCGGTAAAATTGGTACCGCCATCGAATTTGACTTCTTCAATGTGCTTGATCAGAACACCGGCATCGCCGCGCTTCAACTGCCATGATCGGCTGCTGCCCGGCCGGTTGCGAAACTCGACAAATTCGACACGAACTTCGGCAGCCACGCGTTCAGAAGCAAACAACGCTTCAATAAATTTCTTTTCAAGCGCCAGATCGCGCTTAGCGCCTGAGCCAGAAGCATCATAGAGCACAACGATTTTTTCGGCCGGTTTGAACGGTCGATTTTTTTCGGGGTCGGCAGCAAGGCCCTGAACGCTGAAGTAGAAATTACCGTCGCTGGCTTCTTCGACAAAAACGGCACCAGGCTCAGGAACCGGTATGGTGACCCTGACTTCAGAGTCTATTTTCTGGCGCTGAATGGCAACTTCGGTGAACCAGCCTGACTTCATCTGGCTGAACCCGGCAGTTTCTCTGCCGACAATTTCTATTTTCGGCTTCTGATCAGCGCTGAGAACTTCGACTCTGAGGTTGAAATTTTCGGTTTTTTCGCTCAGCTGCAAAGGTACACGATAAAGTGCTTCACCGTCATTTACGGCCAGTTCGGTGATATAAACGACCTGAACAGTGCGTGAACTGCTGGGGTTGAGCGGGTAAACCCGGGTTTTGAAGTTGTTACCCTTGACTTTTTCGACAATACCGGGGTCAACGCCGCGTCGAATCTCAGTTTCGAGAACTTCACGGGCTTTCTGCTTTTCGATGGCGACGCCTTCAACGAGTTCGCCGTCGATATCGAGCGCATAGCCAGAAACAACCGCACCTTCTGGCAGCGGGAATTCGAGTTCCCCTTCAAGCACCCGCGAATTCGGGTTGAAGAAGCGCATCGTCATGGTAGTTTCGGCCAGATGCCCGAAAATTCTGACCCGGGCATCGAGACTGGCCAGGCTGATCGGCTGTTCAGCTGGCCGTTTCAGATTCACGACCGGAATCTGGGCCTGCAGTGCGGTGACAGTCAGCAGCAGAAAAGCGAGTAGAAGCAACAGACGGTTTTGCATATATTCCCCTCGATTGTGGAGTTTGTTCAGCACAATTTCAGAAACGCAGCCGGGCAGAACCGGATTGCGTTTTTTATTTTTTAAGATCCGCAAGGGCGGCAAGCTTCATCACATCGGTCTTATCGCCGAAAAAGCGGCTGAAAACGCTGATGCGGTAGAAAGAAGCCAGAGAAAGTTCTTCGCCGGTTCTTCCGAGCAGCCAGACATTCTTGTGACGAAAATGGAAAAAAAGAAAAAGCTGCTGCACCCTCTCATCATCCAGTTTATCAAGCGACGGCGCAAAGCTTTTGAGAAGTCTGGCGGTATTTTCAAGTCTGACAAGCACCTTCTTTTCCTGGTCAAACCTGTCGTTCTCGGGGTTGAGGGTAAAACTGCGCAGCAGCAGCCCCTGAAAGCGCTGCCCGTAGTGCCTGGTCATGATAATCGCCGCCAGGCCTCGAAGTGCGACACTGTTGCTGCGCATGGCGTGTTCGAAAAATTTCAGCGCCTGCCCTTCCGGCTTTACGTCTATATAACGTGAAATATCGTTCATAAGGCGCATTTCAATCTCTGACAATTCAATGGCGCCGGCCAGAACCGGCAACAGAAACAGTATCAGAAGCAGACCAGCTATTTTTGCTCTAATCGATGTCTTCATAAGGGTAACAGACCGTGATCACTTTCGGAATCTCGCAATCTTTCACAACAATCTTGATAAAATCGCCATTGAAACGCTCGCCAATAATGGCAAGCTTCTCGCCGTCACGTTCCGGCCATTTCTGCACCACCCTGCCATTGATAACCGCATCTTCAACCTGCTTGATAAAGATATCGCGGGCAATCATCTGGTCATAGGCATGTTTAGTCATTTGATACTCGCCCGATGCCACCATTCTGGCCACTCTGCGCCGTCCCATATACATTCATTCCCAAATCGCTGACATTTTCAGGTCTGATTTTACCCCGTCCAGCATCCGCATGTAAAGCACCAAGGAAGGGTAACGCAGATACCTGCCAATTCATGTTTATCAGGTAGAAAAGCACCGCTTTACAGGCAGATCGCCTACAGGTCTTTGAAAAGATCGCCCGAGTCGGCAGGCTGGCGCAGGGCTTCGCGCCATTTCTTCGATGTCTCGGCGGGTGGGTTTGTGGCATCGAGTTCGGCAAAAAGGCTTGTGCGTGTTTCTCTGATACTGTCTTCGACGTTAAAAACCGGTGCTGATTCAGTGACCGCAAGAATTTCGCCTTCAGCAGAGGGAACGGGCAAAACCGGCTCGGCATCGAGATCGATAACAGCAGTCTCAGCGGGCTTATCGACCAGAAGTTCCCTGACTTCGTCAAGCGACACTTCGTCGGGTGAAATGGTGATTTCGTTGGCTGGCTGGTCTTTGTTGCAACAGTATTTGGGAATCACCGACTCGAACTCGTCGTAATCGAGCTTGTCTTTACCAGCCGGAGAAACCGGTTCGGAAGTTTCAGCGAACTCGGTTCGCGAATATTCTTCCGTGTAGGCTATCGGCTGAAGCTCGGCATCTGTCGCGCCTGATTCTTCATCGGCAACGGCATTGATATCGACACCGGCGCCTGCAACAGTATGGTCACCGGCAGCATCTTCCGGAAAATCCTCATGCGAATATTCTTCGGTATAGGCAATTGGCTGCAATTCTTCTGCAGGCGTCTCTGTGGATGCAGAATCACCCGCATCGATATGCTGGTCATTGTCTTCAGAATTCAAAGAGGCGGCTTCCGGAAGGTTTTCAGAACCAGAATCTTCGTCAGCAGAAGACAGCGACCAGTCTTCGTTACTTTCGCCAGAATCAGCCGGTTCGGCAATACTTTCCGCATCAGTGGCATTATGGGTTTCAACAGGCTCAGCCCGGCGACGTGGCGGGCTGACGAACAGATCATTAAAAAGATTTTCTGACGCTGCTTCTGGCTCATCTTCGTAATCGGTCTGGTCGACTGCGGCGACGGTCGGCCCGACTTCAGCTTCGGTGTTTAAATCGCCGCCGGGCACATGTTCTTCTTCGGTTACTTCTGAAGAAACAACTTCTGATGCCTCAGAATTATTGTCATATTGTTCAGGCTGCACATATTCACCGTTGTAATTCTGCGGCTCAGCGAACTCACCTGGCGTATCTCCGGCATCTTCAGACGTGAACTGCTGTGAATACCCATCGCCCTGCGCCAAGGCTTCATCTGCCGGAGCTTCAGAATAAGATTCGTAACCGTAACCCTGCTGCTCATAACCGGGCTCATGCCCGGAATAACCGTCTTCACCGGCCGACACTGACGGCTGGTCACCTTCCTGATACAGGGGTTGCTGATACTGTTCATTTTCGTAAACCGTCTGATCATAAGCATTTTCAGGCCATTGTTCCTGGCTGCCGGGTTCCTGAGAATACCCGCCGGCTTCTGGAGCCGCGCCATCATAGCCAGGTTCAGCCTGATCATAACCGTAAGAATCGGCATATTGCGGCTGCCCCTCGACAGGACCAGCTTCGTCATATCCTGCCGATTCTTCTGCCGGAGCAAAGCCTGAATCTGCAGTCTCGTCGGAACTGGCTGCGGCCTCTTCGCTTTTGCGCCGGCTTTTGATCGCACCGAGTGAAATTGCTCCTGCCGGTCCTGCAGAAGGTTTATGTGCTGTTTCCGGATCAGAATGTGCTTTTAAAAGCTTGCCATGCGAAGCATCCGGCATATGCGCGGCGTCAGAAGCAGTTGCCTGGCCTTTTTCATCGGCGGCCGGCGAAGTGGCAAAGCCCATGGCCTTGGCCAGCGGATCACCCGGCACCAGTTCGTGCAGATTACTGGCGTACATCATCGCCTTCTTTTTGTCGCCAGTAGCATTGCAGCATCTGACCAGCAGGCGAAAAAGCTTAACCCGGTCACCACCATCGCGGTAGATGCCAAAGCAGTTTTCGAGAGAACGCAAGGCCAGCGACGGAAAAATCTTCGCCAGCAGACCGACTCTCAGCCAGTATGTCGACTCATAAAGTGCCATGGCAGGTCGCAACAGCTGAATCAGCACGATCAAAACCACAATCAGCATCAGCACAACTGCCCAGCGACCGTCGCCGTGCGCCCATAGCAGCCAGCCTGGCCAACGCAGCCCCTGGTATTTCGGGTTGATTTTGACCGCATTCTGATAATGCACTCTCGCCTCAGCGATACGGTTGTCGGCAAGCTCGAGCTTCATCAGAACGAAGCTGGCAAAAAAGCTCTGGCCGGCGCGGCCAATAATAGCTTCGGCAGACTCCTTCAGCTGTGCTGCTGTAAATCTGCCCGAATGGAAATTGGCCATCAGGCGCATTTCCCAGACCTGCACCATGGTATCGATTGAATTCATCAGGCCGGGGTTGCGGTTAAGAAAAAGCCCCAGCTCGGCAAAACGCTCTTCATTAAAAAGTCTGGTGGCCTGTTTAAAATTCTCATCAGCATTCAGAGCGGAAACTGCAATCTCGTTCTCTACTGCCGCCAGGCGCTCGACCCATTCCGGGTTGTCACTTTTCAGCAACAGCAGTTCTTTTAAAATCGCTCTGACCTGCAGAATATCCTGTTCCTGATCGGCTTTACGCAATTCAGCTTCAAATTTTCTTATGGCCAGCAGGATTCTGTCTTCGGCGCTTTCCTGTCTTGCAACAGGGCCGCGGCTCGAAATTTCGTCGATCTGCTGAATGGTAGTGCGGGCAAAAGCATTATTCTTGTCAATTTTCTGAATTTCGCCGCAAAGTCTTTTTGCTTCAAGATAAAGCCTGTCGCGCATTGCAGTCGTAACAAGGCCCGTCAGGCGCTGAATTTCGCCGGCCCGTTTCAGTCGTTGAAAAGCACGTTCAAGATCAGGATATTGCGCATCGAATTCCCGCACCTTTTCGAGAAGCCCGGCGGCAGCTTCAAGGTCTCCCAGAGCCATTGCCACATCGGCCTTGCCGATAATCCTGGCGGCATTCGCCCGGGCAAGAATCGTCATATTTTCGACCTGTGGCCGGTATTCTGCCGCTGTCACGTCGATGCCCGCAAGAATACGAAACAGCTGCAGCCGGTAGAGAACCTGCGTGTTCGAACTCATAAGTTTTTCGAGATCTTTAAAAGTCTTAATCCACTGTTCGTCAGGTTTTATCGGCATACCGGCATTAATGCGGTCAAGCAGGGCTTCACCGGCAACGACAAACTGCTGATTACCTTTGAATGCACGCGCCACTTCGATCAGCTGTCGCCAGTCATCGGCTGACGAAGACCTGAACGAGCATATCTCATTCTGCAGCGCCAGAAAGTCACGCAACTCTTTTTCGCTCAGCTGTGAAAATCCGCGACCATTGGTTATGGTCGAGATTTCTTTGCCGATATAGGCCTTGAGAAGGTTTTCGACCTCATCGATATTGACGCCGGCCAGTCGACACAGCCTTAGAAGTCGGGTCGCCTCAGATGCATTTCCAGATTCGTGAGCTGCCAAAGCCTCAAGCCAGAGTGAGTCATTAATGCCCGGCTTTTTTTCGCCCGGTTTTGAAGCATTCGACTTGCCGGAAGATGTATTTGCAGCCTTTTCGACTGTTTTTGTGGCACTATTGTTGCCCGTTTTTTTCGCAGCAGCGGCAGGAGCGACATTGGGCAGAGACAAACCCAGCAGCAGAGCGAGAAAAGTTGCAAAAACCTTCATTGTTCTCACCAGATTTTCAGTTTTTATTTTTTATGTTTTCGTTTTCACAGGTACATTACCATGGTAACATAGACTCTGACCGGAACCAAAAAATTTAGACATGATACAGAAAGCCGGTCAAGCCAACCGATCAGGAGAGCCTTTGTGAGCACGAAGTTTTCAAGCTTTGACGCAATGACGCGCCAGAATAAAATCAACGCGCTGATGAATATTAAAAAGACCGAGAGCACCAGCCAGGTCGATTATTATCTGGTGCTCCACGCAATGCTCAACGAAGATGTTCAGGTTGCCATGGCCGCCAAAATGGCTTACGCAAATTTCTCTTCACAAAGCTGGTTTCAGGATTTCGGCAAGCCGTCAGATCCGCAGACGAGCGAAAAAATAGCTGATTTTCTGCGACAGAATATTGGTTATGGCCCCGAGCTGGCCGAGATCGAAAACCCGCCCGAACGCCAGCAGATGGCGCAAAATCTCTCGCGGCGGCAGAAAAGATTCGAAACCCTGCAGGAATGGGACGGCCCTTTCCCCCAGTCGGTCAAGCTTCTCAATACTCTGCGCGAAGACACGCAGCAGATAATTCAATCGCTTCTCAACCCTGGTGAAAACATCGAAAAATGCTGGCTGTGCCTTTACACCGAAACGCTGCAACCATTCAAAGAATGCGCTCGCTCGCTCGAAAGCAACGCAGCAACGATGGTAGTCAATCTGACACGCCTGCAGAACCCTGCGCAGATCGACCCGTCACTTGGCGTCATGTTCGGCATGCTGAACCGGCCGGCCTACATGCTTGCTCTCGCTACCGGTAAACGCTGTATTCTCTTTCTGAGAGACGAGATCGGCACTTCACAGGCCTGCGTCAGGGTTTTCAACCTGCAGAACATCGCCGGTGTAAACCTTGCTAAAGACGGAATCCTCGCCAGCATCGAAATTGAAACACATCAGGACTTCATCAAGATACCCATGATGTCACCTGATGACGCCGATGAAGCCCATACATTTCTGCGTCAGCGCAGCGTTGAAGCCATTGAAGCCTCTGAAGAATTCATCGAGCGCGACTTCGAAAAAGAAATGAAAAAGCTCGACATGCTGTTCAAGGCCCGCGCCATCAAAAGCAGCGAATATCTTTTCCGCAAATCACGGCTGCAGAAAATGGAACTGGAAAAATTCTCGGATGCAAACATAGAGTTGCTGCTGGCCCGGCGATTTTCTGACGGGTCGAAGGGTGACCGTTTCGACGAGCAGCTGCTGAAAAAATTCACCTTCGAAAAAACCGTCATGTTTACTGATATTGTGGGCTTTTCGAGTCAGGCATCGCAAAAAATGCTGCTCGACACCATGACATTGCTGGCGGTACACGACAAACTGTTGATGCCGGTTATCAAGGAAAACGAGGGAGTTCTGATCAAAAAAATCGGTGACGCCCTGATGGTGCGCTTCGATGACCCTTTCAAGGCCTGCAGCGCCGCCCAGGAAATGCAGCGTCGACTTTTTGAATTCAACGGCAAAAGCAACGAGAAAATATTTATCAGAATCGGCATCAACACCGGCACGGTCTTTGTTAAAAATGAAGACGTGTTCGGTGACGCAGTCAACATGGCCGCCCGCATGGAATCGCTGGCTAAACCCGGCCGTATTTTTATCACCGAAATGACCATGCAGCGCCTCGAAGGGCGCCTGCCGCTCGAAAATCTCGGGCCAAAACAGGTCAAGGGTCGCGATGAACCGATAACCGTCTATTCGCTTGTCGATTCTACCAACATCGGCGATGAAATGGCAGCCATGGCCGCCGAATTCATTGGCGGCAGCACAGATCCCCAGGCAGATGAGCACGGCAGTGCGGTTCCCGCCAGCCAGGCCGGAGTAAAAGCCCCGTCAGCAGTCATCTCTGATGGTCAGAATAAATTTCAGACATCTGATTCTCCGCAGTCGACATTGCCTGATTTAAACAAAGAAATATCCGCAGCCACAAATACAGTCGACCACGAGTCTTTTCCTGAGAATCTTTTGAACGCGGTTGATTATGCACGGTTCTGCTACATCAGAGCGGTAAAAGAAGGTCGAACCAGAAATCCTGATCTGGAAGACTGGTTTGCAAGATTTGAAGCCCTTCTGAGGCCAGACATAACGGGCGGCTGAAGAGGCAACTTTCTGGCCAATGCCGATTAACATTCATATCCAATTCCAAGCAAATCGAAGATTTTTTGAGCAATTAGAATTTTTTCGCCGACAGTTGCAAGATTTTGCTGAATATATTAAAATATCTTCAACTGCTTATTCTGATTCTCCGGGCCGTCTTCATCGAGAGCTTCTTCAGCCCGGCATAAAAACAGGTTTTTAATCAGGTTTTGCAGCCGTTGGTCTGACAGCCAATTCAACATAAGACACGTTTGTCAGACCGGCAGAAAGTCTCGAAAAGCTTCTTAACGATAACGGTTCACACAAGAGTCTGGAACTATGTACCTGCGGTGCGCTTTTGCTGCGGGTAACAAATTTAATGTACAGGGAGTATTGCTGGTGGAACAGGTAGTAGAACAGATTGCCAAGCTTCAGTTTCTAAACCATTTCTGGATGACGCTTTTTCTGATCATTCCGATCGTACTGATTTCACGAACCGTAGTGGCCGGCAGCCGCTATTCGCCGATTCTGATCATCGTACTGTTCGGCCTCGGAATGGGCTATGCACTTGTCAAGAGTGAAATTGGCACCCCCGGCCTCCCAGAATTCCCGCTGGTGGCATTGATCAGTCGCGTCACCATCGTTGCTCTGGTGGTTTCGTTCTTCGTCGGCGGTCAGGAACTGAAAAAAATCATCAAAGGTGAGCACCTCGAGCTTGACGAAATCGTTGTCTATTCAAGCGAAGAAACACTGCTTGGAACCAAAAGGACTCAGCTTTACTTCATCATTCGTGCTTTTTTCATTCTGATCGGCATCGAAGGCGTTCTCAAGCTTCTCTCAGGAAGCCCTGCCTCAGACCCGATCGGGCATTTTTACCCACTTATCGCTTATGTAGGCCTTTGCGGCGCGGTGATCCTCATTGACAACAAGGCAACAATAAAAGAGAAAGGCGCCTATATCCGGAAGGGGATTTTAGAAATTCTTCTGATCGTTGGGATCCTTCTGCTTTCAGGCTTCATCGCCAACACCATCAAACCAACCATTGCTCTGCCGCAGATTTTCTTCGCCATGCTCATCTCTTCTGGTCTGGGCATGATGTTTTCAAAATGGATAATGGGGCCAACCGGCCGCTCTCTTCTATTCGCCGGGATTCCAGTAGTCCTTGCCGCCAATTTCATGATCGGCGGTTCACGCATCGTTGAAGCTTTCAAGATTCAGGGCATGACCGCAGTCATGGCCTATGGCTTTTTTGGTCAGGTTTTCTGGATGTTCGGCGGTCTGGCACTGCTGATTTTCCTTGGCAATGCCAACAATGTCCGCAACCTCGCACCCGGCATGGCCGGATCGCTTTCACACGCCGGTTTGACCGGCGCCTGCACCGCCGGCGACCTTGGCACCGAAGCTGCTGCCAGAGCCCCGATCATGATCAACGTGCCTTTCTTTGGTCATATCTTCGTATTCACTATTCTGGCCATGAGCGTGCAGCAGGGCAAACTCATGGTGCCGGCAGCAATGATTATATCAGCAATCGGAGTGGCGCTGACCGTCTGGTCTCTAAAAACTTTGAGAAAAGCCGAAGGCAAAGAGGCCGAAGAAGTCAAAGGTCTGATGCAGTTTTCATTCGGCTGGCAGCTGGTAGCTGTATTTGGCGGCTTCTTCATTCTCTATCTCGGTGGCCTCGACATTTCAAATTCGGCGATGGCCAAATCTTCCGCCATTTCTCACTTCGGTCTGTTTGCTGCCACTCAGGGCGGCATGTTCGGCGAAACTGCCGCCAGCCTGATTCCGTTCATCTTTGCGATGCCATTCCTGGTACACCCGCTGGTATTCGGCATATTTGGCGCTGCCATGGAAAAAGACGGCGAAATGCCGAGAATACCGGTTCTTGTCCTGGCAGTAATCGGCACGCTCGGGGTCATCTACTCACTGACCATGGCCTGATAATCGACTTGAACACGAAGGGGCAGAACCATTGTGGTTCTGCCCCTTCTGTATTTAGCCTCTAAGTCAGTTTATCGGCCGACCATGCAGCTCTGCCGATTTCTGCACATAATAATCATAATCTCCGTCATAAATTCTCAATGCACCGTGATCAACTTCAAAAACGCGGTTTACCAGGTGTTTAAGGAAATAACGGTCATGGCTGACAATCATTACCGTGCCCTCGAATTCCTGCAGTGCCTCGAGCAGTACTTCACGACTGGTGATATCGAGATGGTTCGTCGGTTCGTCGAGGATCAGAAAATTTACCGGTTGCGCCAGCAGACAGGCAAGCATTACCCGGCTCTTTTCGCCACCCGAAAGAATCGAAACCTTTTTCTCGCTGTCATCACCAGAGAAAAGAAAAGCGCCAAGCAGGTTCTTGATTGTACCGGCATTAGCCATCGGCAGCCGTTCCTGCAACTCTTCGAAGATGGTGCGCTCGGGTCTGAGAACATCGCATGAATACTGGCTGAAATAGCCAACCTGCACGCTTGCCCCCAGGGTGCACACACCTGCAGTCGGCTCGGTCATACCGCTGATAATCTTTAACAGCGTTGATTTACCGGCACCATTGATACCGGTAACCGCAATCTTGTTGGTGCGCAACACTTTGCCGGTGACTCCTGAAAAAACCGGCAGCATCCGGCCATCATGCAGTGGCCACTGCTTTGCCAGGTCATTGAGTTCAACTACGATATCGCCGCTTCTTTTGACCGGCGGAAAACGAAATTTAATGACCTTGGGATCAGGCGGTACAACTATGCGCTCAATTTTCTCAATCGTCTTAACGCGCGACTGCACCTGGGCAGCATGCGATGCTCTGGCGGCAAAACGGGCGATAAATTCCTCTTCTTTGGCCAGCATCGCCTGCTGGCGGCGCTGGGCCGACAAAAGCTGTTCACGCCTGATCACCCGTTCGCGCAGATAAAATTCGTAATCGCCACTGTAGGTAGTTATGGTTTCAGCCGCCACCTCAATAGTTCTAGAGCAGATCCGCGTCATGAATTCACGGTCGTGGCTGGTCATGACGATCGAGCCCTTGAATTCCTTCAGCCAGGTTTCAAGCCAGAGAATCGATTCGATATCGAGATGGTTGGTTGGTTCATCGATGAGAAGCACATCTGGGTTGAGAAGCAGAATGCGCGCCAGAGCGATACGCATTTTCCAGCCACCCGAAAAAGTTTCTACCGGGTGATCCCAGCGGTCGGGGCCAATGCCCAGACCATTGAGAATCGTCTGAGCTTCGCTTTCCTTTTCGTAGCCGTTCAGATGAATGAATTCTTCCTGGAGTTTGCCGTAGCGTTCCATAAAATTGTCATCGCCACAGAAATCGGGCTCGGCCATCTGGTGTTCAAGGTCGTGCAGTTTCCGGCCGATTTCATAAACCTTGCCGGCACCGGCAAGAACTTCTGCCAGAGCCGAACGGCCTGACATTTCGCCGACATCCTGCGAAAAATACCCGAGAACCAGGCCGGCATTGATGTTGACTTCGCCCTCATCGGGCTTTTCGTGCCCCATTATCAACCGGAAAACCGTAGTTTTACCGGCACCGTTCGGGCCTACCAGACCGATCTTGTCGCCGGGACGAACAAGAAAGTTGGCATTCTGAAAAAGGACACGATTTGAATATGCGACTTTTACATTGGCTAAATTAATCATGGTGCCTGATTTTAAGCGACCAACAGCCGCAAGTCAACCAAAAAAGCCCTGCCCGACACCAGGGAACTTATTTGCCTTCTGCAACTGTCAGCGTTAATTTTACCCGGTATTTTCGCGCTGGCAAAATTTCGCTTGAGTTTGTGCGGTAGAAAGAACATCTTTATCTCATGGATATGGAGGCCGCAATGACCACAGAAAATAAACCCGACGCCGATGAAGACAAAAACCAGAAGGCCGTGCCCGCAATTAAAGAAGAAAAAGTTGATGTATACAAGCGACTCAACGCCTTCCGGCCACCTGAAAGCCTGTTGAAAAAGCACCCGTGCAAAGACTGCTTCAACTGTCTCTGGTGCAGTGATGCAAGATGCGAAGTCTGTCTGCGGTCTAAAGGCTGCGGCAAATGCGGCCAGACGCCCCCTGAGAAACCAGAAGAGCAAAAATAACTGTTCTTATATAACACCCCGCAATTCAGGCTGGTCGATTTGCCCAGGGTAAACGCAAACTTAATTAACTCTAAGACGCTGCTTTCGGCAGGTCAGGCGATTGCATAAGCGAGTTTGTCGAGCACCCCATAGTTCCCTGCGAAAGATGCCGCTAAGACCGGACGTTTTG
>ENA-UOWO01005687-UOWO01005687.1-activated-sludge-metagenome-genome-assembly--contig:-NODE-5687-length-13101-cov-4.041239_pt1 | contig 13101 bp, 9 predicted proteins | sample MGYA00238148_ERZ761564 | MGnify/ENA primary metagenome ERZ761564 (study PRJEB28885, sample SAMN05720194) | activated sludge metagenome | isolation source: Anaerobic digester | place: USA...
GATCAGAAATAAGACCTGCAAGTGACCAGGCAAGAGTAAGAATAAGTATTGCTGTCAGCATTGATTTAAATCCATTTAGCATACTTTCAGCAACATCTTTTAAGGACAATATTTTTTGAAATACGGTTAATAAAAATGCAACTATCAAACCTCCGGATGAAGCCCAAATAAGAGATTTGTACGAATCTGAATGTCCTATTATTGCTGAAAGTTTTGTTAGGAAACCTAAAGAATTATCATGCCATACAATATTATCCCAACCTGTATAAATTAGTCCTGCAATGGTTCCAAACACGATAATCCCAACCGGTATAAGAGCATTAAATGCCCGAGCCTTGGCTTTTTCAGAAATTTTGAATTCGTTTAATTCACCCTGTATTTTCTGTTCCTGATCTGAAGCCGTTACGCCCTTCTGTCTTGCCCGTAATTCTGCTTTATACATAGGGCCATAATCTCTACGCATATAAATAAGCATAAACATAAACACAAGAGTTAAAATTGGATAAAATGCATACTTCAGACTTGCAAAGAAAACATTATAGGCACTGACTTCTAGGTTTAGGTTTATTAGTGAGGACTGTATATAGCTTAATTCAGCGCCAATCCAGGTTGTAACGAATGCTATTGATGTTACCGGAGCGGCAGTACTATCAACAAGATAAGCCAATTTCTCACGGGACACTCTAAGCCTGTCTGTTACCGGTCTCATTGTATTTCCTACCACTAAAGTATTGGCATAATCATCAAAAAATATCAGAATACCTAAAATATATGTAACAAATTGTCCTGAACGTGAACTTTTAGCATATTTTGAAAGGAAATTAATTATCCCTTGCATCCCGCCATTTCTAGTTATTATATGCACAGTACCTCCTATCAACATGCAAAAAACAATAATGGATACGTGCGTAGATTCTGATAATGCATCAACAACGTATCTGTCAAAAACAGAAAAGATTGCTTTAAAAAAAGCACTAAAAAACCCGACACCTGAATAAATCCATATTATCAAAGTTCCACTAAAAATGCCAAGGAATAAAGCAGAAAATACCTCTTTGAAAATCAGTGCACATAAAATTGCAATAAGTGGAGGAATTATCGAAAGCCATAATGGAACAGGATTTACTGTCTTAGTTGATACAATTTCATCACATTCAACTATTATATCAGACTTTTCCTGAAACACATATTCAAAACTTGTTCTCCCATCATTGAAAGTAACATCTATGTTTTCATTATTAATTTTAACACTTGAAGTGCAATTTATATCAATTATTTTTCCTCTACTGTCAAGGACAGTAAGACTAATATCAACAGGAATACCTTCGATAACAGTAAAGCCATTATCAATTTCTACAGATTTAATCTTATTTGCAGTAGCATTTGCACTCAATGAAAAAATCAGAAGTGTAAAAATAGAAATCGTTATTCTTTTTAATACTTCCATTAAGATTTTATCCAACCTGATACTTGATCAGGTGTTGGGTTTTGCAATCCCAGTTTATTCTTCTTGTTCCAACCGCAAAGAATCTGATGTAATTTGCCCGGGTTGGCTTCCTGAAGCATTTTTACTGATGTAAAGCCTGCTTTAACAAGAATTTTTGCCCATGTTTCATCAATGCCTAATTTAATAAATTCAGTTTCATCAAAGATTTCGGCTTTTTTTTCAGGTCTCATTTGAGGGAAGAAAATCACATCCTGAATTGATGAAGAATTTGTCATAATCATGGTAAGTCTATCAATACCTATTCCCAAACCCGCTGTTGGAGGCATTCCTATTTCAATAGCTTTAAGAAAATCTTCATCCAGCATCATAGCCTCTTCATCACCACGTTTTGCCAACAGAAGTTGTTGCTCAAATCTTTCTCTTTGGTCAATTGGGTCATTTAATTCAGAATACGCGTTACATATTTCTTTACCATTACAAATTGCTTCAAATCTTTCAACCAGACCATCCACAGATCTATGTTTTTTTGCCAAAGGTGACATTTCAATCGGATAATCTGTTATAAAAGTAGGCTGTATCAGTTCTTTTTCACAATAATTGCCGAAAATCTCATCAATTATTTTTCCTTTACCCATTGAGTCATCAATATCAATTTTAAGGTCTTGGGCAGTTTTTCTTAAATCCTCTTCTGACATTTTCGAGATATCAATACTAGTATATTTCTGTATTGCTTCATACATAGTATACCTTTGCCAGGGACGTTTAAAATCAATAGTTTTTTCGCCCAATTTTACTTTTGTATCACCATGAAGATCAATTGCTATACGTTCAACCATTTCCTCGACTAAATTCATCATCCAGTTATAGTCTTTATAAGCAACATATAATTCCATTTGTGTAAATTCCGGGTTATGAAATCTGTCCATTCCTTCATTTCTAAAATCTTTTGCAAACTCATAAACGCCGTCAAAACCACCTACAATAAGTCTTTTAAGATATAACTCATTAGCAATTCTTAAATACAAGGTTTGATTTAAAGTATTATGATGTGTTTTGAAAGGACGTGCAGCAGCACCACCGTACAAGGGTTGTAAAATAGGCGTTTCTACTTCGAGATATCCTTTTTCATTCAGAAAAGACCGCATTGAATTTGTTAATCGGGTACGATTAATAAATGCATTTTTAACCTGTGGATTAACAATCAGATCCAAGGAACGATTTCTATATCTCTGTTCAGCATCGCTGAAAGCATCATACACTACTCCATCCTTTTCTTTAACAATAGGTAAAGGATGAATAGATTTGCTAAGAACAGTAAATTCTTTAACATGAACAGATATTTCGCCCATCTGAGTTCTGAAAGCATAACCTTTAACCCCGATAATGTCGCCGATATCTAAAAGTTTCTTAAACACAGTGTTATACATAGTTTTATCTTCGCCGGTGCAAATATCATCTCTACGAAAATAAAGCTGAATTCTTCCTTTATTATCCTGTAATTCGGCAAATGAAGCATTTCCCATTATACGGCGGGTCATAAGGCGACCTGCAAGGCAAATTTCCAAAAGTTCTTTTGGCATATTATGGTCATCAAATTTCTCGATGATATCCTTGCTAAATATGTTAACCGGATATTCTGCTGCCGGATAAGCATTAATCCCTAATGCTTGCAGTTCTTTCAAGGCCTCTCTTCTAATTATTTCCTGTTCACTTAAACCAATATTGTCCATAATAATTTTTTTGCAAATATAATAAAAGACTAAAGACTATAAAAAAGCTTTTAAGTGTTATAAACCTTATTGAAAAATAAATTATATCATTAAAATCCATTGCTATTACTATTGTTTCCAATATAATCTAAATGTAAAAATAGATTGAGCAAAAATAAATTCTTTTAAAAACAAAAAAAATTGTAATATTGTAAACGAACAAAACAAGGTGTAAGAAATATGAAAAAACGTTGGATAGTCAAGGGAAATGGAGATGTAGAGAAAGTAGAAAGACTATCAAAAGCTTTAAACGTTGACCAAAAAATTGCAAATCTTCTTATACAAAGGAATATTGAAACCTATGAAGAATCTCGAATATTTTTCAGACCTGAGTTAAGCGATCTTCACGATCCATTTCTGATGAAAGATATGAATAAAGCAGTGAGCAGGCTTAAACGAGCCATAAGTTCTGATGAACATATATTAATATACGGCGATTATGATGTTGATGGGACTACTGCTATTGCTGTTATATATAAATATTTAATAACAAAACATAAAAATCTCAGTTTTTACGTTCCCGACAGATATAATGAAGGTTACGGCGTTTCTCTACAAGGAATTGACTATGCGTATAATAACAAATGTACATTAATCATTACTGTTGATTGTGGAATAAAAGCAATAGAAAAGACCAAATATGCCAAAGAAAAAAATATAGATATAATTATATGTGATCATCATAATCCCAGCGCAGAATTACCTGAGGCTTACGCAGTATTGGACCCAAAACGTACTGATTGTTCATATCCATATAAAGAGCTTTCTGGATGTGGCGTAGCATATAAATTAATGCAAGCATATTGTCAAAGTGTTGGTGATGACCCGGCAAATCTGACTCAATTCCTTGACCTAGTAGTTGTAAGCATAGGTTCAGACATTGTACCGGTCACAGGAGAAAACAGAATTTTGTCATATTTTGGACTTCAAAAATTGAATTCAGACCCATCTCCGGGACTAAAAAGCATTATTTCTATTACCGGATTATCAGATAGGGAAATCCAAATTAACGACATAGTTTTTAAAATTGGCCCGCGAATAAATGCAGCGGGCAGAATGGACTCAGGAAAAAAAGCTGTCGAATTACTAATCTCAGAGAACGAAAAAATAGCAGAAGAAATCGGGGTTGAGATTAATGCCATAAATCTTAATCGCAAAGAACTTGATCATGATATTACAGAACAGGCCCTTGCTATGATTGATTCTAATGAAATCTCAAAGAATGCATGTACAACAGTTGTTTATTCAGAGAAATGGCATAAAGGAGTAATTGGAATAGTTGCATCAAGGCTGACCGAAACTTACTACAGACCTACAGTGGTATTCACTCGTACTGATGACTTAGCTACGGGCTCAGCAAGGTCTGTCCCAGGATATAATCTTTATAATGCAATTGAATATTGCAGCAATTTGCTTGAAAATTTCGGTGGTCACATGTACGCTGCCGGGCTTACTCTTAAAATGGAAAACCTTCAGGCTTTTACTGAAAAATTCGAAGAATATGTAAAATCAACTATCACGGACGAACAAAAAATACCAGTAATAAACGTTGATATGGAAATAGATATTAAAGATATTACTCCGAAGTTTTATAGAATTTTGAAACAATTTGCTCCTTTTGGTCCCGAAAATATGACTCCGACATTCGTTACTCGTAAGGTGTATGATAACGGAAGTGTAAAAAGAGTAGGAAAAGAAGGAGATCATCTTAAATTAAAAATTGTTCAACAGTTAGGAGATAACAGGTGTATTGAAGGTATAGGGTTCAATTTCGGAAAATATCATGATTTTATTAAAGAATACAACACATTCGACCTTTGTTATCAGATTTTTGAAAATAATTTCATGAATCAGTCCTTTCTGCAAATTTTAGTGAAAGACATTCAGATTTTTGAATAATTGTAAAGTCTTATTCGATTATTACCATTTATTTTTTTGGTTTTTAACAATTGATTATTGATAAAAATTATATTTTAATACAAATTATTAATTATAAAGTTGTTTCTTTTACATAGTTTTTTCTATTTTTACAAAAATATTGGCAACCTTTTTTTAATTTATAACGTTTATAAGAACATATAAAAATTACTAACCTAATGATGATTTTATGAAAAAAAGTATTCTTGTCCCTCACGATTTTACCCAGGTAGGAGATTATGCAATTGAACATGCGTATATGGTCGGCAAACAGGCAAAAAGCCCAATACATTTAATTCATATTGTGTCAAAAACATCTCAAATTGAAGCCGCAAAACAAAAACTTACAGTTATTGCAGATGATTTCAAAAAAGATAAAGATGTACAAATAGTTGTAGAAGTCCGAAAAGGTAACTTATTCAAAGAAATATATAACTATGGGCTGGAGATTGATGCATATCTGGCAGTAATGGGAACACATGGACTTAAAAATGTCAAAAAAGCACTTAAAGTAATCAAAAAATTTGTTAAGATTCCGTTTATTTTAGTTCAGAATCCTGTTATATTTGGTGAATATGACAGAATTCTTGTTCCGCTGGATGAAGATAAAACTTCAAGAATAAAAATTCAATGGATTAGATATATTAATACTTTGTTCCAAAGTAGAGTATTTCTTTTAACATATCATTCCAAAGATAGTTTCAAGCTTAAGGCTCTTAATAATAACATTAAATTTGCTCAAAACTGGTTCGAAAAAGAACTTATCGAATATGATATAAAAGTTCTGGATAACAGCAAAAACTTTGCAGATGAGATTTATAATTATGCTAATGAAATAGAATGTGACCTGATTTTATTGATGACAAACAGGTATAGGGATTATATTCGTCAGTTGAAAAAATCTGAGAACAAAGAATTATTTAAGAAAATTCCAATAATGTGTCTTAATAAGAGAACTGACATATATAAGGTTGGTGGATTTAATTAGAATTATAGTTTATATTTCCGGTTGAAATAGGTTTTAGCTTTATTTTATCTGTCATAATCAACTGAATAAGTTTTTCAACTGCCTTATTAAAATCACGAAAAAGGTCTTCTAAATACAAAAACATAACCTCATTTGAAACGTTCAGGTGAGGTTTTTCTTTTGTCTGTTTACCGGCATTCAAGGATAATCTGAATGTAGGGATAAACATGTGAGTTAAGCAAGCCCTAAGTTGATAATACATAAAACCTTTTTTATTAGCTCTATAGTAATCATCAGGAAATAATTTGTTTATTGCCAGACAAAATCTCTTTAAGGATTGTTGTTTTGCTCGGAATGGTTTGTCATCAAAATAGGCACCCAATATTTCTATTGCCTGAGACATAATCATAAATCCAAAAATAACCTGATCATCATCTACTACCTTTCTTACAGGCAGTATTAATTGTGTCTGTAAAAATTCGATATGTTGTTCCTTTGATGTAAGCAGCATTAGAATTTAAATCTCAATTGCAGTTTAATATCAGTGCGATTTTTGCCATCAATAGCATCAAGCCCCGTTCCTAATAGGTCTTTATCGTGATAATATGTGTTTGCAATTCTGAACCACATATCAAGATTCTTAAACGCAGCATATTTAACAACAAAAACCAGACGTGTTCCTTGTCCATAATAAGCAGGAACAGAAAAACCATAAAGAACGTCAGGTTCATACGCATATATTCTTGTATCGTATGATTTCGTGTCGAAAACGGCAAGTCTGGCTGTAAAAGTCAAAGGCAATTTATCGGGATTATACTGAAAATCTTGATACAACATGTATCCCCATTCATTTTGCTCATTGATATTGTATTGGGATATTTCAATTCTACTCTTTAGCTTCCACTCATTATTAACTGTATAAGCGATATGATATCTATATTTTGAAGTGGCATACGAAATCAAAGGTCTAATCCCTGTTTCAATTTCAGAATCATTTTTTTGTTTTGTCTCGAATTTATATCTCAGATACATTTCAAGATTTCGTTGTGGATAGTGAGTAACCTGAACCAGATACTCTCGTCCAGAAGAAGGACCTCCTACTCCATATCTTAGCCATGGGTATTTCCATGAATCGAAATATGTTTCAATTTTCCAATGTTTTTTAGGATAAATTTCAGCACCTACAAACAAACCAGATTCATTATATGGTTTATTACCTTCTGAAAATGGTTGAGCGTACAATGCCTGATAATCAGGTCTGAAATATCTATGGACAATTGACATTTTAAATTCAGGCACAAAATCGAAGGTTGCTCCGTTAATAGTTGCATAACCCAAATTACTGCTCATCGAAGTCTCGCCAAAAACATTTAATTTATGGAGACTTAATAGATAATCTACTCCAAAATTAATATTGCTGTTACCAGTCATATCAAAGAATCTATATGGTGCAGAATTATCCCCAACCGGTTCGGAAAAACCATAATAAACGCCTGTTGCACCTATCCTTAGCTTTGGAGTATAAAAACTTAAATTTGCTCCTGAAACAAATTCTTTTATTGTGTGTTTTTTAGCAATTTCTGATGGAGTACGATGATATCCTGTTTCGAGAAAAGAGCTAATATATTGTTCTTCGGAGTCAATTTCTTCAGAAGATACACTATCAACGGCTCCATCCATTGATTTATAAGACACAAATTCAGTAAAAATTAAGTTTTTGTATTGCAGACTCATTGCTTCTCCACGAAAGAAAGCAGATTCATTTACGGAACTATACTTATTTATTCCTCTAGCCTTTTTTATAACATTTGTAGATGAAGATGTTTTGCCATAACTCATTCCTGACCAAACTGTCAAGCCTTGCCCAAATTGTGCTATATAATCACCTACAACAAGTTTCTTAACTATTCCAATATCATTGATCTGAAAATGTCCTGAATAGAAGTCAAATCCATATTTCTGATTGCCTTTAAAGAATTGTTCCCCGTCATCTTTTTCAGCCGTTATACCATAATAGAGCTTATCTTTATAATGATAACTGTGACGCAGATATAACTTATCAGGACTACCCAGATACCTTGATTTTTCAGGATTTAATTGTAAAATACTATCCGAAACAGGAATATATCCAGTTTTTTCCTGTAATAAACGCTGATAACGAAACATTGTATTATGTCTTCCATATGAAAACATCTTTTTAAAATCAGGTTTTGTCCTGTTTTCACCATTTGTAATAGTAACAAATGGCAACAGTCGTTTAAGAGTTATCTGATCAATGCCATCTACAAACTGTAATTCGTAAATTGAATTGTAATTACCGAACTTTTTTCTATAATTAATAAGAGAAAATATTTGAAAATCGGTAAGGAAAATCAATTCTGATAGTTGTTCTTCAGTTGCGAAATTCAAATCAATAGGATCATAATACAAAGTTTCGAGAGATTGAAAAAGTGTTGTATAATCAAGTTCTACATCGCTTGATGAAGCTATTTCTTCAATAATTTCATCTAATGAAGTAATTGTTTCTTCCTGACTGTAAATGAATGAGGCAGAAAAAAAGCATAAAAACAATGCTATTATAAAATATCTAAAACTCATAATTTACAGATAATTTTGGTGTAGATCCCAAGACTTCATGATATGCAAATGCCAAATCAAATCCAAATTTATTTTTATTCCCGAAAACATTATTATAACCCAACCCGAATGAATACTCAACCGGAACCAAGGCAATGCCTGTTCTCAAAGCGAATTGCTCATTTATATAGTATTCAATTCCGGTTCTAAATACAGGAGTATAGCCATTTATTGATTTTCCTGTTTCGACAGACAACAAAAGACTTTTGCTGAACAAATAAGACATTCCTATACGCAGAGTAACAGGCATTTTCGATTGATTATCTTCAAAATAAGAAAGATTAATAGGGTTAAAAACATATGCACCTATTGACAATCTATCGTTAGGTTTAGCAAGGACCCCTGCTTCGAAAGTTACGGCATTTAGGTTTCCGTAATACTCTGATTGTCGAACCGAAAAGTAATTAACCTGCAAACCCATTGAAAAGCCTTTAAACAACTGTTGAGAATATCCCAAAACTATCTTATCAGACTGAAATAGACTATATCCGAAATGTGAAAATCCCAAACCGACATTTCCGCCAAACAAGGGAGATGAAAATGCCATAGCCCCATAACCTGTTTCTTTCATCAGGAATCTGTTTTCGTAAAAGACACCTACAGCTTTGTTGTTTAACCATGCATATCCGGCGGGATTGTTAAACACCGCCCAATTGTCGAGATTCGTTATCCCAGCATTTGCCATACCTGCAGCCCTTGCTCCCGCGACAAAACTCATTGATTGTCCAAACGAAGTGGAACAAAAGCCGACAAGAAGTATTAAATATATGAATCTTTTCATTTAAAAAGTTTTAAATCACTCGGTAATCAAATTTATACTCTTTAAGTTCTTCATTTGCAGACACAATTTTCTGTTTGAGATTTTCTTTATAAAGAGCAATTATAGAAGCTAATCGCGGATCACCGGTTGCAATCATTTGAGCTGCCAAAATGGCAGCATTTTGTGCACCATTAATAGCCACGGTAGCTACTGGTATTCCGGGAGGCATTTGCACAATAGCCAGCAAGGAATCCATTCCATCCAGACTTGCACTTATTGGAACCCCAATTACAGGGACAGTCGTCAAGGCAGCAATAACACCGCATAAATGAGCCGCCATTCCTGCACCTGCGATTATTACTTTAATGCCTCTGGACTCGGCATTCTTAGCAAAATCATCAACTTCATTTGGAGTGCGATGAGCTGATAAAGCATGGATTTCAAAAGGTATCCTAAACTCATTCAACTGAATAGCAGCCTTTTCCATAACTTTCCAGTCTGATGTGGAACCCATAATTATGCTTATAACAGGTTTCATATTTTTATGTTTAACAAATTAACATCGTAAAAATACACAACTAATTTCTATTTTTGTTGGAAATTGTAATTTTTATTGTTTTTTTGTTATATAATTCATTATTTTATCGCTTAAACTTCAAATGATACCAAAAATAAATAATATGGAACAGATCAAAGTGCATGATAAAAACTTTAAAGTTTTTATTTCTCAAGAAGAAATAGAATCAAGAATAAAAAAAATGGCAGAGAAAATGAATGAAGAACTTGCTGGCAAAACGCCTTTGTTTCTAGGTATCCTGAACGGTTCATTTATGTTTGCCGCGGAACTTTTTAAACATCTTGAATTTGATTGCAGTATCTCTTTTTTAAAGTTAGCTTCATATCAAGGGACATCCACCTCCGGCACAATTAAACAACTTATAGGGCTTAACGAAAACATAACAGGCAGAACAGTTGTTATTATTGAAGATATTATTGATACAGGGATTACTATGGATAATATCATCAAACAACTCAAGGGCTTCAATCCAGAACAAATATTAATTTCCTGCCTGCTTCTAAAACCTGAAGCATATAATAATTGTTATCCTGTTGATTACTGCTGTTTTGAAATACCAAATGATTTCATTGTTGGCTATGGTTTAGATTATAATGGATTTGGAAGAAATTTAAAACATATTTATAAGATAGTGAAATAATTCTTTGAATAAATGCTTTAGTAAGAAGTCATAGCAACCTATTAAATAAAAAATAAAAATATATGTTAAACATTGCATTATTTGGACCTCCGGGTGCAGGAAAAGGCACTCAAGCGAAAAAATTGGCTGAAAAATATCATCTTACCTATATTTCGACAGGAGATATTTTAAGACGTGAAATTGCAGAAGGAACAGATTTAGGACTTGAAGCAAAATCAATTATTGAGCAAGGTGGACTTGTTTGTGATGAGATTATTGTACAAATAATTGAAAACAGCATAAAAATGAATCCTGACAGTAAAGGGATTCTATTTGACGGTTTTCCACGTACTTATGCTCAAGCATATATACTTGACGGATTACTAATAAAAATGAATACTAAATTATCCTGTCTGCTGAGTCTGGAAGTTCCTAAACCGGAGTTAATCAACAGAATGATGTTGAGGGCAGAAAAGGAAAAGAGATCGGACGACAAAAAAGAGGTCATTGAAAATCGTTTGAGGGAATACGAATTAAAAACTGTTCAGGTAATTGATTTCTATGGCCAACAAGGTAAATATTATCCTATTGACGGTATTGGTACCGTTGATGACGTTTTTGAACGACTAACTGCGAAAATTGAAGATATATTATCTCGAACATTACTGAATGTCGTTTTCTTTGGGCCTCCCGGAGCAGGTAAAGGCACTCAGGCAAAAAGAATTGCCAAAAGGTTTGATATGGAATATGTTTCTACAGGTGAAATGATAAGAAAAGAAGTTGCAGATCAGACTGAACTTGGAAAAATTGCCAAGCCTTATCTGGAAACAGGCGACATTGTACCTGATGATGTTGCAATAAGGTTGATTGAACGTAAAATTTCAAATCACAACAATGTAAAAGGATTCATTTTTAAAGGTTTTCCATCTACATTAGTTCAGGCTTATATTCTTAGTGGTTTGATGAAAAAATCCGACACTTCTGTTTCATTGGTTATTGAATTAAAGACTTCTACTCTACAAGCGATAAAAAGGCTAACAGCCAGGTCAAAAACAAGTAGAGCTAGGTCGTACGACATGAATATGGACACAATTATTCACCGTATGGAAGTGTTTGAACAAAGAAGTGCAAAAATAGCTGAGTTTTATAGAGTTCAGGATAAAATGATAAGCTTTAATGGTGATATTGACGAGAACGAATTGCACGAACAAATAGCAAATACTATTATAAAAGCATTTAAAGAAATAAGAAAGTAAAAGATTGCTCTTATATCATCGCTTATGAATCTTATTTTAGCAGTAATTTAGAATTTTAGTCTTGTAGGGACTGTGTTGCTTTTAAGATAGACAGTAGTTTTATGATTTCAACGCAGAAATTTGTTCTTTAAGTATTGCAATTTTTGATACTGCATCTGATTGTTTTTTACGTTCTGCATCAATAACCTATACAAGTGCTTTGGTTTTGTGCCAAAATTTCGCTATGATGGCTTCACCAAATCAAAACGTCATCGAATGGACGGAATGAATGCTACTATCTATTTTGTTGGCTGACTTTACCGAGAACATGTATTTGTGAATTATGCTATAATCTAACATAATCTTTTATTGTGAAGAAGGGCATCTTTTACCTTACCTCACTAGCACAAATGCTGCCCACTTATACGGTTCATCAGGGTACTTTTTCTTCATGGTGTTTTGAGCGAATAAAAATGCTTCCGGAATTGTTTTACCCGAAAATAATTTTTTGTAGAACTGCTCCATAAACTCGGCAGTTTCGGCATCGGGGACTTTCCACAGACTCATAATGATGTATTCGACTCCTGCATTTTTGAAGGCGCGTTGTAAGCCAAATACCCCTTCACTCCCACGTATTTCACCCAATCCGGTTTCGCAGGCTGAGAGTACAATTAACTCTGTGTTTTGTAAAGATAAATTTGTTGCTTCATAGGCGGTAAGAATTCCATCTTCAAGACCTTCGACTTGTTTTCCCCCTTGCCATGAGTTATTGGCACCTGCAAACAACAATCCGGCACGGTTAAGCGGATTTTTCGAAGCATCATAATTATCTCCTTGCTCAATATCTTCAAAGAAAAAACCGTGGGTTGATATATGAATAATCTGTGGAGAATTGGCTCCATTAAGAAACTTAAACTGTTCTTCCATGGCATCGTTGCCGGTAAACATGCTAACTTTTAATTTTTTCTTTATGGCAATATGCTCAATATTTGTAACCTCCTGAAGCGTTCCGGGTAAATACCCCCATGAGCTACCTCCCCTTGAATCTTCCTCAGACATTGACTGGGAAACAAAATCCAGATTACTAAATTTTTTTGATTTTAAAAGTAATTCAGTGCTTTCAGTGTCGTAATTTATACCGCCAAATAAAACTATATCATATCTTGAATTACT
>ENA-UOWO01005688-UOWO01005688.1-activated-sludge-metagenome-genome-assembly--contig:-NODE-5688-length-13098-cov-5.962202_pt1 | contig 13098 bp, 7 predicted proteins | sample MGYA00238148_ERZ761564 | MGnify/ENA primary metagenome ERZ761564 (study PRJEB28885, sample SAMN05720194) | activated sludge metagenome | isolation source: Anaerobic digester | place: USA...
TATTTCCAACCTCAACAACTGCAACCCTTCAGGAATTTAAACAGAATAACCGTGACTTGCACTCGAGTTGAGTGAAATCGTTGTTGAAATGTCAAGCGACTCTCTTCATAATCCGCCCAAGCAGCCGAGCGTTGACGAAGCGCATATGATCATTTCTCGCGCCCCGATGGTGGTTGAACCCTCAACCTGGGAGAGGAGGTGAGACGACGTGGCCGCAGCCAAGAAACCTGCCAAGAAACCTGCCAAGAAGCCTGCCAAGAAGGCTAAGAAGAGGTAACCTCATCCACGTTGGTCCAACTCCAGGCCGCCCAAGTGCGGCCCAATCAAGCGACCGCCGCGGCTTGGAGTTGGCCTTCTTTTTTTGTGGCGACTCTGGTCTTCGATATCGAGACGGCGGCCTGTTCGCGCGAGGAGTTTGACGATGCGCAGTGGGAGTTTCTGCACCGCGATGCGGAGCGCCTCGCCGATCCCGCCGCCCGCGAGGCGCGTCGCGCCGAGATACAGCGCCAATTCAGTCTGTGGCCTCTCACGGCGCGGGTGGTCTGCATCGCCATGCTCAACGCCGACACGGCCCGCGGCCAGGTCCTGTTCACGGCGAACGACTACGACCCGGGCGAGGGTGAGGGGGGCGCCGAGCCGGTGGAGTTTGTCGCCTGCATTGACGAGTCCGAGATGCTGACTGCGTTTTGGGATGTGGCCAGGCATTACGATCAGATTGTGACATTCAACGGGCGCGGCTTTGACGTGCCGTTTCTTTACCTGCGCTCGGCGCTTTTGAACGTGCCGATCACCCGCAAGGAATGGCTGGGATACCGATTCACCACCGAGCCGCACTGCGACCTGGCCGAGCAACTCAGCTTTTACGGGGTGAGCGGACGCGAGGGGGCGGCGCGTCGATTCAACCTCGATTTCTACTGCAAGGCGTTCGGAATCGATTCCCCGAAGAGCCACGGCGTCACCGGGCTGGATGTGGGACGTTTGATGGCCGAGGGACGCCACCGCGAGATCGCGGAATACTGCCTGCGCGACGTCCAGGCCACCGTTCATCTTTACAAAGTCTGGCGCCAACGCCTGGCGGGGATCAAGTGACCACGCCCGGCGGCCACGGTCAGACGTTGACAACCAGGCGCCCGCTGGTCTCCTCGACGCCATGAGTCGTCCGGTTCTGCTGTGCGTCGCACTGGCGGTTCTCGCGCAAGCCAGTGTCCAGGCCGCTGACACGCGCGCAACGGGGTCCGGCGATATTGCGGTCCGCGGCGCGGAGGTCCGTCCCGAGCCGGGCAAGAGCCCCGGTTTCAGCCTCACCGATTCGCGCCGCACGGGTGTGACCTTCACGAACGTGCTCGAAGGAGATGCCTATCTGACGAACGCCGTCGCCCACAACGGTGCGGGTGTGGCCATTGGCGACGTGGATGGCGACGGGTGGGTCGATTTCTATTTCTGCGCGTTGCAGGGGCCGAACCGGCTCTACCGCAACCTGGGCAACTGGCAGTTCCGGGAAGCGGATATCGGCGATGCGGCGTGCCCGGACCAGAACTCGACCGGCGCGGCATTCGCCGATGTGGACGGCGACGGCAGTCTGGATTTGCTGGTCAATTCGATCGGCGCAGGGACGCGTCTTTTTCTCAATGACGGCAAGGGGCGGCTGACGGAGCGTCGCGATTCGGGTCTCTCACGCACTGCGTCGGCCACGTCGCTGGCTTTGGCGGACATCGACGGGGACGGGGATTTGGACTTGTACTGCACGCACTACATCGACGTCATGCATCTGGCCGACGCGACAACCCGGTTCTCGCTGGCCAGGCGAGAAGGCCAATGGGTGGTGACGAAAGTCAACGATCAGCCCACGACGCTGCCGTATTGGAAAGACCGGTTCCAGGCGCTGCCTGACGGGAGCGTGCGCGAGTTGCCCGAATATCACGGGCTTTACCGGAACGACGGCCAGGGCCGGTTCGTGTCGATTCTGTTCGATCCGGGCGTGTTTCTGGACGAAGGGGGCAAGCCCATTCCGCCCACGCGCGACTGGGGGCTTTCGGTCATGTTCCGGGATCTCAATCAGGACGGCGCGCCCGATTTCTACGTGTGCAACGACAACGCCTCGCCGGACCGCGTGTGGATGAACACGGGCCGGGGAACCTTCCGCGCACTCCCCCGCGAGCAATTCCGCCACACCAGCCGATCCTCGATGGGGCTGGACTTCGCGGATGTGAACCGCGACGGGCAGGACGACATCTTCGTGCTGGACATGCTGGCCCGGGACCATGCGAAGCGGATGACGCAGTTGTCGCGGGATCGCGCGAAGCCGCAGGAAATCGAGCAGAGCGGGGAGCAGCCGCGTTTCAATCGGAACATGCTCTTCCTCGGTCGCGCCGACGGGTCCTACACCGAGATCGCCCTGATGGCCGGGGTGGCGGCGACCGGCTGGTCCTGGTGTCCGATGTTCGTCGACGTGGACCTGGACGGCTACGAAGACTTGCTGGTCACGACCGGGTTCGGGATGGACGTGATGGACCAGGACAGCCACGACCGGATGCTGCAGGGCATGCGCCGGATGACGTTCGAGGAGCGCAAGCGGGCTCGCCGGCTGCACCCTGCATGGCCCACGCGCTCTCTCGCTTTCCGCAATCGCGGCGATGGGACCTTCGATCTGGCGAGTGGGTGGGGATTCGACCGTGAGGGCATCTCGAACGGAGCCGCGTTGGGCGATCTCGACAATGACGGCGACCTGGACGTGGTGGTGAACAACCTGAACGCGGTGGCGAGCGTGTACCGAAACAACGCGTCCGAAGGGCGGATTGCGGTGCGTTTGAAGGGAGAACCGCCCAATACGCAGGGGGTCGGAGCCCGCATTCGGCTGATCGGACCCTCGCTGACGCAATCCCAGGAGATGATTTGCGGCGGACGCTACATGTCGGGCGATCAGGCGGTGCGCGTGTTTGCGGCCGTGTCGGGTCCCGGAGAATCGCTCCGGCTCGAAGTGCAGTGGCGCGATGGAACGTTCAGCGTTGTCAGCAATGTCGTCGCCAATCGCGTCTACGAGATTCATGAGCCGCCAAACGGCGCCCCGACACGACCTGCCGGCCCCGTGACAAAGGATTCTCTCTTCGCCGATGTGAGCGGGATGTTGAACCACGCCCATGTCGAGGCCCCGTTTGACGACTGGGGCCAACAGCCTTTGCTCCCCCGACGCCTGAGCCGGCTGGGGCCGGGCGTGGGCTGGTATGACGTCGATGGCGACGGATGGGAGGACTTGCTGGTGTCCGCGGACCGCGGAAGCCGGCTGGCGGTTCTTGTCAATGAAGAGGGACGCGGGTTTCGCAAGATCGAGACAACCGCGGAGGCTCCGGCGAACCAAGGGGCTCTGGTCGGCTGGCCCGACGGCGTCGGCAACCGCCATGTGCTCGTGGCCGCATCGCACGACGAAGCCGCGGCGGCGCCGCGGAGCGCCATCCTCGACTCGGCGGTTGCGAACCTGGGCGCTGTCCAGTCCTGGCCGTCCGTCCATGCCAGCCTCGGACCGATGGCCACAGCCGACATCGACGGGGACGGCGACCTCGACTTGTTTGTGGGCGGTCGGTTTGAACCGGGGCGCTATCCCGAGCCGGTCTCGTCGGCGCTTTGGGTGAACGACGGTGGCAAACTCGTGTCTGGCGGGGCGCTCGACCAACCGTTCGAGCGGATCGGTCTCGTGAGCGGCGCCGCGTTTGCGGACCTGGATGGAGACAACGACAGCGACCTGGCGCTTGCTCTCGAATGGGGCTCCATTCGGGTCTTCCGGAATGAGGGCGGACGTTTTGTCGACGCGACGGAGTTGTGGGGGCTTGCCGGGATGACGGGATGGTGGACGAGTGTGACGGCGGGGGATTTTGACGGCGACGGCCGACTTGATCTGGCGTGCGGCAACTGGGGGCGCAACACGATTTACGAACTGCATCAACCCACCACGTTCCAGGTTCTCTGGGGCGATTGGAACGAAGACGGTCTCATCGAGTTGGTCGAGGCGTGGCGGAGCGGGGACAGGTGGCTGCCGGTGCGCGACCGGACGTGGCTGGCACGGGGTCTGCCGGACCTGGTCCACCGTTTCCCGACGCATCAAGCCTTCGCGCAAGCGACGATCGAGGACATCCTCCCTCCGGGCGCCGAGACGCCGCGGCGTCTCGAGGCGGCGCATCTGGCGTCGACTGTCTTTCTGAATCGCGGCGCTCGATTCGAACCGGTCACCCTCCCCCTGGAAGCCCAGGCGGCGCCTGTCTTTGCCGTCAACGTCGGCGACTTCGACGGCGATGGCTTCGAGGATTTGTTTCTGGGCCAGAACTTCTTCGGGTCGGGTTCCGATCTGACCCGCGACGACGGCGGCCGCGGATTGTGGGTGCGAGGGACTGGACAGGGGCGCTTCGAGGCGGTCGACGGCTCGCTGAGCGGCATCAGGATTCTGGGCGAGCAGAGAGGCGCGGCGGTGTGCGATTTCAACCGGGACGCGCGTGCCGATCTGGCCGTTGCACAGAACGACGGCGCCGTCTGCCTGCTGGCGAATCGGGGCGGACGGCCCGGGCTGCGTGTCTCGCTGCGCGGGCCGCCCGGGAATCCGGATGGCGTGGGCACGCGGCTGCGTGTGATCTACGCCGGCGATCGGAGGGGGCCTTGCCGCAGCATCCAGGCGGGATCAGGTTACTGGTCGCAGGACGCCTCGACGCAGGTGCTGGGTCTGCGGGAGCAGCCGGTGGGCCTGTGGATTCGATGGGCGGACGGCAAGGAACAGACCGTCTCGTTGAAGCCTGCGGACCGAGACGTGCGCGTCGATTTTGAACCATGAGCATGCATTCATCCCGTTTTTGGGCGGCAGGCGTAACGGCGTTTGGGCTGGCTGCGGTCTGGTTGAGTTCGACCGGATGCGAGAAGCCCGGCGGGGCCTCGAGCGGTTTGGCAAACGACACACCGGCACAATCATCGACCGCCGGGTTGGTTCCGCTGACCAACATGGTGCCGATCAAGGCCGGTTCGTTTGTCCGAATCCGGCAACCGGTCACCATCACGCGGGACTACTGGCTCGGGAAGCACGAGGTGACTCAGGCCGAGTACTCAGCCCTGATGGGCAGGAACCCGAGCCATTTCCAAGGCGACTCGAATTGTCCGGTCGAGAAACTGAACTGGTTCGAGGCCGAGGCGTATTGCGCGGCGTTGAGCGAGCGGGAGCGGCAGGCGGGTCGGCTGCCGGCGGGCTATCTGTATCGCCTTCCGTCCGAGGCGGAGTGGGAGTATGCGTGCCGGGCGGGCAGCACGAACCTGTTCAGTTTCGGAGATGACGGCCAGTCTGCGGACGCCCATGCGTGGACTCTCGAGAACAGCGAATCGAGAAGCCACCCGGTTGGGCTGAAACAGGCCAATCCATGGGGACTGCATGACATGCATGGCAATGTTTGGGAATGGTGTCTGGACGGGTTCGCGCCGTACCCGGAGACGCCGGCAACCAATCCGGCGGGGCCGGCAAGCAGCAAGTTCAAGGTGTTCCGGGGCGGGGGGTGGAACCAGGAAGTTCAATACGCCCGTTCGGCCAATCGCTTCATGATGTCGCCCTCGAACGGCATTCACTTCGTCGGGTTCCGTGTCGCCCTCGGCCCGCCAGCGGCGAAGTCAGGGCGTTAGCGCGAGTCTCAAGCGCGGCGCTGGGCGAGGCGATCGAGGAGTTTCTGGTGCAGCCCGCCAAAGCCGCCGTTGCTGAAGACGCAGACCACATCGCCTCCCTGAACGCTGCCGGCCAGGTGCTCGACGATCGAGTCGACGTCCGGCAGATAGGCAGCCTTCTTGCCCGCGGCCTGGAGATCGGCCATCAGGCGCTCGGGGTCGAGGCGTTCGTGGGGCGCCAGCAGTTCAAGGCGGGCCACCTGCGCAATGACAACGGCGTCGGCGCCCAGGAAGGCGTCGGCCAGTTCGCGCTGGAACACGTTGCGGCGGGTGGTGTTGGTGCGCGGCTCGAACACGGCCCAGAGCCTTTCGGTGGGGTGCTTCAGGCGCAGGGCCTTGAGGGTCTCGCGAATCGCCGTGGGGTGGTGGCCGAAATCGTCGATCACCACGATCCCGCCGGCGACTCCGCGGACTTCGAGGCGCCGCTTGACCCCTTTGAAGGTGTTGAAGGCCGCCTGGATCTGCGCGTTGGTCAGGCCGCAGTGCCGGGCGCAGGCGATGACCCCGAGGGCGTTGCGCACATTGAGTTCGCCGATCAGGTTGAGGTGGTACTTGTGGTTGGGGGTTTCGAACTCGGTGGCGGTCGCTCCGAGCCGCAGATTGAAGGCCCGCAAGTGATTCTCCTCGCCGAAACCGAACCGTTTGATCGGGCAATGTTTGAACTCGAGGAGCGGCTCGAGATTCGTGTCATCGCCGTTGGCCAGGACCAGTCCGTTGCGCGGCACCAGCCGGATCAGATGCGAGAAACTGGTCTGGATCGATTCGAGATCGCGGAAGATGTCGGCATGATCGAACTCGAGGTTGTTGATGATCGCGACCTCGGGGAGGTAATGCACGAACTTGCTGCGCTTGTCGAAGAAGGCCGTGTCGTACTCGTCGCCTTCGATGATGAACCAGTCGCTGTCGGTGAACCGGGCGCCCTGGCTGAAGTTGTTCGGGATGCCGCCAATGAGGTAATTGGGGTTGAGTCCATTGTGCTCGAACACCCAGGCCAGCAGCGCGGTCGTCGTGGTCTTGCCGTGCGTGCCCGCCACCACAAGCGAGCGTTTGCCCCGGATGAAGTACTCGCGCAGCAGCTCCGGCAGCGAGCAGTACCGCATCCTGTGGTCGAGCACCGCCTCGGCCTCCGGGTTGCCTCGCGAGATCGCGTTGCCGATCACCACCAGGTCCGGCTTGTGCGCCAGATTCCGCTCGGCGTAGCCGTTCATCACCTCGACCCCGCGCTCGGCCAGAAACGTCGACATCGGTGGATAAACGTTCTCGTCTGAACCGGTCACCACGTATCCCTGGTCCTGCATCGCGGCCGCCGCCGAGGCCATGGCCGTGCCGCACACGCCGACAAAATGAAACGAACGAATCTCGGGCCGAAACATGCCCTCCATGATGCGTCCGCGTACGACAGTGAAAAGCAGAAAACGGTGAATCTCTTTGGGAGAATCTCTTTGACTGCTGCCGCCGCCTGCGCCGACATAGCGGCGTGGCACCTGTTTCCTCGATTGCAGTGGCCTGGATGATGCTGGCGGCGCTCCAGGGTCTTGCGGCCGATTCCCTGCCGGTCCCGTCGAGCATGTCCGTCTACGCCCCCGCGGCGAACCGATTGATCGAGGCCGCCACCAACAGCCCCCTGGCGTTCGACCGCCTCGCGTACCTGTGTGACAGCATCGGCCCGCGCCTGAGCGGCAGCACGAACCTCGAAGCCGCCCTCGATTGGATCGTGTCTCAACTCAAGCACGACCGTCTCGACCGGGTCTGGACCGAGGAGGTCCCCGTGCCATGCTGGGTGCGGGGCCCGGCGTCGCTCGAGATGCTCTCGCCGCGGGTCCAGCCGCTGCGCCTCACTGCGCTGGGCGGAAGCGTCGCCACGCCGCCGGAGGGAATCACGGCGGACCTGCTCATCGTGCGCGACTTTACCGAACTCACCAACAGCGCCGCCGAAGCCCGCGGCCGGCTGGTTTTGTTCAATTACCCGTTCACCGGCTATGGCTCCGGCTTGCCCTACCGCTCGCGCGGCGCCATCCAGGCCGCCAAGGCCGGCGCTGTCGGAAGCCTGATCCGCTCCTTGACCCCGTTCTCGATGCAGACGCCGCACACGGGGATGATGCGGTACGAGGACGGTGTCCCGCGGATCCCTCACGCCGCCCTGAGTGTCGAGGACGCGCTGCTGTTGCAGCGGTGGCAGGACCGCGGAGAACGGATTCGGCTGCGCCTGAAGCTGGCGGCGGAGACGCGGCCCGACGTCATGTCGCGCAACGTCCTGGCCGAACTCACGGGCCGCGAGAAGCCGGATCAGTGCGTGATTGTCGGCGGCCACACCGATTCCTGGGATCTGAGCCCGGGCGCCATGGACGATGCCGGCGGTTGCCTCGCCGCCTGGGAGGCGGTCCGGCTTCTGGCAAGGCTCGAACTCCGCCCGCGCCGCACGGTGCGGCTCGTGCTCTGGGTCAACGAGGAGAACGGACTCCGCGGTGCGCGGGCCTACCGCACCAATCACCTGGCCGAACTCCCGCGCCATGTGCTCGCCATCGAGTCGGATTTCGGCGTCTTTCGCCCGGAGGGTTTCTCGTTCAGCGGCGCCGGCCCCCTGCGCGACGTGGTGACGGGCGTCACGAGCCTCCTGGGCGCCACCGGCGCAACGCGGATTTTGCCGGGCGGCGGCGGCGCCGACACGTCGCCCCTCGACGCGGAAGGGGTCCCGACCATGGAACTGCAGACCGAGCGCGAGCGGTACTTCTGGTACCACCACACCAGCGCCGACACGGTGGACAAGCTCGATCGCGACGACTTCAACCGCTGCGTCGCCTCGCTGGCGGCGATGATCTACATCGTCGCCGACTGGCCCGAGAACCTGCTGCGATAGAAGGACCGCGTCCGATCGAGTTCCCTGGGCGCCGACCCGCCTTGCGGTTGGTCAACCGGACACACCATTCCCCCACCCCCTTCTTGTCCGGTCCCACTTCTGCACCTTAAGCACCGACCTCAAACGCTGGTCAAGTGATTACACGAGCGCCGCCTTGCGTTCGTCGAGCCAATTCACAGCCGCATCGAGACTGTTCAACGATCCCAGCAGTGTCTCCTGGAGTTGGGCAGCCATTCCTCCGCGCTCGAAGAGGGCCAGGCAGGGTTGATCAATGAAACGGCTCGAATACTTGATGGCATCGAAGGCGGCCGGGTGTTGCTGCACCGCCAGCCCCCAAGCCTGCGGAACGCTGATGTCTGTCGCCAGGAGGCTGGTCTTGTCCACCCCCATGGCGTCCCGCGTCGGCTCCTGGCTGACTGCGCAGACTTTCAGTTGGGGGACCGCGATTCGGCTCAGGCTGCAGCCGTTCCACTTGGGCGCAGAGATGACGCGCTGACCGCCAAACACATCATCGCCGAAGTACTCCCAGAGGCACGCCGGGATAGTCGCTCCGATGTAGAGCAGCAGGAACGGACAGTTCGGATGGGAAAACCGATGGTGCGCGCGGATTCCGAACTGGATCGCAGGCGAATCCGAACGATGCACCCGGAACCAGGCGCGTTGGGGCTGACGGGTGACTCGGATCGTCCGCTGGTTGAAATCGGCGCCCGGTGCATAGAGCGGCCGAGGAGGCGTCGATTTACTCGGCATACGCTTGGGCGACGAGGCTTGCTTCCCTCAACTTGCCTTCGCGCAGCAGGTCCAGGGGCCGTCGGCCTCCCAGACTCGGCTTCTCGTGCAGAAAGAACAGGATCTTCGCCCAAGCGTCGAGCCGCTGGTCCTGGTTCAGAATTCCCAGCACCTCTTCCAGCCCGTTCAGCACCTGCCCGTGCTCGTCAAACTGCCATCGCGGGAAGCGGGCGGCCTGAAGACGCTCCTCCCGCCACGCCAGCAGGCGACCGGCGGCCAGCCGCTTCAGAACCGCTGTCTTCGAGATTTCCAGCAGTCGCGCCACGTCATCCGAGGACCAACTCCCCCCTTCCGCCTCCGCCAGTTGTTGCCGCGCGCCCAGCCCGCGAATGTGCGCCCGCGCGAGCTTGTCATCCCTTGATTCCTCCGCACCCAGCGTGAACTCGAAGGCCAGCCGAACCAGCCGCGCCAACGCAGCCGGCGTCTGGTCCTGGTGCTTGCGGATGACGTTCGTGAACTCGTCCACCACCGCCTGCTCGTTCGACGGCAGTTTCAGCTTGCCGCCTTTCTTTTCGAGTGTTGCTGGCATAACGATCAAACCCTGTCCTCGATTTGCACGGTTGTCAACTTTGTAAACCTTGAGAACTCACCACCGGACAGGTGGGCTCGGCTAGAATCCTTGACCGGTGAGACTTGTTGTAAACAAGTCAAGTTTCTGTGCTGCGTTGAAGGGGGTCAAGGATTCTGCGGAACGAGGCGCGGGAGCGAGGGGCGAGGAAACACAGGAACTCCTCGTGGAGAAGAGGATTGGATTTGGTCTGAGGCGCGCCTCGTTAGATGACGCGCATCACAAGCCGTTTACGGTGAAAGATTCATGGCCGGGCGTGCCGAATCCGTGTAACCTCGGGGTGTCGATTCCTCAGGAAAGGGCGGTATGACAAACTCGATGCCACCTTCTCACTGTCCCAGTTGCGGGGCGGAAGTGCCGTCCGAGGCGCCGCAGGGGCTGTGTCCCCGCTGTCTCCTGGTCGGCGTTGCGCAAGCGACCGAGTCGGCGCCAACGGTTCGGAACTCCGATGGGCCGCCATCGATCGATGTGGTGAAGTCCTCGTTCCCGCAGTTGGACATACTCGAATGCATCGGGCAGGGGGGGATGGGCGTGGTGTACAAAGCCCGCCAGCCCAAGCTTGAACGCCTTGTGGCGCTGAAGCTCCTGCCTCAGCGGTTGGCTGCCGACGCCGCCTTCCGGGAGCGTTTCACCCGCGAGGGCCGCGTGTTGGCCCGGCTCAATCACCCCAACATCGTCACCGTGTACGATTTCGGCGAGGCGGGCGGTTTTTTCTATCTGCTGATGGAATATGTGGACGGCGCCAACCTGCGCCAGGCGATGCGGGCGGGGCGGTTCACGCCCGCCCAGGCGCTGGCGATTGTGCCGAAGATTTGCGAGGCTCTGCAATACGCCCACGGCGAAGGCATCCTGCATCGCGACATCAAGCCCGAGAACATCCTGCTCGACACGAAGGGCCGACTGAAGATCGCCGACTTCGGGATTGCCAAACTGATGGGCGAGCGCCCAAGCGGCGGCACGCTGACCGCCACCGGCGCCGCGGTGGGCACGCCCCAATACATGGCCCCGGAACAGCTCGAACATCCGCAGGACGTCGACCATCGCGCCGACATCTACTCCCTCGGCGTGGTGTTCTACGAGATGCTGACCGGCGAGTTGCCACTGGGCCGGTTCGCCCCTCCTTCCGCCAAGACGCCAGTCGATACGCGGGTCGATGACGTCGTGTTCCGGACCCTGGAGAAGGAGCGGGAGAAGCGCTTCCAAAGCGCCGACGCGGTGAAGACCGAGATCGAGGGCATCACCTCGGGTGGGGGAACGCCGGACGCAGGCTTGGCTGGAGCTGGGGCTTCGTCCAAAGCTCCGCAGCCCCCAATTCAATCGGGGGACCAAGCCCCAGGTGTTTGCCCAAGCCCCGGCCCAGGCGGGGACGCGGTTTCGCCGTTGCGCATTCGGCCCGAGCATCGGCCGCTTGTGCTCATGGGATTGGCGGTGTTGTTGGCCCTGCTGGTGTTGCGACTGCTGCCGTTGCCAGGCCTGCTAATCGGAACGCTGGGCGGCGCGCTCCGCGCCGGAATCGGGCCAGCCCTCTGGACCGTGCTGTCGATCGCGGCCGGCGGCTGTGTTGTGTGGCTGGCTTGGGTCAATCGGCGCCGCCTGCTGGAGCCGCTGGGCGTGGCCGCGGCGGAACTGGACGAGTCGGAGACAGTGTCACTCTGGGCGAGCCAACGCATCCTCGGCACGATGGCTGTGGCTGTGCTCATGGCTTTGGCCGCGGCCGTCGGTTCCCAGGTCATTTTGCTGATCTCGGCCTTGCTCGGGTTCGCCGCTCATTTCGCCTGGCCCGCGGTGTTCGCCCTGGCTATCGGCGGTTTGCTGGCCTGGGGGCTCCTGCACAACGAGACGAAGCGGCAGTCGTGTCCGCCCGCTGCCCCCAAGTCGTGGCAGCAACGGGTTGGGATACTGTTTCTCGCTCTCGCGGGGGTGGCGTTGCTGCCAAGCCTGATCGCGTTCGAGGGAGGCGTGCGCTACTGGCAACTGGACGCGCTGCTGGCGGTGACCGGGGTGGCGTTGCTCACACGGAGTCGCGGGTGGCGGACGGCGGCCTTGTGCGTCAACGCGTTCCTGGCGGTGCTCGGCACGGCCCAGATCTTCGCCGCCCTCGTCCTCATCGCCCAGTTGCGGTCCCCGGTGGAACTCAGTCCGTTAACGGCGTCTATCGGCGTCGGCCCGGCGCTGGGTTTGGCGGCGCTGCAAGTCCTCGCCTTCGCGGCGGGCCTGGTCGTGTTGTGCCGGCGCGATGTGCGGCTCAGTTTCGGACTGGGAGAGGCGGCACGGCGGTCGGAGCCGGTCCCGGCGATGGCCGGGAGCGGCGCGCCAGTCGGGCGGATGTGTCCCCAGGCCCTTTGGAGTGTCGTGTTGGTGGGGTTGAGTTTGGCGTTAGCCGTGCTCGGTTTGCCGCTCGTTATCCTGATGGCGCGCGGGCTGACTGATAGCGTGCCCGGCGGCTTTGGGAAGGTCGCCCTGTTGCTGCAAGGCGGATTGGGATTGCTCGGCGTCGGCCTCGCCGTTGCGGGGACGGTGCTGGGCATCGTGAGCTGGCGCCGGATTGGGCGCAGCGGCGGCGCGCTGCGCGGCAAGGCGCTGGCGGTGATCGGCGCGCTGACCTGGCCAGTGCTGACGGTAGTGCTGGTGCCGCTGCTGGCTGCGTTCATCGGTTTCTTCACAGTGCGAGTGATAGAACCGCCGCGTGCCAGCGTTCCTGTCATGTCCATCGCGCAATTGGGCGTTGTTTGGGACTACCGAATCCCGGCGGGTCAGGCTGCGGTGTTTGAAGTGGTGACCCAAGACTCGCCTGAGGTTGTTGCACTCCCCGGTTTTGCGGTCCATGCCCTGGCGCCATCCGAGGCGGAGATGGAGGCTGAGCTGCGTCTGCAGTCCGAGTCGCAGGACAGCAATCCGGGCCGGCGAGGGCCCTGGAAGATCACGTTGAGTGGCGGAGGCCAGAGCGCCGCGACGATCAACCTGTTCCTGCCGGACGGGGCGTCCGGGTTCACCCAGCCGACCTTGATCCGGAAGCAGCTCGAGCCGGACAGCGAGACAATCGACTGGTTCCAAACACGTGATCCGGGCCGATACCCGGTGGGTGTGCGGGTGCGGACGTGCGCGCATGGGCTGCCGGAAGTCCGGCCGGGCGGACCGGACACCGTGGGCGCCGGCACGAACTGGGTTCGCAGCGCGCAAGCCGCCGTACAACCTCAAGGCG
>ENA-UOWO01005690-UOWO01005690.1-activated-sludge-metagenome-genome-assembly--contig:-NODE-5690-length-13093-cov-5.320908_pt1 | contig 13093 bp, 15 predicted proteins | sample MGYA00238148_ERZ761564 | MGnify/ENA primary metagenome ERZ761564 (study PRJEB28885, sample SAMN05720194) | activated sludge metagenome | isolation source: Anaerobic digester | place: USA...
GATAACACCTAATTTTTCTTGGAGCAATTTAACATCGTTGCTTGTCATACCTTGTGAAAGGTCGGTTGAGAAACAAGTTGTAGTTGCAGCTGTAGTTGTTGTGGTTGTGCCAGATAGAGCAGCAATTTGTTGAAGTAATGTAGCTATTTGAGCTTGTAATTCTTCAATTGTAACTGCGCTAGCATTGAAGGCACCAACAAAAGCAAATGATGCAACTAAAACGATTGCGAGTAATTTTTTCATTATTGTAATTATTTAATTTTTAACCCCCTCTTTTTAGAGCTCATCAAAATTTAAACTTTCTTTTATACGCTTTTTGAGTTGTCCGTAAGAACTTTTAAATTTTTTCAGTTGTTTTTCTCTTTCAGTGGTATCTACTTGAGATAAAAACGCTTCATAGTATATTAATTTATATTTAGCGTTATTTTTCTTGGTAGAACGATTGTAATGTGCATTATGCTCATGAAAACGACGTTTTAAATCTTTGGTATAACCAATGTATAATTCTTTTGTCGTTTCATTTTGAATTACATATACGTATTGCATAATGCAATGAGCCTCAAAAAGAGGGGGTAAATTTTTTTTATAAATGTTCACTCTTATGTGAACGCAAGCCATTAGACGACCCCCTTCTCTTTATTTATACAGAAGGATAATGGTCTAATTGTAAGCCCTTAATTACTGGGCTCAATTAGCAAAATTAATGAGAACTTTTCTACTGGATTCTGAAGCTCGGTTTCTTTCGGCAAAAATTGTTAAGGTTTTAACAATTTTTGCCGAAAGAAATATTATTTATTATTTAATGAACTTTTCTTTAGATAGTTTGGATTGTTTGATAATATCTTTGAATGTTCCTGGAGTTAATTCTTGGTTACCGCCATGAAATGGAATCACAACAATAAAACCATCCTTTGTATGCTGCATAATATAATGACTACCTGTTTGCCTTATATATAGAAAATTATTATTTTCTAAAATTTTTATAATCATCTTAAATTTCAATGGTCGCATAGTGCTTATTTAGGAGTATTGACAAAAGATACTTTCATTCGGCCGATATAGGTTTTAGGTGTTTTCTTTTCTATTGGTATTGGTTCGCCTAAATCTGATAAAGTTTCTAATCAAAGTTCTAATACATCCTGTGCCATTTCTTGGGCATGATCTAAATCATTGCCAAAAGTTACGCATCCTGGCAAAGCTGGGAAAGATACTGAATATCTACCATCTTTTTCCCTTGTAAACACTGCGGTATATTCTAATATTTTTTTGCTTTGTTTTTTGACGATTTTTTTCATAATTATGTATTTAATTATTCTACTGGATTCTGAAGTTCGGTTTCTTTCGGCAAAAATTGTTAAAACCTTAACAATTTTTGCCGAAAGAAATATTATTTATTATTTAATGAACTTTTCTTTTGATAGTTTGGATTGTTTGATAATACTAGACAATGTTCCTTTGTAGATTGGATTATTTTTTCCATGAACTGGAACCGGTAAAGTGATATTGTTTTTGAGATCCTTAAAGATTCAATGACTACCGTTTTGCCTTATAAACACAAATCCATTTTCTTCTAATATTTTTATTAGTTGTTTTGCGATTAATTGCGGCATGCTTGTCTGCAATTAATATCAACTTTTATAGTGGTAGCTATTCCTTCTCTCTGTTTTCTTGTGGCAGCAGTAGATTCATCTAGTAATACTTCTAATCATAGTTCTAGCACATCTTTAGCATATTTTTTGGCTTCTTTAAGATTCTTTCCAAATGTCACACAACCAGGCAAGCTTGGAAAAGACACATCGTATCCTCCCTCGGGAGCTTTTGTAAATACTGCGGTATATTCTAATATTTTTTTGCTTTGTTTTTTGATGATTTTTTTCATAATTATGTATTTAATTATTCTACTGGATTCTGAAGTTCGGTTTCTTTCGGCAAAAATTGTTAAAACCTTAACAATTTTTGCCGAAAGAAATATTATTTATTATTTAATGAACTTTTCTTTTGATAGTTTGGATTGTTTGATAATACTAGACAATGTTCCTTTGTAGATTGGATTATTTTTTCCATGAACTGGAACCGGTAAAGTGATATTGTTTTTGAGATCCTTAAAGATTCAATGACTACCGTTTTGCCTTATAAACACAAATCCATTTTCTTCTAATATTTTTATTAGTTGTTTTGCGATTAATTGCGGCATGCTTGTCTGCAATTAATATCAACTTTTATAGTGGTAGCTATTCCTTCTCTCTGTTTTCTTGTGGCAGCAGTAGATTCATCTAGTAATACTTCTAATCATAGTTCTAGCACATCTTTAGCATATTTTTTGGCTTCTTTAAGATTCTTTCCAAATGTCACACAACCAGGCAAGCTTGGAAAAGACACATCGTATCCTCCCTCGGGAGCTTTTGTAAATACTGCGGTATATTCTAATATTTTTTTGCTTTGTTTTTTGATGATTTTTTTCATAATAATTGTTATTTTGTTTAAATTATAATCCTAAAATATTTATTTGCTTACTGGTTCGGTGGTAATTAAATCAGATGGATTAATAACAACATTAAGTTTATAACTTTCCACAATATCGAGTGAAGCTAAAGCACCTAAACAATCATTATTTGTGATTTTGTTTTTAGCGTCTTTGAGCAAACTAACAATTTCGGAATATTTGGTTGGATTAAAGACGGTCATATCTGGGTTAACAGTTAAAGCTGTAATTTTTTCTTCAACATATTTAGAACAATTATCAGATTTTTCTTCGGCGTTGAATATAACAGCTAAAATTTCACCGGTTGTTTGTTTTATAGTATCTTTAATATCAGACGGTAAAGTATTGCCAGTTGTTACAGTCGGACTTAAGTTGGTTTCATTACGTAGAGCGGTGGTATTGTCTTCTAAAGATTTGGACATGGCTAAAACTTTTTTGGGATCTTTGATATTTTGAATGTCATTAGAAATTTGATTTAAATCTTGTTTGATTGACTCCGATATCTTGGCGATTTGTTCGTCAGAAACGTTGTCTTGTTTGATAGCGGCTAATTTATCATTGGCAATATCAAATTGTTTTTCAATCTTTTTATTTTCAGGAAGAATGGATAAACTAATTTTGTCAGCTCTTTCTCTTAAAGCATACATTGGGCTCAATGGCGAAATATTGGCGGCCATTTGAAAACCACCATAACCTAATAAGGTTACAGCCAAGAAAGCCATGACTGGTTTGAAAAAATTGATATATTTATTGAAAGATAAGAGAACTGGCTTCTTGGAGGTCATTTCATAGGAAGTTACTTTATTATAAACATCAGCTTTAACCGTTGATTGATTAAAACTAGAAACCCCTTCACTCTTTAAGGATTGAAGGATAGAAACAAGCTCTTCATTTGTAAAACCTTGTTTTTGCATTGGTTTTTAACTTAGTTTTACGCTTATATTAATATAGACGTAAAAAGAGATAATTTGTTACACCCCCACACACAGAAAGTTTAAGGTTAAAAATTCCATTTTTAACCGGTAGACAATTGAACTTACTATGTAACACGTATTTTAATTAGAATGTTTAACTACAAAATATTACGTTTATCGCTCCAAAACTTTTCTGAGTGTGGGGACTAGGCCCTAAAACAAATCAAATCTCAAAACTCAAAAATCAAAACCATATCTTAAAAATGTAAAAATAAAAATGGCAATTTAGATAATTCGAGTTGTTAGGTTGCCACCTGCCTGCCGATAGGCAGGGACTAGGCCCCCACTGCCCCAAGAATCCCGTCACAACCAACCAAAGGTTGGTGTGAGGGCTAGCCGAATCTATCCGAATGATCCGAACATAATCAAAGTCATTAAAAAATAAAGATAGTGATTCTGATTGTTGAGATTATACAGTTTTTTCCTTTCGGATAGTTAGGATTGTTCGGGTTGTTGGAGTTATGCTATTTTTCCTCTTTCGGATAGTTAGGGTTGTTCGGGTTGTTAGGGTTATGGATATACAAATAAATGAAAAAAACAACCTGATAAATCAAATTGTTTCTTTCAGTAGTTAAGCATTAGTTCAATAGTATTGCTACTAAAGTACTACTACTTAACTATCTATATATTAGCATATATTTGTTATTTGTCAAGAGATAGATTGTGTTTTAGAAATTCGTCAAAACTTACTGTTTTTGTTTCCATTTTTTCGGCAATTTTCTTAGGCACTGCTCTATTGGCAGCTACTACGCGTATCATCTCAGAAACATCGAAATTTGTATTGTTAATGATAATGTCTTTTTTAAAAAACAACCTATGAGCTAATTTTTCTTTCATAACTAATAATTCATGGGCAGCTGATCTCGAAATAAATTCAACATCAGAAAAATCTAATTCAAAGGTTTTGAATGGCATTTTTTTAACCATCTTCTCAAGCTTGTTTATGGCGTCTCGCGAGGTTATAATTGGTGCCAATATTGTTTTGATATTTAGTTTATTATTTTTCATATTATTTATATATTACTCTACATAATTATAAATGTCAATTGGGTTTGTTGGAAATTTAATTCTATAACCAGCGATCACTCCTTGCCATGTAAAATTAGTTATCTCGGTAATGATACTGTTACTACTGTTAATATTTCAGGCAATATTATCAGAAATAAGTATAAAACTACCATGTAAATCACAAATTATATTTTTTGACGAATATATGCCGTATCCCCTATCTTTGCCAGGAGTTGAAGATTCCATCTCTATTAATTTATGAAAAGCTTCTATATTATTATTAAATTTTAAATTTTTTTCATCTTCATAAGATTTTCTAATGCCCCTTCCGGTATCAATGATGCAAACATCAACAAAATTTAAATTTGGATATAATTGAGCTAAAACTCAACCATATTTTTTGTTGCTATGTTCAAAAATATTAGTAATTAATTCTGAAATTGGAGTAAATATAATATTTTTATTACTCTTTATGTTCATTTTACTATATACCAATTCCTGGAATCAAGATTCTAATTTTTCTTTATTATTATCATCTAGTTTTTGTAAAAATACTATTGGTATATAAGTTTGTTTTCTACAATTTTCAGGTATGCTTGTAATCCCAATTGGAAAATTTATTGTATTTAAATAATGCAATGCTTGCTCATTTTCGGGTAAAATGTATTGGCTTTTGTTTTCGTAAATATAAGCACAAATTGGCAATATTAAAACCGGATAAATTCAATTTATCTCGGTTAGGTCAAAACATATATCTTCGGTATTATTAATTTGCGAAAAAGTATCAAATAAAACAATTAATTGCGCTTCAATTGAATTGTTAATAGGATTTATAACTTTAACATTCTTAGCCATATTAAACGTCTTATTCTATATAGAATAAGACGTATTTAATTTATATTTGTTACACCCCCACACTCAGAAAGTTTAAGGTTAAAAAAGATAGCTGGAAAATAATAGTAAGACAGTAGTAAAGCTATTGTAAGACGATGGAAATACAAATAAATCCCAACGGTACCAGGTACCGTTGGGATTGGAAGCTGGTGAACCGGCGGGCATAAAATGCCCGCCGGTTTCCGGTTTAAAATTCGAATTCAGAAAGGTTTTCTTTAAAAACCAGCAATTTATTGAGATCAGTTTTATCAAATATAAAATTGGATATATCGTTTTCTAGTTCAGACATATTAATATTTTTCAAAAATTCTTGCAATTTGTTTTTTAGCTCAGCACTATCATTAATATTCATTTTTATTTTTAAATAATCATAATTGGGCTTGGTTTTGGCTATTAAAAAAATAATATCATAAATATCTCGACCAAGAACTCGATTGCGTTCAAATAAAGCTCTGATTTTTTGAGAAAGTATAATATTAATTGGAGTTACGTTTATTTTCGTAAGAACATCAAATTTTTGAATTAATTTTAAATCGGGCTGGTATGTAAAATTATGAGAAGCAGTATCTATTTGGATTAAAAGTTTTTCATCTTTATATACTGATAAGTCCAATTCTTTAAGCAAGTTTAAAAATTTAATATTGCCCCGAAAAGCACCTTTTTCTGATATATCGTATTCTATTTTATAGCCTTCTAGCTCTAATTTAGCAATTATTATAGCCATTAATTCTTTAAACTCTTCAACGGTAATACCAAAATTATCAAAATCCAAATCTTCGGAAAATCTTTGATTATTATATATAATTCTCAAAGCCGTGCCTCCTAAAAACGATAATTTTGATATAAATTTTGAGTTAAAAATAATATTTAATATCTTGTATTGCAGATACTCTCTTAGAATGGCTCTGCTTTTATTAGCTAAATTACTTGGATATTCTTTTGCTATCTCTGAAAGATTGATCATGGTAAATATAATTTAAAAAATTATTAATTATTTTTTTAAACGACATATTATTGTATTTCAATAAATAATCATTAAATTTATTAAGATCTAGTGTATTTCGTATCTCTTCTATATTAAACCTTAACTCTTCAATATCTTTTTCAGTTTTAAAATGACGATGAAAGTATAAATAATCTAAAATGGCTTTTTCACGATCGGCAATTTTAAAAAATAAGTTTTTAAAATGGATTATTTCATAACCAAAAAATAAACTGGGAGTAATATTGTTGTAAACAAAATTATCTATTGGCGTCATGAATTTCTTAGTTTTACGGGTAGAGATAGAAGCAACGGTAAATGTTTGTTCAGGAATAAAATTATAATATCTTAAAGCTGATTCCAAAGAGATATATGAAGGTTCATAAATTTTATTAGCTATAGCAAAAGAAGAAAATTCATTAATTTCTGAACTAGATAATATATAAAAACCACGGATAACTTTCTTAATATACCCTTGTTTTTGTCATTCAACCAAACGATGGTTATAAAACTTAGGAAATTCCTTTTTTATATCGTATGATGATATAACAACATTATTTTTAAATGTATTTGCAAAATCAATGATTGTATTCATGTTGTTTCTTTAAATTACTCTAAACAGTAATTATTGGAAATAATAGCAAATAAATTTGTTTTTGTCAAGACCTTTTTTAAAAAAGTTAATTTCCTTAATTTCCAATCCCAACGGTACCAGGTACCGTTGGGATTGGAAACTGAAGAACCGGTGAACCGGCGGGCATTTTATACCCGCCGGTTTAAAATTCGAATTCTATTTGAATCAACCCTCAAAAAAACTAGATACTGAATCAAAAAAACTATTAATTATACCACCGATATTAAACCCGGAATCGCTATCATCACCTGGCGCAGGTTCAGTCGGTTGAGGACCCGGCTCTGGCTCGGGGGATGGCTGAGGATCTGAGGTACTGATGCCTTCTTCAATATTGGGAAATGGCTGCTCTTCTGTTGGTCTATTATTGTTATAAAATGTAATTTGTGAAGTTTTAGCTAGCGGTGACGAAAATGCCTCTCCACCGTCATTATAACGTATACCAAACACTAAACAAACAAAATTTTCAAATTCAATATTACTTTGTTGTAACTCATTGACAAACCTTTTTGTTGGTATAGATATAATAAGATCTTTATCTGATTTTTGTGCTCGAACATAGCCTTTTGTGATTGCAACAACAAATTTATATTCAGCACTGTTATTACTTTTTGCAAGCATCTGATCAGAACAATTAATATCAATACTACTAACCGCAGAAAAATCAAAATTATCGCACGTTGTATGCATAGCGAATGGTATATACGGGTCGTCTAAATAAAATTTAGTTTTGTTGCTATTGTAGCTATTTAAGTTAAATACGCAAGGTTTGATTCTAAATTCTGACGACAATTGTTCATAATTATCCGCGTCGTCATTGACAATCATGGACAAAAGACATTTGTCAATATCACCTTTCCGATAAAAAATATTTCTTAAATTTAATGAATCTACTCGATAGTCACCTGGTTTTATGTATTCCAACGATGTTTTTCCATAATAAAAAGGGTTTTCATAACCTTGGATAGTGCCATCAAGTTCTTGACAAATAATTTTATATTCGATATCAATAGTAGTTGGTATTTGTTTGTCGTTTACACCGTTACAATAAACATTGATATCAATCGGAAGATAATAATCTTCTCCTTGAGTATAAATCTTGTTTTTTATTGGATATACAATATTATAATTACAAGTGTTGGTCGAATCACCATCTTTGTTCAAATTGACAAACTCCTTGGTATACGAATCCTGTTTATAATAATTTGTTTTATGACTTTTGATATCGTCTAAACAGTCTGGATCAAAACTCAATTTTTGATGCCAATTTTCATCTGGTCGACATTGATATACATTAAAAATTACTTTAGTTTTGTCATCTACTATTTTAATGTCATCGGGAATTATAAATTTTTTATTAAAATAACCATCTCCGGAATCATCTCTAATAAACGACTCTTGGTGTTTATCTTTACTATCAGTATATTCCATCGAAAAATAAATTGGATATGATTCATTACATTTTGATAATTCGCTCATTAATGAAATTTGTTGCAATTTTTCCTCAAACTCAGCACCTTCGAATTTAACATCGCAATAATCAGTTAAGGGATTAAATACTAATGGGTTAATCTTTTGATCTGGTGATGTTGGCGCAATTGCAATATGAACAGAGTCTTCATTTACAACCGAAGCTGGCTTTATAAATCCTAATCCTTCTAGGGCACTAGTTAATAAATTTTTTAGACCGCTTATAGCTAATGGCTTGGATGATGAAGATGTATCAAGAGTTGATGGTTTATCAAGATTAAGACCGAGAAACGATCAAGGTGTGGTTTCTTCAGTTTTTTGATTGGTAACGGATGATGAATTAAGATTAAAATCAAAATTTGATCCATTTAAAACGTCTTGGGATACAGATGGTGCGGTTTGTGGAGTTTCACTTTCGACTCAAAAATCATTGATATTAAAACTTGAATTAGTTTGATCACTAATTTGAAACTCGGATGATTTGGTTGGTTTTTCTATATCAGTATCAACTGATCAATTGGTTCAATTACTATTTAAAAAACTATCGGATAAAGTGTAAGCTGGTTTGGTATTATCAGCTTTGCATTCAGATTCGGTGGCATAGTCGTCATCGCTTTTATAATCCACCTGTTCGCATTTTTGAGTTTTGGTATTGTAAATTCATCTATTATAATTATTTTGCATGAAACTGCCAATATCAAAAGACGTGGTAAAATTATTTAAACCACTAAAAGCACTTTCCGTGGCAGCTTTTGAATTAGAAAAGCCAAAAGAAAAAATTAAAATAACAAACAATAATAAATAAAATACTTTTTTCATAAAATTATTTTATATTTGATTATATCAAGAATAGCATATTTTTAAATTGTAAACAACAAATCGAGTAGATTAAAATTAATCATAACGGTACCTGGTACCGTTATGATTAAAGTAAAGATTAAGCCATATCTTTTAAAGTCATTAAATATTAATATATGTTCGGAATGTTCGGAATGTTCGGAACATATTGATTTCCAATCCCAACGGTACCTGGTACCGTTGGGATTGGAAACTTGGAGACCGGCGGGCATTTTATGCCCGCCGGTTTTTTAAAAATTATTTAGCTGTTCAATCTTTTTTTGAATTCCTGATTGCAGAATTATACCTTTGAATGTTCCGGGATGTATAGGTTTATTACCATGTCTAGGAATACAAACTTGTCTTTTAATGCCCGAAACAATGCCAACGTAGAAATAGTGACTACCGTGAATATGGGTAAGATAAAAGTTATGTTTTTTCAAAAACTCGCTGATTTCTAAAAACGTTCAATTATATAATCCGCGAGACATAATGTAAAAAATTAAACATTGGCCAATGCCTTTTTGCCGAACATATATACATTGGGCATTGAAGGTTTATGGTTATTTTTATTAATTTTATCTCAGATTATTTCATATTCTTTATTGGTTTTTTGATTTAACATAGAAATATCAACATTATTTTTAATGGCCGATTGAATATAACCAGTTATTGCTTCTAACAAATTAAATAAAACAATATTTGGATCTTTATCAATTTCAACAATATTAAATTCTAGAGCAACTCCACATCAGCTGCCTCCTTTTTTAAAAATTATAAATCTAACTTTTCCATTTTTAAGACTATTTTTTATATCTTTGGACATAATTAAATTATTTAATATGTATTATAATTGTATCAATTTTAAATTAAAAAGTCAACGTTAAAAATCCAATCCCAACGGTACCAGGTACCGTTGGGATTGGAAATTGGAGAGGAAATGGGAAACTGGGAAACCGGCGGGCATCAAATGCCCGCCGGAAAATTATTATTTTTGTTGGTCTTGGCTATCAAGATACAAATCAGCCAATTTGGTTAAAAAAATATCCTCAATTTCAACTAAATTCTGGTTTATAGTATCAATAAAACGTTTATGATTTTCTTTAGATTTGTCGTCACTTTGTGTTTCTGATTGTGATGTTTTATTGTTTTTGTTTAATTCTTCTATTATTTGTTCTTTGGGACTTTTAATTGGATCAATGTTTCTCACAACAGCTCAGATTTTTTCAATAAATCTTTCAAAAAATTGTTTACCAATGGTAGTATTAGTTTTAATAATGTATTTGATAAGTGTTTTTTCGTCTATATTCTCTTCTTCTTTTTTAGGATATAGTCTTGAAGATTTAATGTCATCAAGACCTTTATCTATTTCGTCAAACGATTTTGCAAGATCCTTAGGATGAAATGTGGTGGTAAAAAAATCGTTTATAATAGGCTCGAGAGCCTTTTTATCACGAATATGATTTAGTATATTATGTTTAAAAGATGAATAAACTTTTCAAAAAGGTTTTGTTTCTTCTTTTAATTTTTTTCTTTCTTCTTCTAATTGTTCTATTTCTTCTTTTAATGCATCTTCGTGCTGTAATCCTTGAACAAGACTGGCTAAATTGTTTTGATTCTGTGAATCTAATTTCGAAGGTATTGTTGAACTTTCAAAACCAGAAGATATGTTTTCAAACATCTTTTCAAGATCTTTATTACTGGGTCCTGTTGATTTTCGAAATCCCATACATTTATTTTATGGTTTTTTTAAGAGATTCTAAAGCTCGATGGATAATCACACGAGTATTGGTTTCAGTGCGACCAATAATAATGGCAATCTCTTTTGAATCTAAACCTTGAACATAATAATAAATTAAAACATCGGCATAAATTGGATTGAGTTTTTTGATACAATTCAAAACCATTTCTCTTTTTTCCGATTCAGCGTATTCGCGAACGATATTTTCATTAGACTCGATTTGAATTTCAACAATATTTTCATTTTCACTATCTTCGGTACTGGCTTCAATTGAAACCGTAATTTGCTTGCTATCTTTACGATAAAAATCAATTAAACAATTTCGAGCTAGACGATATAAAAATGCACGAGGATTTTTTAAATAATCTTCGGGTTTGTCACAATTGGATTTTCAAAATTTAAAAAATGTTTCGGATGTTAAATCATTAGCAATATCACTAGAACTGGTTCTTAAGAACAAGAAGTTAAATATTTCTTTTGAAAATGTGTCATAGATGTTTGAAAATTTTTCTTTTGTCATATTTGTTTATCTACGGCAATATCTTTAATTTTGTGAATAAAAACAAATTAGCCGGATTTCAATCGGTATCTTTGTAGGGATATGTTATCAAAAAAAATAAGAAAATGCAAACCCCCTCTTTTAAAAGTTGATTACAACTTTCTAAAATAATGAATAAACCCCAGGATAAATTTTTATCCAGGGGTTTATTTTTCTTCTAGATTTTTTTATGTATTAATTCACCTCCTTCCATAAAAGCAGTCAATCCGGCTCTGTTCTCGACAAGATTGCCAGTTTTAGGCCACAACAACACTCCACATTCAGGACATACTATAACTGGTGAATATAAACTACATCCGGTTTGGACTATAGTTGTTTTGGCCGTCTCTTCTTCAAAAGTTGTCTTACAATTTTTGCACTTCATTTTTTCTCCTTTTTTTTATTTGAAGCTTCTAATGGTATACTACCACGCAAACACACTTTTGTCAAATTCACAAAACTCAACATCTTGCCTTTTAGAGATTGATATGATAGAATGTGAAAAGTAAATAGAAAAATAAACAATTAGGAGGTTTTAATCAATGTCAAATCCAAAACGATTCGCAAGCTTTCAAGCCAGCATGGTGAATTACGAAAGACATCAAGACCATGTTATTGCTTCGTTCTCTCAATTTTTAGTAAGATATCCGCTGTTGCCTTTAAATGTTGGCAGCATCATATTGGGTTATCCGGAACCAGGTGTATTACCTAAGAAACCGAACAACTTAATTTCGATCTACACTATTAATCCTGGCACTGTATCTGATATTGAAAGAAAGGTGGTTGAAAGTGTAATAACAAAAAAAGTTCTCGAACCATTCAAGAAAGAACTATTACAAGAAGGACCGTTCAAGGGTCGTCAAGACATCGTAGACGCAATTGTATTATCACAATGTGAAGAAAGGTGATACAAATGAGCAAGTATAGTATTGATCAAAAAAATGCAACTCAAATGGCCAAAATTTTGTCAAGAAATATTTGGCCAAGTAAAGATGTGCTAAGCGTAACTCATAGCACACATCCAGAAACTGGTCAATCTCATGTGATAATCGAATCTGATAAGCCACTAGAAAAAGTAGAACGAGAAATAAAAAAAATCCTGTTTTTGCATGGTAAAATAATTGAGCCATTACAATTAACCCCTATCGAAATCAAATAGGATGTATTAATAAAAAGATGGGTCGATCTTGGCCCTCTTTTTTTTATATTTTAAAAACATCTCGATTGTTATATCGAGATTTTTTCTCTGTTTTCACAAAAAGAAAAACCATTTATTAGGTTTTTAAATTATATTTTATTATTTTATTATTTCATTTTTGATCTTTGACCCCGCTTCGCCTGCCTACCGGCAGGCTCCACACCAAGTTTGCACTAGTTATTTTGATATTAATATTAGGCAATACTAATCATTTAAAATACTAATTTATTAGCAAACTTGGTGTGGGGGCATGTTTTTGAGATCAAAAAACTTTGTTTTTTGCTGTGCCCCCAGCAGGATTCGAACCTGCGACCATTTGCTTAAGAGGCAACTGCTCT
>ENA-UOWO01005692-UOWO01005692.1-activated-sludge-metagenome-genome-assembly--contig:-NODE-5692-length-13088-cov-18.326095_pt1 | contig 13088 bp, 12 predicted proteins | sample MGYA00238148_ERZ761564 | MGnify/ENA primary metagenome ERZ761564 (study PRJEB28885, sample SAMN05720194) | activated sludge metagenome | isolation source: Anaerobic digester | place: USA...
CACTGCAAGAGAGGACATTCGGCGTAGCATAGAGGTTGGTTTTATGGAGGACAATTATAACAGATATCTGCCATTTTACAGAATTATTCTTCCTGTGACCGTCAAATGAATCATATTTGTGATGCATCTGTTTACAGGATTGATTATAAAGCAAAAATGAAGCAACACGGACCCGCATCCGTCCTTATTTTAATGCTCCTCTGCATGCCCGGCGGCTCCTTTTTTGCGCAGGAGGTGTTCGGAGAAGCCGCGTTCCGCAACATGCCGGATGCGGAACGTTTCAGGTTTGTGCACAGCATCCCTTTTCCGGAAATGGATTCTGCCGCCCTGACAAAAGCGTTCGGTCCAATGTTCGAAATAGCCGCCGAAAAGAACGACCGCCGCAGCCTGCTGGCCCTGCAATACCACAAATTCCAGGAACGCCGCAAATTGAAATTGACGGAAAAAACCACCTGGGAATTGTTGTCGGACATGGAAGCGGAGGCCCGAAAAGTCGGTTTCAACATCGAAAAAACCGTGGCGCATCACTTTGCCGTTTTCGAGCAGTTTTACCAGAAAAAATTGCCGCACGAACAACTGTACGTGGAAATCCTGCGCGAATTCGAACGAATGGAGGCCCTCGGATTTGAACAGTTCAGGGAGTACGACATTGCCAGGATCCTGTTCCATTCCGGTTCGTTCATGTTCAACCTCGAAGATTTTGAAAAAGCGCTGCAGTACCTCACGGTGGCGGAACGTTTCATACAGCCAACGGAGCCGGGACGCCATACGTACACGCTGGTCCTGAACCACATACAGACTATTTTTCAGCGGCAAAAAAATTATCCCAAAGGCATCGAATACGCGCAGAAAATCCTGCAATTCAGCCGGGCGCTGCAAACAAACAGCGCGGAAATCCGGCGGCAATGCCGGATCTGGCAGGGCATCGCTTCCATCGACATCGCTTCGATGCTGGTGGAACAGGGCAATTTTGCCGAAGGCGAAAACTATGCGAACGAAGGTTATAAACTTGTGAAAGCAGATGAACATGGCGCAAAACCTGATCTCTGGGCGGAATACGACGCCCTGCAGGTGCTTATTTCCACCAAACTCGAGCTGGGCAAACGGGACGAAGCGGCCGACTTGCTGCACCGGGTAGACGAGATCAACGAAAAAGCCGGCGGCAGTCTGACGGAGAACAACTACTTCAAACACATCCGTTTTTATCAGTCCTATGCCCGGTTGTATGAAATGAAAGGCGATTACGCTGCGGCTATCCGTTACACGAACCTCGCCCGGCCGCTTCAGGACAGCCTCAACCGGCGCAACGACGCCCGGAAATTCGAGCGCATCCAGCAGCGCCTTGCCGCCGAAAAATACACGGAGCAACTGCAACTGGTGGAGAAGGAAAAACAACTGCAAACCTGGCTGCGCAATGCCGCGATCGTTATCCTGTTGCTCGTGCTGGCGCTGGCCTACGTCCATTTCCGCCGCCTTCAACACAACCGTCGCCAGAAGGAAGCCGAATTGCAGGCCGCCCGAAACGACCTGGAATCGCTCACGAGGGTCTTCCGCGAAAAATCGGAGTTGTCGGAAAACCTCCGCCTCGAAAATGAAAAACTATCCCGGCACGGCGAACGCAGCGAATACCTCGAACAACTCACGCGTGCCACCATCCTCACCGACGACGACTGGATGAAATTCCGGGCAGTTTTTGAAAAAGTACACCCGGAGTTTATCATCCGGCAAAAAGAACAATTCCCCGATCTGACGCCTGCCGAAACCCGCCTGCTGGCCCTCGAAAAACTCGACCTGAGCACCCAGGAAATGGCCAATATGCTGGGCGTAAATAAAAACACCATCCACCAGACCCGTCTGCGGATGCGGCGGAAAACGGCCGGGGTGTAGCGCACGGCGTACACACATGATGATTTAATCCTATAAGGTTTTTGAAACCTTATAGGATTTTTCATTTTGCACAACCTCGTACATTTACTTGATTATCAATTAATTACCCGCCACGCGCCAGGTTGTCACTTTTTTGTCACCGGCATTTTTCGTCCTTCAGGTGCTATTTCCACTCCTTTGTGCTCCACTGATTTCGCAGGGCACCCACCGACATGTTTCATCATTTAAACATTATACCATGTATTCTGATACGCTAGGAGAAATCCGCCTGTTCGCCGGCGCGAAGCCTCCCCGCAATTGGCTGCTGTGTAACGGACAAACCATGTCCATCAATACCAATATGGCACTGTTCTCACTCCTGGGGACTACCTACGGCGGAAACGGCACTACCACTTTTGCGCTTCCCGATTTTCGCGGGCGACTGCCCATTCACCCGGGCAAAAACTATCCGCTTGGAAAAACCGGAGGCGCCAATACCACTGTGCTGCAATGGAATCAGTTGCCGGGGCACCGCCACCAGTTCGACGATTCGAAATTGAAACTGAAATGCAGAAGTGCTGCTACGGGTGGCGTATCGAGCCCGACTCCGCTGAACAACTACCCCGGCAATTCCGGCAGCGACTTTTTGTACAATCCTAAAATCAGCGACGGTCGTATAACTACCCTCGCCCAGAGCGCGGTGGAGGTAACTGAAGGCAATGTCGGCAACGGCAAGCCGCTGGATAACATGATGCCTTCGCTGTGCGTCAATTTTATCATTTGTATCAACGGGATGTATCCGTCGCCGGAATAGGGTTGATGAGGGTTGATGAGGTTGATAGGTTGATAAGGTTTATAGGTTTATGAGGTTGATGAGGTTGATATTCAGCCACTCATGTATGTAAACCGTTCAATGAAGCCGATACTCTATTCTCCCTGCCTTGCTGGATGAATATCAACCTCATCAACCTTATAAACCTATAAACCTCATAAACCTATAAACCTATAAACCTCATAAACCTATAAACCTCATAAACCCCATCAGCCCATCAACTCATAAACAAAAAAACATGGAACCCTACTTAGGAGAAATAAGGCTTTTCACGGGCAATTTCGCCCCGCCATGCTGGCACGTTTGCGACGGCTCATTGATGCCTGTTGCTGGAAATGAAGGTTTGTTTACCGTAATAGGCGCGATGTATGGCGGCGACGGCGTCACAAATTTCGCTTTGCCCGACATCCGCGGAAGAGCAGTGATCGGCGCAGGCAACAACTTCAACCTGGCCCAGAAAGCAGGCGCCGAAACCATCGCCCTGACACCTGCCAACCTGCCTGCGCACAACCACCGTGTTGCGATAGACATAAAATTGAGCGACGAGGCCGGTACGACCGCATCGCCGGGGGGCAGTTTTTGGGCGCCTTCGAATATCTCCAACGACAATGAATATGCCCTGCTTCCATCTTCGGGCAGTTACATGGCCGCCGATGCCCTGGAAGTTGGAATGGGCGTGAGCACCAGCTGGGACAGTTCCCATCCAAACAAGGCGGAACCGTTCAACAACATGCAGCCATTTCTGGCTGTCAATTACATGATTTGTACGGAAGGCGTATACCCCACTCCGGAATAAAAAACACAATGATCATTCACATAACACACCTCTGATATGGATGGATTTTTAGGCGAAATCAGAATATTTTCCGGCAAGTTTGCCCCACAGGGCTGGATGTTTTGCGACGGCAGCGTACTCCAGATCGCCCGGTACACCCCGCTGTTCTCGATTGTCGGTCCGACTTACGGCGGCAACGGAACAAGCACTTTCGCACTGCCGGATCTCTGTGGACGGACGCCCATAAAATGCACGGACGATGACGGCATTTATACACTGGGCAACCAGGGCGGCGAGGCGTTTACCCGGCTGACGGATGCCAATATGCCGCCGCACACGCACACTTTAAGCGCTAAAATAAGGTGTAACACAGGCGCCGGCAACACGCACAATCCGAAAGACGCTTATCCGGCCAACACCAAGGTGGGCGATGGCGAATACAACAAAACCCATGATGGCACCTACATGGCGGCCGATTCCGTCAGCCTGGCCCATCAACCCATCCAGAGCAACAACACCGGTTTTTCAAACATGCAACAGTTTCTGGTCGTGAATTTTATCATTTGCGTAAATGGGGAATTCCCGGCCCGTCCCTAATATAACTTCATTATGAAAACAACATTCACTCATCTGCTTTTCCTTTTTTACGTCTTGATCGCCTGTAGCGCGGATCTCAGGAGTCAAAGTATTTCGGTGACGGAAAACAGCCTCGAACTCTGCTCGAACGCCGGCGCCAATACCTTTACAAAAACTTCCGACGATGGCGGTACACCGCGTAGAAACATTTATACCGGCACCTGGAATGGCAATGGCGCACCCTCTGAAATAAGATGGGTTGCAGCCAACAGCCGGTGGGAGCTATCGACGGACGATGCCGGAGCAGTGTATATCCTCTGGTTTTCCACGTTTGCCTCCCGCCCCAACCCGCCGAACCTGGCAGCCGGCAACTGGACGGATGACGGCCTGGGATGTAACGACTTAACCGAATTTTCCGGCACCGGCACCCAGTCGGACCTGGTGCTCCCGGTAGAACTGGTCTCCTTCAATGCCCGACAGCACGGACAAAACGTGGATATTTTCTGGCGCACGGCTTCCGAACAAAACAATGCAGGTTTCCACGTCGAACGCAGCGCCGATGGACTCCAATGGCAGGCGCTGCATTTCGTAACCGGAAACGGCACCACCACTCAGGCACACGACTATTCTTTTTCGGATGAAAAACCGCAGGCAGGCCTGAATTATTATCGCCTGCGACAAGCGGACTTTTCCGGGGAAGAACAATTATCGAAAGTGGTAGGCGTGGATTTTACCGGCCTCAAAGGCGCTACAACGCATCCGGTCGTGTATCCCAATCCTGTCAGCGGCGACGAACTGACGCTGTTTTTGCCCGAACAGGCGGAAGAAGAAGCGACCGTATCCATCCTGAATCCTGCGGGCCAGCAAGTTTATTCCACCAGCATACAGGCATCAGGCACGCAAACGCTGGACATCAGCAGCCTGAACGCCGGCGTGTACTGGCTGGAAGTGGTGAGCGGCAGGCAGGTGCGGCAGGTGCCGAAAATGGTGGTGCGGAAATAAACGAGACTATCTCATAAGCCCAAAACCTGATTTCCGCTAGGCCGCCCCCAACCCCTAAAAGGCGGTGTTTTGCGGTGAACAATGAATGCATACCTTATGGTAGGATTAGGATAAGGTGCAGATTTTCCATTCTTTGCGATGTACTCCCCTTTAGGGGTTGGGGGCGGCCGAGCGGAAATCAGGTTTTGGCTTATGCTACCCGTTCAGTGCAACGAAGTAACCTGCACCCGCTCAATATTTTTCAGTACCAGTTGAATGTGTTTTTCATGCGCCTGTTTTTCAAATTCGCTGATCATTTCCAGCACATCGTAGTCGATGAAACGGCTATCGGAACCGTCGATGGTCAGCACCGAATACGGCGGCACCTGGTATAAGGTTTTTTGCAGGTTCACCTTGTTCAGGAACGTCACCATAGAGTTCAGTTTGATATAATGAAACTCGGTAGCCGACTCCAGATGCCGTTCGGTTTTGTATTCCGCCTTGAAATTATTCCGCACGATGAAGTAAATCGAAAAGGCCAGTCCAATCGCCACGCCCACGAGCAAATCCGTGGCCAGAATGACCAGAATGGTAATTACAAAAGGCAAAAACTGATTCCAGCCCAACTGGTACATACGCCGGTACAAGTCGGGTTTGGTAAGGTTGTAACCCGTCATGATCAGGATGGCCGCCAGGGAAGCGAACGGGATCATGTTCAGCAGAAACGGCACCGCCGCCGCCGCCAGCAGCAAAAAAACGCCGTGGGTAACCGACGACAAACGGGTACGACCGCCCGCATCCACGTTGGCTGCACCACGTACGATCACGGCCGTCATCGGCAGGGCGCCGACGAGTCCGCAGAGCATGTTGCCGACACCCTGGGCCAGAAGTTCGCGGTTGACCGGCGTTTTGCGTTTCAGCGGGTCCAGTTTATCGATGGCTTCCACACAGAGCAGGGTTTCCAGACTGGCCAGCAACCCGATGGTGAACGCGTCTTTAAAAATGCGTGTATTGCTCCAGATGACGGAGAAATCGGGCAGGGCAATTTCCCCGAAAATATTATCGGGAATGCGCACGATCTGCGTCGGTTTCAGCGCCCATTCCGGGTTGATCAGCGGTTGCACCAGAGCGATTCCAACGCCCGTCACCACCACGAGCAGCGGTAATGGCAACCACCGTGCCTGGCGGCGAAAAAACTCGCTCCACAGCACCAGGATCGATAAAGACACCAGGGTGATCAGCAGCACCGAATTGGAAAAATGGTGGTAAAAATCGTCGAGGTTGTTGAAAAAATTGTTGCTGCTGAAAATACCCAGAAAACCGTCCGTCCAGAAATCGGGCTGGTCGTACCCCAGCGCCAGCGGAATTTGTTTGGAAATCAGGATGATGCCGATAGCGGCCAGCATGCCTTTGATCACAGCGGAGGGGAAAAAGTTGGCGACGGTGCCCAGTTTCAAAAGTCCGAGTAATACCTGAAACACGCCCGCACCGAAAACGGCCAGCAGGAAAATACGGTAATCGCCGAAACTGATGATAGATGCCGAAACGACCGTCGTGAGGCCTGCGGCAGGACCCGATACGCCCAGTTGCGACCCACTCACGAAAGACACCACCAGTCCGCCGATCACGCCCGATAAAATGCCCGCATACAGCGGCGCGCCGGAAGCCAGCGAAATGCCCAGACAAAGCGGCAAGGCTACCAGAAAAACGGTAAGCCCGGCGGGCAAATCGTGTTTCAACCAGATGAGGCGGTAATAATGAAGTTTTTTGCGGTTTAATAAAGACCCAGGTTCCATAGTTAATGCATAGCGGTATCCGGACAATTCGCGCTTCCCGGCGAATCCGAACCCATTGAATGACTGAAAATATGCAAGCGGGTCAGTCCCGTATTCTGTGTGTTTCGGATTTGGTGTTTCGGGTATAACTCACAACTCACTATTCACAACTCACTTCAAGACTGTAGCACCCTCAGATACGCAATCCACGGTCCCACTTCTTCCTTGTACTGTTTGGCCATCACACGTGAAATTTGCGCGACATGTCCAAGGTCGTGTGCCAGCCAGGTCGACAAAAGTTGCGCCAGTGTTACCTCGCCAAAAGCGGGATGTATACCTCTGGCCTTCAGGTCATTACCTGAAATATTTTTGGAGCGCAGTATGCGCAGATTTTCGGCACGCAGAGACTCAAATTCATCCAGCAACGCCTGTAAGGGCTTCTGTTCCGCGATGAGTTGTGCGAAGCGATCAAACGGCTCGAAGGTCTTGTCCGCTTTATCCGACAGGATCACCTCCATTCTCGGAATCCAGTCGGTTTTTTCGCCGTGAATCAGGTGCCCGACCACCTCGTACGGACTCCAGGTTTCCTCGCCTTCGTTTCTGTACACCCAGTCGTCCGACAGGTTTTCGAGCAAGGCACGGAGCACGCGCGGCGTACGTTCCAGTACTTCAATTGATTTTTCCAGATCAAAATGCATCATAGTCAGATCCAGTCTTGTTGGTGTTTGGTCATTTCGTGCTCGATGTCGCCCGTATGTTTGGTGGCTTTCGGCTCGAACAGGATCAGCCAGACCTCCTCGTCGCCTTCGGTACGGGGCCGGTGCTCAACACCTTTGGGCACGATCAGCACCTCGCCCGCATGTACCACTTCCGTGCGGTCGCGAAAATCCATGGCAAAGGTACCTTTGAAAATCATAAAAAGTTCATCCTCCGCGTCATGGCTATGCCAAATAAGTTCGCCTTTGGCTTTGACGAGTTTGACATACTGGCCATTGAGTTCGCCCGCTATTTTGGGCGACCAGTATTCGGTTACTTTCTGAAATTTTTCCTCGATGTTGAACAACTGAATCATATGCGAGTTATCGGTTATCAATTCATTAAAAAACGACACAACCATGAAAAACGTATTCGCGCTGGCAGTCCTGCTGGCCTTTTCTGCGGGCAGTTCTTTCGCCCAGACTTTCACCCTCAAAAGCAACAACCTCGGCGGCCAGATGACCATTCAGGAGGTTTTTAACGGCTTCGGCTGCACAGGCCAGAACCTGTCGCCACAACTGAGCTGGCAAAACGCGCCCGCCGGCACCAAAAGTTTCGCCGTCACTATGTACGACAAGGACGCTCCTACCGGCAGCGGTTTCTGGCACTGGGTGGTGTTCGATCTGCCGGCTTCTGCCACAGAACTGAAACAAGGCGCCGGCGATCCGGCTAAAAAACTGCTGCCAGCCGGCGCCATCCAAAGTATCACGGATTTCGGCAAAGCCGGTTACGGAGGCCCCTGCCCGCCCGAAGGCGACAAACCGCACCAGTACCTCATCACGGTGTACGCCCTGAAAACGGACAAACTGAGTCTGGATGCGAATGCCAGCCCGGCGCTGGTGGGTTTTTACCTGAATGGGCAAATGCTGGCGAAAGCGTCGGTGGTGGCGTACTATCAGCGGTAATAGAATCGTATTAAATGAAGAAGGGATTGTGGCGAAGTGCCGCAATCCCTTTTTAAAGCAAGTGATCCCAACTGGGGTCGAACCAGTAACCGCTTGCTTAGAAGGCAAGTGGTTATATATTTTTGTTACTGATTGCATGTATTTAATAGCATTGATTATCAGGCAAATGTAAAATATTTTGTCTGAGTGTTTATGGTTATTCATGGTTTATTCGTTTCTTTGTGTAAACCATTATGTAAACCGTAAACCAGTACACGATGATTCAGGACGCCACCATTCGCGTTACATTATTCAAATCCAAAACGCTCGCCAACGGCGAACACCCCCTGATGCTCGTTGTAACCAAAGACGGAAAGCGCAAATATTCGGCGCTGGGCATCAGTTGTCACCCGGACAAATGGAACTTCCAAAAGAACGAGCCGAAGAAAAACCACCCGGACAAACTGAAGATTGAAACCATCATTGCCAAACGCATTGCCGAAATACAGTCGAAGGCATTAGACCTGAAACTGTACGACAAAGATTTCACTTCCGACAGCCTGGTAGCCACAGTACAGAAACCCAGAGGAGCGAACGACCTGTTTGCTTATGTGGATGGGTTGGTAGCAAATTTCATTCAGAACAAAGAAGTCGGAAACGCCAACCTGTATCGGGATGTCACGCGGATACTGAAAAAGTTTGCTGCGAAAAAGACCCTTCCCTTTTCTGACATCGACGTGCATTTCCTGAACCGCTGGGAAAGCCATTGCAAAAATAAGAACATGGCCGAAACTTCTCTTTCGGTGTATTTCAGAACCCTACGGGCAATTTTCAACAGAGCGATAAAGGATCATATCGTCAGCGTGAACTACTACCCTTTCCGCGATTTCAAAATTTCAAAGTTCGACACACGCACCCGAAAACGGGCCATTGACAAATCTGACATTCAGAAAATCAAAGCGGTCAATGTTATTGGGAAGCCTGTCGTTCAATTGTCGAAAGACGTGTTTCTGTTCAGTTACTACGGACAAGGCATGAATCTGACCGACATCGCACATTTACGTTGGTCACAGATCGTTCAGGACAGGCTGTTTTATGTACGTGCAAAAACCGGCAAGGAATTTAACCTGAAACTAATGGAGCCTGCCCGGCAGATCCTGGAGTATTACCGACCTCTTACCGGCGGCAACCCCAATAACTACGTTTTCCCGATTTTGAATACCGAACGGCACATTACACCTATACAGATCGACAACCGTATCCATAAAATGAACAGCCTGATCAATAAGCATCTCAAAGCGATGGGCCAGACGGCTGGCATTGAAACGCCATTGACGACGTATGTTGCCCGGCACAGTTACGCCACTGTTTTAAAAACGAGTGGTATTTCCATTGCCGTTATCAGCGAGGCATTAGGGCACGAAACGGAAGCCATTACGCAGACGTATTTGAAAAGTTTTGAAAATAGCGTGATTGAAGAAGCGAATGAAAACCTGCTTTGAAAACGACGAAAACAGGCGTGCAACTTTTGATATTACAATACATCTAATCTAAACCTTATGGGAGCAAATTCTCCAACCCTCCATTTCCATTCTCCTGATCCCAAAAAGAAAAACCACTTTCCTCTCATCATTGCCGCTGCTGCTATACTGATCGTATGTGCGCTTAAATGGCGGGATGTGGTGATATATGTTGATGGCGAAGCACAGCTTACCGCCAAATACCGGAAAGAACTGCAAAACCACCTCGACGAAGCCGACGAAGCGGAACAATACGCTTTAATAGCGCTTTCAGACGGTTGGTACACTTGTGTACACAGTGGCTTCGGGACGTACTTTTTGAAAGCCGGTGAAGTTTGGAAATATGGAACAACAACGAAAGGTGAGCAAGGGCGCTATGACTATAAATTTCTCAGAGGCAACGGCGTTAACTACATCGTTCAATTCAGGGGTACGTTACATGAATGCCTTAAAGAAGAAAAGAAGAAAATTTACATGTACCCTTTGCTTCCTGAAAATCTTGCCAGGGTAGAAGAACTAAGGCTCATAAGACCGCCTTACAATCCGATACGCCGGTAGAGATTGCTTTTTTACTCAAATACCCTAACTTTGCAAAAAAACTTGTCCCTTGGTCACAGTCACAAAAATTGTCGAACAGGATGTAGCCGATAAAGTAGATACGTCCTTTATCGCTGCCAAACTCAACCACCTAAAGAAAGACGTGGGGATTACCTATGTCTGTACCAACGATGATCGAGGCGACGACGATTGGGTCGAAGAAGGTGTGCGTTACATCGTCATCAAACTTCCGTACGAGGAAGTGAAACGGTCGGCAGATATTCGGGTTATGATGCTGGCGAAGTTGAGGGAGCGGCTGGGAGAGGTGGCGTAAGGCATTTTAACCCACTTCCACCGTTTCACCAAAACCCACACCCGGCAACCCCCTCACCACTTCCACCGTCTCCACGCTCAATCGGATCACCGACAGCAGCAAATCCAAGATATACCGCTCATTGCCCACCTCAGCCGCCCAATCATTGGGGTCATTGCGGATGCCGCTATCCTTATGCGTCGTCACAGCATATCGTTCCATTACCCATTCGATGGCCGACTTTCCGTTTACCACGTATTCGTATGCGGCAGCCGGGATATCCTCCACCACGATCTGACTGTTGACAATGATCTTGCTTTTGTCGCCCTTGCTCGGAAAACGCATCTTCTCCACCCGGAAATGCCTGCTTTCCGCACCGCGTACGGTGACGCCAATAGCCTCGGCCGATGGCGCTTTGCTGAAATCATCGTATCCCAGATGCAGGTCTGCAAGTAACTTACCGGCCTTGCTGAATGCCCAGAAATCCTTCGGTGCCTCCACCAAAGGCAACCGGGGCAGCATCTTTTTAAGGTCGCTCGAAAAGCGGCTGCGGTAGTCGGGACTGTGTAGGAAGCCATATACATAGTAAAAAATATCCTCTTTAGTCACGCGCTCGCCATAACGGGACCGGGCCTGAATAAGGATAAAATCGGAAACGCCGTCGTGGCGGATGTATTCATTCTCATTGGCAGTGTCAAACAGCGAAGGCGAGGCTTTGGCGCGTTCTTCGTAGTAATAGAGTGGGAAACATTGGCTTTTGCCGATCAATTCAAGGTCTGGGATGATGTCCGTTATGATACACGTGAATTCTTTCGTCACGCCCACGCCTGACACGCAAATAACACGGTTTTCGGTGGTGAGGGTGGGGAAAAGTCTGGGGATTTGGTAAACTGTATTGTTCCAATCAGCACTAAAATAAAGATACTGCTTCGTAAATGGCCGGTAAACACTTTTGACAATACACCGAAGATTGAAACTGTGAATTTTCCCTTTTTCAGCGTCCCATTTTATTTCCCTTGTCCATGTGATTTTCCTCGTGTCGAAATTCACAACGTCCTCTAATTGCAGGTTAGGGTTTGCCATTTTTTTGTCTGAAAAACCTTTTACTTCTCCATTGTAAAAATTTATGGTGGACATCATATTTTCAACTACAACCTGTTTTCCAAAATTGTAAACCCATGCATCGCGATTGGTTTTTACACCATTGGAATAAAAAGGTACAAAAAATGTGTTCGTAGCCAACTTATTTCCTTTGTCTCCAAGAGATAAAAACTCTCCAAATAAATCATTTCGCTGATTTAGCCAGTCCCCATGTTCATTGGGTTTTAATTCCAACCAATCCATTTTTGCATGTTCTACTGAGCCAAATTTTTGGATTACCCCAAGTTTTTCTTCCCGATTGAGATAGTCGCCGATGTCGTGGTAATAAATAGTCGCCGTCCCGGTTGAAACTTCGGGATTGTTCACCAAAAAAGTAATGGCAATCGGTGTTCGTGAGCCGGAGCCGAAAATTTTGCCACCTTCTTTTCTGGATAATTCGCCACTGGTGCGCTGGTTTCCACGCAAATTGAAAATGTAAATAGCAGAAAATTCCTTTTCCAGGCACTTTCGGAAACCGTCGGTAGCATTGCCGTCAATCCATGCACCGTTAGACACAAACGCAATAATACCTCCATTTTTTTGATCCAGTCGGTCAGTTGACCAACGGAAGGCTTTAATGTATGAATCGTAAAGTGAATTTTGCAAAGTTGCGGTGGACGCGGCGGCGTAGGTTTTGGCAATACGTCTATCCAATTTTTTGTATTCCTGATTTTGCGCGTTGTCGTTGGCGGAACGCTGCCCGACGGAATATGGCGGGTTGCCAATAATCACCCGCAACGGCGCATTTTTCTGCGCCTGTACCCGCTCGCTATTTTGCGGGAACATACTGGAAAACAGTTTTTCGCTTTCGTCGCTTTCACCCAACTGGAACGTATCGGTCAGTACAATGCCCTCGAACGGAATGTACGTGGCCTTGCCGATGCCGTCATCCGGGTCCGGCGTAGCGTCGTGGAACGCGTTTTCAATATTGATAGCAGCAATGTAATACGCCAGCAAAACGATTTCGTTGGCGTGCATTTCCTGCGTGTACTTGCGGTGCAGGTCCTCGGGGCGTATCAGGTCGCTTTGCAGCAGGCGGGTCATAAAAGTGCCCGTGCCGGTGAAGGGGTCGAGGATGTGGATATTTTCGTCGCTGAGCGAGCGGCCGAACTCTTTACGCAGCAGGGCATCGG
>ENA-UOWO01005695-UOWO01005695.1-activated-sludge-metagenome-genome-assembly--contig:-NODE-5695-length-13085-cov-4.272832_pt1 | contig 13085 bp, 9 predicted proteins | sample MGYA00238148_ERZ761564 | MGnify/ENA primary metagenome ERZ761564 (study PRJEB28885, sample SAMN05720194) | activated sludge metagenome | isolation source: Anaerobic digester | place: USA...
ATCTTGGGATGGAATTAAAGCTGACCCAGTGAATTACCTTTCCATTTCGCTACAACGCGGACTGTGGACTTTACCAACCGAAAAACAAGAAAGCATCTGTATTTATAACAATGCTCAAGGATATCTCGATTTTATTCAAGGATATCAATCTTCCCATCATCAACCTTTATTGGATAAAATCAATGAGCAATCCATTGGAAAAAGTAGTTATTCAAAACGAATGATTTGGCTGTATAGCTATTGGAATACTGCTTTTTTGATAATGAATAATAAACTCTTTTACATGCTTTTTTATGGAATTTATATGCTGTTGATAGGTTTAGAAATTCGGCGCATTTATTTATTTCGTAAAATCGATCCGATTAAAATTTTATTGATGATAGTTCCGCTGGCAATGTCGCTGGCAGCATGCTCCTTGGAAGTAATTCATAATCGATATTATTTACCGGGAATTTTGTTGCAATTGATTTTTTTGACGATTGGATTGAGGAGGAAAAAATTAATTACGAATTAGTAATTACGAATTACGAATGGACAGTGAATTACGAATGGACAATTACGAATTACGAATAGATAATTTCAAATTTATTCAAGGAAACATTTTGGAACAATCATAAACTCATGATTAATTCGTTAATTGAGTTGAATTTTTGAAATCAGATTTATAGTAGGATGAGAAAACCATTTATTTTACTGGGATTATTACTACTCATTTCACCATTAATAAAAGCTCAAGATCCAGCTTTTACACAGTATAATGGAACGGCAGTATATACGAATCCTGCATTAACTGGAAGTAGCGGCGCGACACGTATTCAAGGGGCGCAGCGCATCCAATGGCCTTCTCTTCCGAGTGCTTATTATACGACTAACCTAGCGGCTGATTTCAGCTTTGCGAAATTACCTGTCGATTTTGGAACGTTTTATTCGTATGATAATGCAGGAAATGGATCGCTCATTTCAAGCAACTTAGGTATCAGTTTCGCACGATCTCATAAGATTTATAAAAGCTTAAGTGTCCGTTGGGGAGTATCTGCTTCAATTGCTTCAAGAAAGTTAGATCCATCTTTACTCACTTTTGGAGATCAAATCGATTCGCGTTATGGTTTTATTTATTCATCAAACACAACCATCTCCTATCCAAATGTCCATTATGCTTTATTGAACGCCGGACTGGTTATTCATGCTAAGCGTTTCCTGATTGGCTATTCTGCAGCAAATGTGAATCAACCTAATTTCGGTTTTATGGCAGAATCGCGCCTACCTATTCGACAAACGCTTCATTCTAGCTTGTGCCTTTTTCAAAAAGAAGGAAAACGTAAAAGTGCTCTATACGCGAATGTGTTATACATGAAACAACAAGGCTTCCATCAGATTTTACCAAGCATTTCCTATCGCTATGGTAAATGGAAAGCTGGATGTAGCTTTCGAAAAGGAGATGCCGCCATTGGAATGTTAGGCTATACGGGGAAACGTTTGTCAATAGCCTATTCGTACGATTACACCATCTCTACATTAACCAACCAAACAGGTGGCGCACACGAATTCACGCTTGGATTAATTCTCGGAAAACTCAATGAAAAACGTCCATCCATGCGTTGGACAGAGGATTTGTTTTGATATAAAACGATTTACGTATTACGATTTACGTATTACGATTTACGAAAATTTTGGACGGACTGGCATTCGTTTTCATGTGAATTAAGGAAACGGTATTCACCACCCTAGCAGGTTTTCTCGTATATCGTAAATCGTATAGTCCCTATGGGACGATCGTAAATCGGTTCTAGCAGGTTTTGTCGTAAATCGTACATCGTATATCGCCCCTCAATTCACCTTCACCACTTTCCCCGTCATTACTGGAACTCCATCTTTACTCAGGCGACAATAATAAATACCAGCAGATACGTTTTCCAACGAAATTGGAGTGGATTCTGAAATCTGAAATTGCTGAATTAATTGTCCAACACTATTAAATAATTCAACATTTAAAACAGGTTTAAAATCACCGGTATAGTGAATTTGAAATTGCGATGAAGTGATGGTATTTAGAAATGAAACTGAAACTGGAATGATTGGTTTGGGAATGACCGTAACATTTACCGTATCCCAAGTGATGAGTTTACATTGATTGGCTTTGAGATAATAAGAAGTAGTTAGTTCTGGATTTACTGAAATAGAATTTCCTCCGCCCAAAGAATGTAAAGTATCGCCTTCGAACCATTCGTAACCTTCTGTAGGTGTGGAAGTGGAGAGTTGAATAGTTGAACCATAATAAATACTAGTGTCTGAGCTTGAAACTAATGCTGGTATTTCAATAACTTCAACATCGTCCAAATAAAGATAACAATCAGCATTAGTATAGGCTGTTTCAGGATTTGAGAGATCAAAATTTGTTATGACCTCAAATTGAATATCGTTTTCATTATAAAAATTACCGATTGTAAAATAGCGTTCTCCACCATTTGCTTTGTATGGCATTACTACTTTTTCCCAATTTAATGTATCAGAAAAGTAGGAATCATTTTCAGGTGTGAATGTGATACTCGGATCCAAATAAACGCTTCCATTCGTAATATAATTGGGCCGTTCAAGAGTTATATTAAATCCCATTTTATTAACGACAGAGTACAGAGCGTTGTCTTGATTAAGCAGGTATTTATAATACAATGTTGATGCTTGAGAAAGGTTCATACTTACACAGTATTTTTTATTTTCTAGTGGACTTATAAATTCACTGGCAATGTATTCTCTCCATCCAGGAATTATATTATAGGTTTGAATGTTAACCAATTCTACAGCAATTCCAATATAATTGCTTCCTTGGTGAGGAATTTGAAACCCTCGCCAATTAAATGGTGAGAACTGATTTAAGCATGCATATTGTTCTGGTTCTGTTTGAGGCAGCGAAATAGGTTGATTACATGAAGAATAAACATCTGGAGAACTTAAAGTCGGATTAAACCATCCAATTGCATTTAGATTCTGCTCCTCGGTTGTGCTCTCACAATTCGTATAACACGTGTCAGTTTCTTCAAAACTAGGATTACGCACTAAATTCTGCGCCCCTAAAACCAAGGAGAATAAAAATAAAGTGATAAATAAAATACACTTAAGCATGCACGAATCGTATTTATTCTGCTTAGGAACTAACTAGATTCGAAAGGTAGTGAAAGCGCCAATTTCTATATCGTACAATTTTATGGAGATGTCGGTTTGAGTTAAGGTTGACCTCTCCCTAAATCCCTCTCCACAAGGAGAGGGACTTGCAATTTCGTATATTTTGAAGTTTCATCGTATTACTCGTATATCGTATATCGTAAAGCGAAGCGATCGTAAATCGCCTTCCCGCCTTAGGGATAGCAGCAAAAATCCTTTTGTGAGGTACGAACAAAAGATTGTAGCGGATAGCCCGGGTTTGTTCGCCGAAGCCGGAGCGAAGGCGAACAAACAAGGCCCAAATTATTCTTTCTCTAGGAAACAGGAACTAAACCCGGTTCATACGCCAATACTGGACTTAACCAACGTTCGGTGTCTTCGAGCGACATGTTTTTGCGTTGGGCATATTCTTCCACTTGATCGCGGTTGATTTTTCCTAAGCCAAAATACTTGCTTTCGGGGTGACCGAAATACCAGCCACTTACTGCTGCCGTTGGATACATCGCATAACTTTCAGTAAGCGAAATACCCGTTTGTTTGCTGGCATCGAGGAGTTGGAACAGCAGTCCTTTTTCGGTATGGTCGGGACAAGCAGGATAGCCTGGAGCAGGACGAATACCGCGGTATTTTTCGGTGATGAGTTCTTCGTTACTCAAAGTTTCGTTGCTTGCATAACCCCAGAATTCTTGACGAACACGTTGATGAAGGCGCTCAGCAAATGCTTCTGCTAAACGATCGGCTAAAGCTTTGAGCATGATAGCAGAATAATCGTCGTGATTGGCTTCGAAACGAGCAACATGTTCTTCAATTCCCAAACCAGTAGTTACTGCGAAACCACCTATATAATCAGCAATTCCGCTCGATTTAGGTGCTACAAAATCGCTGAGGCAATAGTTAGCTTGTCCAGCAGCTTTCTTGTTTTGTTGACGCAGATTGTGAACCGTTTCTAAAACCTGTGTGCGAGTTTCGTCGGTGTAGATTTCAATATCGTCGCCTACTGAATTAGCTGGCCATAAACCAATCACTGCATTGGCTTGCAACCATTTTTCGTCAATCAATTGCTTCAACATCGCATGTGCATCGGCAAAAACTTTGGTGGCTTCCTCCCCTACTACTGAATCGGTTAAGATTGCAGGATATTTTCCATACAATTCCCAAGTAGCAAAGAATGGCGTCCAGTCGATGTATTGCGCTAATTCAGCCAAATCGTAATTCACCAAGGTGGTGTTTCCAATGTGAGCTGGAGTTTGAACATCGGATGCTTTGAATTCAATAGGAATGCGATTTTCACGCGCTGCTGATAGAGAAATATATTCTTTCGCAGAAACACGTCCTGCATGCTGTTCGCGGATTTTCTGATATTCCACATCCAAATCCTCCATGAATTTTGGACGTAATTCAGGATTGATAAGCGAACCCGCCACAGGCACCGAACGTGAAGCATCAAGCACGTGAACCACTGGTCCACTATAGTTTTGAGCAATCTTTACTGCTGTATGTGTTTTAGAAGTTGTTGCTCCTCCAATCAACAAAGGAATTTTAAACCCTTGTTTTTCCATTTCACGGGCAACGGTCACCATTTCGTCGAGCGATGGGGTGATGAGTCCGCTAAGGCCAATAATGTCGGCGCCAATTTCACGAGCTGTGTCCAGGATTTTCTGATAAGGAACCATCACTCCTATATCAACCACTTCGTAATTATTGCAGCCTAAAACAACACCCACAATGTTTTTCCCAATATCGTGAACATCGCCTTTCACGGTAGCCATGAGGATGGTTCCGTTGCTGTTCGATTCACCTTCTCTTTTTTCGGCTTCGATGAATGGTAGCAAATACGCCACCGATTTCTTCATTACACGCGCGCTTTTTACCACCTGCGGAAGAAACATTTTTCCACTACCAAACAAATCACCCACAATGTTCATCCCGTCCATCAAAGGACCTTCAATCACCTGCAAAGGACGATCAACTAGTTGTCGAGCTTCTTCAGTGTCTTCGTCGATAAATTCCACGATTCCCTTGATAAGCGCATGGCTGAGGCGTTTGTTCACTGGCCAAGTTCTCCATTCCAGGTCTTTCTCCTGAACTTTTCCTTTCGACTTGATGGTTTCGGCAAATTCAACCAAACGTTCGGTTGAATCGGGACGACGATTGAGCAATACATCTTCAACCAGCTCGAGCAAATCTTTCGGAATTTCTTCGTAGACCTCTAATTGTCCGGCATTGACAATTCCTATATCCAATCCAGCCTTGATAGCGTGATAAAGGAATGCCGAGTGCATAGCTTCACGAACGCGATCGTTACCACGGAACGAGAAGGAAATATTAGAAACACCGCCACTTACACGCGCTCCTGGAAGATTATTTTTTATCCAGCGAGTTGCTTTAATGAAATCGACTGCATAGTTGTTATGTTCTTCGATTCCAGTTGCAACCGTTAGAATGTTGGGATCAAAGATGATATCTGTAGGTGGAAGTCCGACTTCGTTTACTAAGATGTTATAAGCACGTTGGCAAATCTCAATGCGTCGTTCGTATGAATCGGCTTGACCTTGTTCATCAAACGCCATCACCACAACCGCAGCTCCGTATCGTTTCACGAGTCGTGCATGGTGACGAAAAGCATCTTCCCCTTCTTTAAGGGAGATTGAGTTTACGATTGATTTTCCTTGAACGCATTTCAATCCCGCTTCAATCACCGACCATTTAGATGAATCGATCATGAAAGGAAGTTTGGCGATATCGGGTTCAGAAGCCATGAGGTTGAGAAACTTCACCATAGCAGCTTCCGAATCGAGCATGCCTTCATCCATGTTCACATCCAGAATTTGGGCACCGCCTTCTACTTGATTGAGCGCAACAGTAAGGGCTTCATCGTAATTGCCTTCCATGATAAGGCGAGCGAATTTCTTAGAACCCGTCACATTGGTACGTTCCCCAATATTGACAAAGTTAGTTTCCTCGCGGATAGTAACCGGTTCAAGTCCGCTGTAGAATGGAACAGGCTCCACATCAGGAATAACGTGTGGTTTATATTCGGCAGCTACACGAGCAATTTCACGAATGTGATCAGGAGTAGTACCGCAGCAACCACCAATGATGTTGATGAAGTTATTTTCGAGGTATTCACGAATTTGAACACCCATTTGCTCAGGTGTTTCATCGTATTGTCCGAAAGCATTTGGCAATCCAGCATTCGGGTGAGCAGAAATGCGGAATTTGGAATTCTTAGCGAGTGTTTCGATGTAAGGCTTCAATTGACGCGCACCAAGGGCACAATTGAATCCAACAGAAAGCAAATCGATGTGCGAAACAGAATAGAGGAATGCTTCGGCTGTTTGTCCGGTTAGTGTTCTACCAGAAGCATCGGTAATCGTTCCCGATACCATAACAGGCATGCGAATTCCTTGTTTTTCGCAATATTGGTCGATGGCAAAAAGTGCCGCTTTACAATTCAGTGTATCGAAAACGGTTTCAACAAGCAGAATATCAACGCCACCATCAATAAGACCTCGTACTTGCTCGGTGTAGGCTTCCACAAGTTCATCGAATGTGATGGCACGATAGCCAGGATCGTTTACATCGGGAGAAATGCTTGCTGTTCGGTTTGTTGGACCGATTGAACCAGCAACAAAACGAGGCTTATCGGGTTGAAGGGCGGTGTATTTATCAGCAGCTTGACGAGCTAAACGAGCAGCAGCTACATTGAGGTCGTAAACGATATGTTCGAGGCGATAATCGGCTTGCGCGATGCTGGTACCGCTGAAGGTATTGGTTTCGGCGATATCGGCACCGGCTTCGTAATAGGCTTCATGAATCCCAAGAATGATTTCGGGACGCGTGAGGGCGAGTAGGTCGTTGTTGCCTTTTAGAGGAGAAGGATGATTTTCGAAATGACCTTTCCGGAAATCTTCTTCTTCCAGTTGATGACGTTGAATCATGGTTCCCATGGCGCCATCAAGGACGAGAATACGTTTTTTCAGTTGCTCCTGTAGTAATGACATACGTGTATCTTTCTTCGCGTGAAGAACACTAACAGAAAGATTTGGTTGCCGCAAACAGGAATTTGAATTGATGGTTCATTCTTATCTGCTCCCCAATGGGGCTAGGAATTGGCACCTTTCTCAAAAGAGGGTTGCCAAGACGTCTTAGGGCCTATTCCCTCGGTCTTTCTGGATAAGTGTACTTCAATGAACGTTTATTCAGGGGCAAAAGTACAAAAATATTCATCAAGCAAGCAAGCGTACCCGGTTCATATCACGTTGAAGTGCAATCTTGTCGTTATCAAGCTTCTGATATCCTATTTCGTAGCAAAAAAGGGTCACGTCTCCATTGGGATTAATGGATTGATGGGTGAAATATCGAAAATCGAAACCACGAGCACTTAAGTAGGAAGATGCAACTCTTCTCACACGACCTTGAAAACAGGTATTGAGGATTTTCCTATTCCGCGATAAGATGAGGTTGACTTCTTTCACCGCTTCACTTTCGGAAATACGTTCCCGGTTGTGATAAACATTCCGGCATAAATCAGAACAGAATCGTTTGTCGCTACGCCCATGGACGATTTCGCCGCATTCGGGGCAATTTTTAGTTGAATACATAAGATTATATATAGATAGAATTAATGATACCCAAACTTAGTGTATGAGAATTAAAAAGTCAAGACAGATTTTCAATTTTCCCAAAAGCCGTTTTAAACGTTTATATACGTATATAAATGTTTAACAGACGATTAGTTGAAAATCGCCCTCGTATGTTTGTCCTGTCAATTGATAACCGGAACGAACGGGTGCACCCATTTCTTTTATCATTTAATTATTAAACGTATGAACAACTTAAAAAACTCTGTCCGCCTGATAGGAAATCTGGGTGGCAATCCGGAAGTGCGAGAACTTCCAAGTGGAAAGAAGCTAGCGAAATTTTCGTTAGCAACAACCGACAAGTTTAAAGACAGTGAAGGAAAGCTGGTTAATGAAACCCAATGGCATAATTTGATTGCTTGGGGAAAAACAGCAGATTTCATTGAAAAATATGTCGAAAAAGGTCAAGAGGTAGTAATAGAAGGTAAGCTTCAAAGTCGATCCTATTCGGATAAAGAAGGAGCGAAGAAATACATTACTGAAATCTCTGTGAATGAAATTCTGAAAATAGGAAACGGAAAGAGAAAGGAGTAGTTCAACCGAGGAAGGAAATGCTGGTTTGGTCCAGCTTTCCTTCCATTTTCAAACGTATTTGGAATTATTCTAAATATCGAAATCGTGTAAGAAGGTACGTGAATTTGAATGACAAAAGTGCAACTCCTAAATGGTTAACACGTTTAGAATTGTGATAACTCACGTCATGTTAAGTCCTTCAATCTATAGTTCTATTTTGCCCAGCCTGATTATTCTGGTAGGAATAGGAATGTTGTTTAGAAGCCTAAAACTTGGGTATGAGATACAGAGGGTTTCAGAAGAAGTTTCACAAAAGCGCTGGAAGCTGATTAATAGACTTATCAAAGGATTTATTGTATTTTATGGAATTGCAATATGTGTTTCCTGGTTGTCATTCCAGCCATGGGTAATATTCGTTTTTGCTTTGTTATTATTGGGAGGAGCATACTTTGTTTTCAAAATCCTTCAATTATCCAAGTTTAGCTTATTGACATTTGTAAAAACGCATCATTCTCAAGCATTTTTGATGGAGATTTTCCAAACGATGGGAAATGCGTTAATTGTTGCTGATAAAGAAGGGATGATCACCTTGGTAAACCCATGTTTAACAAGACTTATAGGAATTCCTCAAGAAGAAATTCTAGGTAGAAAAGCAGAAGAACTTTTTCTCAGTGAGATTAGTGATATGCCGGGAGTGCAACATGAGAATGGTTTGTTACTACCATCACTCAAAGAAATTCCTGTATTGGTAACAATTTCGCATACGTATCAGCAAGGAAATTTGATACAAATTATTGTATTACAGGATATTCGAAAGCAAAAGGAAAATGAAATTCGTTTAAAGAAGTACTTACAAAAGATAGAGCAGAATAATCTGGAGCTTGAACAATTCTCCTATGTAGCAGCACACGATTTAAAAGCTCCATTACGAGCTATTCAAAATCTTACTGAGTTCATTGAAGAAGATATGAAGCAAGTTCCATCGGGTGTACAACAGCACTTTCAGCTGATCAAGAGCCGTATCGCAAGAATGGAGAACTTGATTAATGGATTATTGGAATATGCGCGTGTTGGTAAGAAAGGTGTGAATCTCGAAATCACTAACGTAAAAGAATTACTGGAAGATATTGTAGATAATCTTGGTGTCGAGAAACGTTCTAGGATGGAGATACAATCGGAATTACCAACTTTGTTCACCCATAAATTATTACTAGAGCAGGTTTTTGCGAATTTGATCAGCAATGCTCATAAATACAATACGAATCCGAGTCCAGTGATCAAAATTGGATCGCGTGATGATGGGAAGCAATTTGAGTTTTCGGTAAGTGATAATGGACCTGGTATTCCAGCCGACAGCAAAGAGAAAATATTCAAGATTTTTCAAACACTACAAGCGCGCGATGATTACGAAAGCACGGGAGTAGGATTATCGATTGTAAAGAAAATAGTAGAAGAAACCGGGTGTGAAATCCATGTAGATTCAGAACCAGGTGAAGGTTGTACATTCCGTTTTACCTGGCCGAGATCGGGTGCAGCTTAGTTTGTAGAAATTGGGCGATCATCCCAAACTTTAGCACCATCGAGTAGATAATCTTCTATACGGGCTTCACCTATTTTGATACTTACTTTGTCGATTAAGAATCTTACTTCGCAGCGATTTTTATCCGGAACAGTTGAGTCGGTATTACGAGTTGTCCCTTCTATATATCCGATATAAGTAACATTCCCATGTATGGTATCAACTTGAGCTAGCTCGATTGAATACCATTTTTCCTTTTCGCCAGCATTCACGTGAATTACATTTTTCTTCTTGTTCCAATAGATTGAATATTCGACTGGTTTAACACCTTCGGAGAACATTTTACTTTTCCCGATTAATGATGTACGTGTTTTAGTACCAGTGTATTCAAATCCTTTTTTACTGTGTTGAGCAAAAACAGCGGTAGAAAGTGAAAAGAAAAGGATGAGAAGTGTCGCGTAATTTTTCATAGGATAGGCAAAAGTCAAAAATAATAAATCAAACGATGCAACGTGTATGGTTATCAATTAAGCGAGAATTATTTACACAGGTATATTATTTTATGTATTTTAAGCCGAACTGAAATATCGGGCTATGCGAGTAAAACCTGAAATAAAATATGGCCTATTAGGTGCGTTATTACTCATTATTTGGACTCTCACCCAATATTTTGCTGGCTTTCATACTTACCATTTTGCTATAGCTCAATACACAGGTTATGGTAATTTCTTAATCGTTTTTATTTGTCTGTGGTTTGGATTAAAGGAGAAAAGCCGTGACTATAAAGGTCAATTTTCAGTAAGACGTGGTGTAAAAGAGAGTATGTATCAACTATTTATAACAGCTTCTTTAGCATCTTTATTTATGTTCTTATATGACTACAAGATAAACTCACTTTGGGTAGAGGAAATGGTTACTTGGCAACGTCAAAACAGCAGTTCTTTTTCTCTTAATCTATTTCTAGCTAACGACCCACATGCCGAAGCTATTATACTAAGTAATACAGAAACCCATTTATGCCTATACTTTTTAGGAATAGTGGTTGTTGGCGCAAGTATGGCTTTTATGATTTCTGCTATGATTTCGAAATCAAAACCTAGCAATGCTTAAATAAAAAAGTGCTTGATTAAAATTTCAATCCTGCCTCGATTTTGAGACCTAAGTCTGATTTGTAAACTTCTGACTTAAAAAAGCGCTCATATAATCCTGCTCCAAGGTAGAAACCGATCCTAGAACGTGTCATAAAATAAAAACTCTGGGTAGGTTCAACACCATAAATGAAGTTTGTGGTTTCAGTATAAGTAATTGCTGAGCCTACTTGATTTTTCCTGACTAATTCTTCCACTCCTAAAGGAATATTTACATTGAATAGAAAATGGAAGTCGCCTCCTATCTTCTTCATAGCTCCTAATCCAATTTTTCCATAATTGAGTTTAGCTGTTTCATAGCCATTTCTCAGAATAAGTCCTGGATCAATCACATATTTATCCATGGCAACCGAAATTGGAAATGCCCAACTTCCTTTCATCACAGAAGAAACTCCCAAATAAGATAAACCCCATCCCTCGGCATTCGATCCAAAAGCAGCATGTGCTTGAATTAAACTTGTCCACGTTTTCTTCTCTGGAACTAGTGCATTGTTTAATAAAATACTTTTCTGTCCTCGAATCTCAGCATATTCTATGAATTCAGGCTGAACAGTTTTCCAATTACTGTTATTGAAAGAAAGAATTACACTTTCTAAAACTTTTCGAAGTCGTCGTTCGTGTCCTGAAGTAACATCTGGAGCAACTTCCTCGGTTTGTGCTTCCGTTTCGAATACTTTACCCCATTTACCTTCTGCATTCGGCTTATAGAATTCAACTTTCAACTCAGCTTTCCCAATTTCTGAAGGACCATCAGTTCGTTCCGAAACTTGCAAGAAAACTACACGAATAACAATCGGTATCAGGCTCGTATCAGGTGTTACAGCATACGTGTAAAAGTCAGTCAAGGCCTTTTCTAATCCACCTTGCAACTCCACATGTTCTTTTTTATTGAAAGAACCTTTGTGCACATAACCAATATCGGAAGTATGACCACGACCATCTATCACCGATTTGATATAGAACTTCTGATCAGACATGCGAATCATGCTGTTTTTAAGAACAATCACTTCTTTTTGAGCAAAAGCAGATGCTGAAACAAAAAGTAAAAATAGGACAGCGGAAATTCGTCTAATCACAAGAGCGGAATAAATTCAATTAAGGGCTTCAAAAGTAACATGCCGAGGATAATAAACAATACCCAAAGTGGTACTTAACGTTTCGACGCAATATAGGTACTCAAACTCTGACGGTCGGAACTGGCAGGTAAAAGTGGGCTTATTTCAAAGAAGTAATTCTCCTTATCTGAAACATAATCATAAGCAAACTTGGAAAGGATTAACTTATCGGTTGATGAACTGAATAAAGCAACTAATTCTTTAATCTGACGCGATTTATAGCAATTGAATCTCGGAATTTGTTGTCGGGCAATGGTTAATCGTGTTGAAGAAGAGGATTCGTTTGCGAGAGGTTCTTTAATCGTTCTAAAATCATTGTCGTTTACTATGCAAGGAGGCGGAGGCAATTGAGCCTGTGCGTTTTTACGACTAACGACTAAAAATTCCTTTAAAGCAGCTTGATTGGGAACGTGTGTAAAAACCTGAGTAGCAAAATCGAAGTTTGCTTCATCATAAACTCGCAGATAGGCCTTCTTCAACAATTCTAAGCGATTGTTTTCAATGTTTAAAGCTGTTGCCAACTTCATGCTTTGAGAAGTCGTTAAGCACGTTCTTGTTGCTAAAGACAGTGCTGCTTCATTCTTCTCCTGTTCTGATTTATGGGTAGCGATCTCACGAACAAACATCATAAAATCGTTATCTGATAAGGAAGTCACACAATTCTTTGGTCCGTTGTAATTAGCTGCATCCGGATAATTTAAAACGGGAAAGTTAATTTCAAGTGGCTTAGGCGGAATCGGATTACTAGGTACAACAGTTACCGGTTTTTGACTTGTAGCAATGTAGTCGTGAAGACGGAAAGCACTTGAGAAATAGGCAAACGAGTTATAGATATCGTATACATCTTGCTTATTGAGCAAGCGAGGATATGCTGCCATTGCTAAAGAAAGACGATCGTTCTCTTCGGATATATAACCCAGCAATTCAATTAATTGATAGGTAGTGAAACATTCTCCACGAACAAAACCATCCACATAGGTATAACGCT
>ENA-UOWO01005701-UOWO01005701.1-activated-sludge-metagenome-genome-assembly--contig:-NODE-5701-length-13070-cov-19.407683_pt1 | contig 13070 bp, 9 predicted proteins | sample MGYA00238148_ERZ761564 | MGnify/ENA primary metagenome ERZ761564 (study PRJEB28885, sample SAMN05720194) | activated sludge metagenome | isolation source: Anaerobic digester | place: USA...
CGCCCATCGCGACTGGCAGTCAGGCGATCAGCCGGATGGGCTTCAAACCCCTCCGGGCATTCAGGGTCAACTCGTTTTTGCGCACAGGATCGGCCCTGTCCCGTTTGCGCATGCAGTCGCCTTTCGTCTCGCGGATATCACGGGCATGCTCGCCAAACCACTCCTCGCTTTTCCTGGTGTTGCGAATCCGAATCCATGCGGTGCCCTGCATCCGCTCGCGAAAACGTCCGGCCTGAGGCTGCAAATCCCGCTCGGAAGTTCCACGGATACGCGCCGCGTCGCGTGCCGGACGAATCGGATCGGCATATCGATCTCCGCTTGTGAGACTCGACCGGAGCAAGGTGCCGCTCGCAGCTTCGCTGCGTTTTTCCTCCGTTGGACCCCAACTTGGGCGTGTCCCGTCGTCAGCGGGCCACGCCCTTTTTTTCTACTTCGCTCCCGGCGCCGGTCGGGAAAAATCGGCGCCCGGTTTCCATTGCGGAAAACGACTTTCGTCGGCAAGCGTGCGACCGACCGTGTAGAGCAGTTCGAGATCCGCGATGACGCCGCGGTAGTCCCAGTCCGGATCGTAGTTGTCGCTGGGTTTGTGATACCGATTGGCGGTGTAGTCATCGGCTGCCTTGCGTCCCGCTGCAAGGCCTCCCTCGACGAGATCCTGCCCCGACGAGGCATACAGCGCGGGAATGCCGGCGCGCGCGAAGTTCGCGTGGTCGGAGCGGAAGAAGAATCCCTTCTCGGGTTCGTCGTCGGCAACGACGATTCGACCCTGTGTCTTGGCCGCCTCGATCAGATCGTCATCGAGCGTGGACTGACCATAGCCGATCGCGGTGACATTCCGGCTCGGTCCGTGCATCGGCAGGGCGTCGAGGTTGATATTGGCAGCGATCCGCTCAAGCGCCCATGGCGAATGCTCGACCAGGTACTGCGAACCGAGCAGGCCGGATTCCTCGAGGGTCACCGCAGCGAACACGACCGAGCGTTGCGGTGGAGTGGCCTGGTGCGCGAACGCCTCGGCGATTTCGATGATGCCGGCGACGCCGGTCGCATTGTCGATCGCGCCGTTGTAGACCGGGTCGCCGTCGAGACGGGCATCGGTACCGAGATGGTCCCAGTGTGCCGTGTAGACGATCGCCTCGTCCGCACGCTGTGCGCCGGGCACAACGCCGATCACGTTTTCCGAGCTGGTCGTTTCGACTTTGCTGCGGTATCCGACCGACAGCGTCGCGTCGACCACGCTGGCCTTGAATCCGCGCAGATCGGCGCTCTTCTTGAGTGCGGCGAAATCGGCGCCGGCATCGGCGAAGAGCTTCGTCGCAGCCTGTTCACTGAGCCAGCCCGCTGTAACGAGTCGCGGTGCCCGGTCCTGGTTGGCCGGTAGCGAAAAGCGCGGGCCGCTCCAGCCATTCTCGACGACGCTCCACGGATAGCCCGCGCCCGCCGTCTCGTGAACGATGAACAACGCCGCAGCACCATGTCGTGCGGCTTCCTCGAACTTGTAGGTCCAGCGACCGTAATAGGTCAGCGCCGGTCCCTTGAACAGGTCGGCGTCGTGGTTGCCCCAGCCCGGATCGTTGACCAGCACGATCAAGGTCTTGCCCTTGACGTCGATGCCGGCATAGTCGTCCCAGCCCGGCGCGGTCACGCCGTAACCGGCGAACACGATGCCCGAATCCTTGAGATCAACCTCGACGCTGCCATTGAGCGTGCCGATCACGGCATCGGTGCCGAGGTTGAAGCGGGACGTCACGCTGGCTCCCTTGACCGTGATGTGCACGCTGGCGGGATCGAGCAGGGTCGTGCTCACCATCGGCACGGTCTGGAACCAGTTGCCGTTGTTGCCGGGCTTGAGGCCGACGCGTTCGAACTGGTCCTTGATGTAGGCCGTGGTCACGCGCTCGCCGAGCGTGCCTGGCTTGCGCCCCTCGAACTGGTCGGACGAAAGTTTCCTGAGGTGGGCGGCGAAATCCTCGGCCGTGATCGCGGGCGTGCTGTGACCTTCGCTGGTCGGCTGCACCGGCGCGGGCTTGATCGAAGGATTGGGGTCCGGTCCGCCTGCGGAGGTCGGGGCGGCTGGCTCCCCGCCTCCGCAGGAAGCGAGAGCCAGCACGAACGAAAACAAAAGCGCGTGACGAACCATGCACACTCTCCGCACCACAGCCAAAGCCCATTCTAGTCGGCGGCTTGTTATCAGTTCGTGGTCACCGGTCACGATCGGCGTCCAATAAAAGACCCCGCCCGATCGCGGGCGGAGTCTTGAGACCCGCTCGTTCAGCGGGCAACGCTGGAGTTGACGATCACTTCGACGCGTTGGTCCTGCCGACGTCCCGAATCGGTCGCCTTGCCGGGCCGTTTCGATCAGGGATTGGCGCCCGAGAACTTGATGGGTGTTGCGCCGCTAATCTCGCCAACGGTCGCAGTGTCGCTCACATGCAGTTCGACATCGCGCTCGAACACGAGCTTGCCCCGCACGACCGCACGAGGGCCGATGACGATGCGTGGTGGCCTGTTCGATGACGAGGAAAAGAACCAGCCCGTCGATTTCTCGACGAGAATGCCGCCGTCGACGCGCGAATCGGCGCCGACCTCGATATCGCCGCTGACCGTCTTGATGCCACCGCCGATGTGCGCGGCCTGCAGTCGGATCGAACCGTTGACGTTCGATGCGTTGCCGCTGACGTCGCTGCCTTCGGCGAGAGTGAGCGCGCCGTTGACCGTATCGATGTCCTTGGCAATGCGCGCGCGCTTGCCGATCACGACCCGACCATTGACGGTGTCGGCAGACTGGATACTCGCGTTGTCGCCGATCTCGATCGAGCCATTGACTGTCGAGACCTCATCGGCCTGGCCGTTGTCGCCAAGCTCGATCGAACCATTGACGGTGTCGAGGTCGCCCACGCTGCGTCCTTCGTCGATGCGGATGGAACCATTGACCTTGCTGACGTCGTCGCCAGCGAAAACCGGGCTGGCGATGCCGAACGCAACGCTGCAGACGAGCAGGCAAATCGGGATGGCGCGTGACATTTCGTAACTCCTTCGGGGTTGATCGATCGCTTCGATGCGCTCTGTGCGGCCAGCGTTTAGTCCGGCAACGTGTGATATCCCGATACGGGCAGGATACGAGGCGTTGCATCCGTTACCATTTCGGGGTGCCGAAACGATCGGCAAGCAGCGTCCAGCCGAGTCCAGCCATGTCCAGACCGAAGCCCGTCCTCCTTTTGATCCTCGATGGCTGGGGACACCGCGAGCAAACCGCGCACAACGCGATCGCGCTGGCGAACTGCCCGAACTGGCGACGCCTGCTCGCCGAATGTCCGCACAGCCTGGTCGATACGCACGGCCTGAGTGTCGGCCTGCCGGACGGGCAGATGGGCAATTCCGAAGTGGGCCACATGAATATTGGTTCCGGCCGCATCGTCTACCAGGACCTGACCCGCATCGACGCGGCGATTGCCGATGGCACGCTGGCGCGGAATCCCGCGCTGCTGTCCGCCTGCGAGGCAGTCAAGGCGAAGGGTCGCTGCCTGCACCTGTTCGGCCTGCTTTCGCCCGGCGGCGTGCACAGCCATGAGCAGCACCTGTTCGCGATGATCGAGATCGCCGCAAGGGCGGGCGTTCCGCAGGTCGCCGTGCACGCCTTTCTCGACGGACGCGACACGCCGCCGCGCAGCGCGCGCGAATCCCTGCGCAAGCTCGAGGCCAGGTGTTCCGAATACCCGGTGGCGCGCATTGCCAGCATCAGCGGCCGCTACTACGCGATGGATCGCGACCAGCGCTGGGAACGCGTCAAGCTCGCCTGGGATGCAATCGTCGATGCCCGCTCGCCATTCCATGCCGCGTCGGCACTTGCCGCACTCGACGCCGCGTATGCGCGCGACGAGAACGACGAATTCGTGAAGCCGAGCGTGATCGGCAGCGCGGCGCCGATCGTCGATGGCGACGCCGTGATCTTCATGAACTTCCGCGCCGATCGCGCACGCCAGCTGACCCAGGCATTCGTCGATCCGGGTTTCGATGCTTTCGCGGGCGAGCGCAGGCCGACGCTGTCCGCCTTCGTCAGCCTGACCGAGTATGCCGCCGACCTGGCCGTCAGTGCAGTCGCGTTTCCGGCGCAGTCGATGGAAAACACCCTCGGCGAAGTGCTTGCAGCCATGGGACTGCGCCAGTTGCGCATCGCCGAGACCGAGAAATACGCGCACGTGACGTTCTTTTTTTCCGGCGGGCGCGAGGCCGCGCTCGAGGGCGAAACGCGCATCCTCGTGCCGAGTCCGAAAGTCGCGACCTACGATCTGCAGCCGGAAATGAGCCTGCCTGAACTGACCGATCGGCTGGTCGAGGCGATCCGCGGCGGGACGTTCGATTTCATCGTCTGCAACATCGCCAATGCCGACATGGTCGGCCACAGCGGCATCGAAAGTGCGGCGATCAAGGCCGCCGAGGCGATCGATGTCGCGCTGGGCAGGATCGATACGGCGATCCGCGAGCAGGGCGGCGAGATGCTGGTGACGGCAGATCACGGCAATCTCGAGCAGATGGTCGACGACAACGGCGTTCCGCATACCCAGCATACGGTCGGCCCGGTGCCTCTGGTCTATGTCGGGCGAAAGGCGCGATTGCACAGCGGCGCCTTGCGCGATCTTGCGCCGAGCGTGCTTGCCTTGATGGGAATTGCGCAGCCGGCGCAGATGACCGGCCGCAGTCTCGTCGAGTTCGCGCGTTGATCGACGTGCTTCGAATCCTGTTGTGCGGATTGATCCTGTTCGCGCTGCCGGTGCATGCCCAGGACGATGACGCCGAACGCGCCGGGAACGAGAAACAGGCGCAGCAGAAGCTCGAACAGGTGCGTTCCGAGATTCGCGCGCTGAGCGACGCGTTGCGTGCGACCAGTGGCGAGCGCAGCGAAGCGAGCGAGGCCCTGCGTGCCCAGGAAACCGCGATCTCGACCGCGCTCGGCGATCTCGAAGTGCTGGATCAGGCATTGACCCGGCAGCAGGCCGAACTCGATTCGCTCGAACAGCGACGTGCGGCGCTGGCGCGGACGCTGCAGGCGCAACGCGAGGCGCTTGGCGTGCTGTTGCGTTCCGCCTATGCGCTTGGCCGCAGCGAGGAACTCAAGCTGCTCCTGCAACAGGATGATGTCGGCGCGATCGCGCGCGTGCTTGCGTATCACCGCTATTTCCAGCGCGCGCGCGTCGATCGCATCGATGGCCTGCTCGCCGATCTGCGCGAGCTGGCCGATCTGCAGACGACGATCGAGGACAAGAAGGGAGAACTCGAGGCATCGCGCAAGCAACGCGAGGCCGACATCGCGCAGTTGCAGGTCCGTCGCGACGAACGTGAAGCCCTGCTTGCCTCGATCGACACGCGCCTCGGCGAGCAGAAGGCGCGTCTGGCCCTGATGGCGCGGGATGAGAAGGGCCTGGTCGAGCTGCTCGCCAGGTTGCGCGACGTGTTCGCCGATATTCCCAAGCAACTCGACGGGTCGGAGCCGTTCGCGCGCCTGCGCGGGCGACTGCCTCCGCCGCTGGCCGGAAAGATCCGCACCGCGTTCGGCGGCGTCGACGAAAGCGGCCGACCGATCAGCGGCATCCTGATCAACGCGGCGAGTGGCAGTCCGGTCAAGGCCATCGCGCGCGGGCGCGTCGCCTATGCCGACTGGCTCAAGGGCTATGGCATGTTGCTGATCCTCGATCACGGCGACGGCTACATGAGCCTCTACGGTTACAACGACTCGCTGCGCAAGGAAGTCGGCGACTGGGTTTCGCCCGGCGAGACGATAGCCACCAGCGGCGCCAGCGGCGGACAGAAATCACCCGCCCTGTACTTCGAACTGCGCCTGCAGGGCAAGCCGATCAATCCGAAGTCCTGGCTGCGCTGATTCCGGGCGCGGTGACGACACGCGCTATCATCGGCGCATCCCTGTCGAGGTCCGCCTGATGTCCGCTCGCCTGTTTCCCGCTTCCCTCGCCCTGCTCGCCGGTTTCGCGCTTGCCGGCGATGTACGTGCCGCCGATCCCCCTGCCGAACCCGGCACGATCGAGCCGATCGATGCCGATGCGCACGATGAAGATCCGGCCGAGGCCCCGGCTGCGGCCGCCACCACGTCGGGCGGGATCAGTCTGGACGATGTGCGCACGTTCACGGCCGTGTTGAGCCTGGTCAAGCAGGCCTACGTCGACCCGGTGGACGACCATGCGCTGATGCAGGCGGCGATCAAGGGGCTGTTGGTCGGACTCGATCCGCACAGCGAATATCTGGAGGCCAGCGAGCTGACCCAGCTGAACGAGGATACCTCGGGCAGTTACGAGGGTCTCGGCATCGAAGTCAGCGCGGTCGACGGCGCCCTGCGCGTGATCGCGCCGATCGACGACACGCCGGCTGCACGCGCGGGCATCAAGCCCGGCGACACGATCCTGCGCATCGACAACGTGCCGGTCCAGGCCGACAACCTCGCCGATGCCGTCGACATGCTGCGCGGTGCGCCGGGCAGCGAAGTCAGTCTGTCGATCCTGCGCGCCGGAGCCAGCGTGCCGCAGGAATTCAAGCTCAAGCGCGAAACGATCCGCGTCGCGAGCGTGCGTGGGCGCCTGCTCGAACCCGGCTTTGCCTATCTGCGCGTCAGCCAGTTCCAGGCCGAAACCGGCGCCGACCTGCGCAAGCGCGTTGCGCGTCTGCAGAAGGACAACGGCAAGCCGCTGCTCGGTGCCGTGCTCGATCTGCGCAGCAATCCGGGCGGGTTGCTCAATTCGGCAGTCGAGGTCAGCGACCTGCTGCTCGATTCCGGCACGATCGTGACCACGCGCGGGCGCATCCGCGAGTCGGAGATGGCTTTCCGCGCGACTCCCGGCGATGCACTCGACGGCGCACCGCTGGTTGTCCTGATCGACAATGGCAGTGCGTCGGCGGCCGAGATCGTCGCCGGTGCGCTGAAGGACAACCATCGCGGCCTGTTGATGGGGCGGCGCAGTTTCGGCAAGGGGTCGGTGCAAACCGTGCTGACCCTGGACGATGCGCATGCGATCAAGCTGACCACGGCGCGCTACTACACGCCGAGCGGGATCTCGATCCAGGCGGCCGGCATCCAGCCCGATATCGAGTTGGCCGACCTGGCACTCAGCGAGAACGAAGACGATGCGAGCCGGATCAGCGAGCGTGACCTGCGCAATCACCTCAAGGGCGAAGCCGAAACCAGCGGCGGCACGCCGACCCTGGCCACGGTGCGTAGCGGTGCACCGCGCGACTATGCGCTGAGCGAGGCACTCAACGCATTGAAGGCGATGGCCTTGCAGCGCCGCCTGACCAGCCCGACGCAAGAGAAGAAGGGCTGATCCGGTCCGGCATCGGGTCGGCCGCGGTGGGCGGCCGAAGCCCCGGGGCCCGACGTTAAGGGAACGTGATGGCGCCGGACAACGCACCCATCCGGGTGCCCACGCGCTAAACTTGCGGTTTCGTCAGGCTTCCCGCGCAGGGGCCGGGCGCAAGCGATCCGCAACCCGAGGCGGATCCACCCGTTATTCGAACAGAGGAAGGCGGCATGAAGAGTCACAGTCTCGCAGCGGTCCTGTGCTGTCTCGGCGGTTCGCTGATGGCAGCCGGCGCATCGGCGCAACAGCTCTACAGCAACGGACCGTTCATCACCCACCCTGGAGCCCATGTGCCGAGCGGCGATGTGAGCGTGGCCCAGGACGTGACCTATCCCGGCTATACGGCACTCGGCTTCAACGCGGGCCCGGACTTTCGTCTCGCGGACGACTTCCTCGTTCCGGTCGGGCATATCTGGACCGTGACCAGCGCCGTCCTCTACGCCTACCAGACCGGTTCGGCCGACGCGGATTTCACCGATGCACGCGTGATCATCTGGAAAGGTGCGCCCGACACGCTCAACGCCATCAAACTGTTTGACGGGGAGGTGAGCAACAACCTCGTTTCCACGACGCCGGGCGCGTACCGGACCGCCCAGTCGTTTGGCGCGACGATGTTCACCGACACCGCCCGCCGCATCAAGAGCATCGAAGTCGCGATTCCGCCCCTGCAATTGAGCGGTGGTGCGATCGGCGAAGGTTCGCAGTTCTGGATCGACTGGAAGCTGAAGGGTCCGACGCCGGGCAATGCGGTGTTCACGCCTCCGGTCAGCATCCTCGGCCAGGCCTACACGGCGGACAATGGATTTGCCCGGATGAAATGCCCGGCAGGCATCACGGATCCGGAGGACGAGTGCTTCAACGTCGCCGGATCCTGGATCTTGTTCGAGAACGGCACGGCGCCGTACCTCGTCGACCTGCCGTTCCTCATCAATGGCAGCGATCTCATCGATACGATCTTGAGGACAGGATTCGAGTCATTGCCGACCACGCCCTGAGCCCGGTGTCTCGATGACCGGATTCGCGAACGGCAGGCTGGATGATCCAGCCTGCCGTTTTTCGTTGCGCGTCGCTCAGCTTGTCTTGGCCAGCTTGCTGTGGCGGATGCCGTAGGCGAAATAGACCACGAGTCCGATCAGCATCCAGATCACGAAGCGCTCCCAGGTTGCCCACGGCAGCAGGGCGAGCAACCAGATCGAGAAGCCGATGCCGATGATCGGGACGAACGGGACGAGCGGGGTGCGGAAGCCGCGCGGAAGATCCGGCTGCTTGTAGCGCAGCACGAGAACCGCGCTGCAGATCACGACGAACGCGCTGAGTGCGCCGATGTTGACCAGCTTGGCCAGTTCATCGAGCGACAGCAGGCCGGCTGCAACAGCGGTCAACGCGCCGAGGATAAGGGTCGGGCGGTACGGCGTGCCATTCTTCGGATGCACCTTGGCGAACCAGGCCGGCAGCAGGCCGTCGCGAGCGAGCGAGTACCAGATCCGCGCGGCCGCGAGCATGAACGCGAAGATCACGCTGATGATGCTGGTCACCGCAGTCACCGAGATCGCCACGCTGACCCAGCCCATGCCGAGATTGCCGAATGCGTTCGCCACCGGTGCGGCGTTGTTGAGCGTCGTGTAGTGCGCGACGCCGGTCAGCACCATCGAGATCGTCAGGTACAGCGCCATCGAGATGCCGAGTGAAAGCAGGATCGCGCGCGGCAGATCGCGTTGCGGATTGCGCGATTCCTCGGCAGCCGTGGTCAGGGTGTCGTAGCCGAATACGGCAAAGAACACGACCGCGGCGGCGGCGGTCACGCCGTGCCAGCCGTACTGGCGCGTGCCGTCTGCCTTGACGATTTCTTCGGGGATGAAGGGCACCCAGTTTGTCGGATCAACATAGAAGGCGCCTACGATGATGACGAGGGCGACACCGATGATCTTGGCCGCGACCACGATCGTGTTGAGGCGCGCGCCGACTTCGGTACGCAGGGTCAGCAGGGCCGCGACACCCATCGCGACCAGCGCCGCAATCAGGTTGAACACATGGCCCTCACCGGTGCCGATCGCGCCCTGTGCCCAGATCGGCAGGCCGAGCCCGAAGTGTTCGAGGATGTTCTGCATGTAACCCGACCAGCCGCTGGCCACCGCCGCGACGATCAGCGCGTATTCGAGCAGCAGGTCCCAGCCGATCAGCCAGGCGACGAATTCCCCGAGCACGGCATAGCCATAGGTGTAGGCGCTGCCGGTGACCGGAATCAGGCCGGCGAATTCGGCATAGCACAACGCCGCTGCCGCGCTCGCGATGCCCGCGATGATGAAGGCGATCGCGACGGCAGGCCCCGCGTTCAAGGCAGCCTGCTGGCCGGCCAGCACGAAGATGCCGACGCCGATGATGCCGCCGAGTCCGATGCTGGTCAGTTGCCAGACCCCGAGCACGCGGCGCAACTCCTTGCGCTGGCCAAGCTCGGCCTGCAACTGCTGCACCGTCTTGTGGCGCGTCAGAGTGGAAAATAGGCTCATGCGTTCCTCCCGTGAAAGTGCGGGGATCATAACGGGAATGGGCTGCGAGGCCGAATGGGCCGCGAGTGGACGCCACCGTGCTGGCGTTGGGCCGGCGTGCGACGGGCCGGAGGAAGCGGCTATGGCCGCTCATCACCGCTTCGGGACGATGCGTGTTCCCGCGCGATCGCCGATGAGCATCTGGCCCGAAGGCCCGCCGGCGGGACGCGCACGCTCGAAGTCGACGCCCTGCCTGCTGGTGCTGCAGCCGGCATCGACGTGAGCGGCGGAATTGTCAGCCGATGCCCGGTGCGAGCGTGAATGCGCAGCCGGTCTTCGACCTGACGTCGTCGAGGGTGACGCCCGGGTGCAGTTCGGTCAGGATCAGGCCACCGCCTTCGGCGACATCGAACACGCAGAGGTTGGTGATGATCATGTCGACGCAGGCCTTGCCGGTCAGCGGCAAGTCGCATTGCTTGAGGATTTTCGGCGAGCCGTCCTTTGCCGTGTGCTCCATCAGCACGACCACGCGCTTGACCCCCGAGACCAGATCCATCGCGCCGCCGGGGCCCTTGACCATCTTGCCCGGCACCATCCAGTTGGCCAGATCGCCGTTCTCCGATACTTCGAGACCGCCGAGGATCGACAGGTCGATGTGGCCGCCGCGAATCATCGCGAACGAGTCGGCGCTCGAGAAGAAGCTGCTGCCGGGGATCGTCGAGATCGTCTGCTTGCCGGCGTTGATCAGATCGGCATCGACGGTCGCTTCGGTCGGGAACGGACCGATGCCGAGCAGGCCGTTCTCCGATTGCAGGGTGACATCGACGCCTTCCGGAATGTAGTTCGCCACGAGGGTCGGAATACCGATGCCGAGGTTCACGCAGAAACCGTCGCGCAATTCCTTCGCGGCACGCCTGGCCATGAGTTCGCGCACCGGGTTCTCCTTGCCGGATGACGCGCCGCCGGACAGCGTGCGGAACTCGATGCGCTTCTCATACTTCGCGCCTTCGATGATGCGGTCGATGTAGATGCCGGGCGTGTGGATCTGGTCGGGGTCGAGCTCGCCGGTCTCGACCAGTTCCTCGACTTCGGCGATCGTGACCTTGCCGCAGGTTGCGATCATCGGATTGAAGTTGCGCGCGGTCTTGCGATAGATGAGGTTGCCGAACTTGTCGCCTTTCCATGCCTTGACGATCGCCACTTCGGCCTTGATCGCGGGTTCGAGCACGTAGTCGATGCCGTCGAACGCTTTTGTCTCCTTGCCTTCGGCGAGCCGGGTGCCGAAAGCGGTGCGCGTGTAGAAGCCCGGAATGCCGGCACCGCCCGCGCGCAGGCGTTCGGCGAGCGTGCCCTGCGGGACGAGTTCGAGTTCGAGTTCGCCGGCGAGGACCTGGCGCTCGAACTCCTTGTTCTCGCCGACGTACGAGGCGACCACCTTCTTCACCTGGCGTGTCTTCAGCAACGGGCCCATGCCGAAATCATCGACGCCTGCATTGTTGCCGACGATGGTCAGGCCCTTGGTGCCGGCGTCGAGCAGGCCCTGGATCAGTTTCTCGGGGATTCCGCAAAGACCGAAGCCGCCAGCCGCGATCGTCATGTTGTCGGACAGCAGTCCTTCCAGCGCAGCTGCAGCGTTTGCGTAGACTTTCTTCACGATCGGATCCTTGGGCAAGGTTGGCATCGGCGCCGCCGCAGGGTCTGCGGGCGGAGGCTGACTACCGGCGAGGGAACAGGCAGCGTAGTACGAGGTCGTGATCGGTTCAATGCGGCCTTTCGGACAATGGCGCCGGAGCGGGCCTTGCGCTGACGATCGGGGATCACTCGCGTTGGTCGAATCGGCCAGGGCCGCGTGGCTGGCTCAGCGATTGCGCAGGCGTTCGGGATCCGGCAGCACGACCGGTATCGTCCGCGCGTCGCAGGTCGTGATCGAACACAGGGTCTGGCGCATTGCCGGGCTGGCCTGCACGATCAGATGGAAAAGCACGTTCTGTTCCAGTGATCCATGCACGGCGTCCGCGCCGGGTCCGCGCGCGTAGACGGCAACATCCTCGCCGCCGTGTGTCTCGCTCTTCATCGGGATGCCCGCTTCCTGCAGGTAGTCGGGATCTTCCGTGTCGACCGCATCGAGGTTCGGTCGGGCTGACGCTGCCGGATCGTAGCGCGTCGGTTCGTGCAGGAAATGCTTGGATCCGGCCGGTTGCTCATTCGACACGCCGGTGTTGCCGGGACCATTCGCATAGCCGAGCGTGGTGTAGCTGCGACCGGCGGCGTCCTTGCTCAGCGTATCGGCGGGCAGGCCCAACTTGTTGCGGCTGCGGACCTTGCCGAGGATCGGATTGCCGCGTACCGGATGGCCGGCCATGACCAGGGTGTGGCTGTGATCGGCCGTGACCAGGATCAGGGTGTCGGATGCTTCAGTCGCCGTGACGGCCGCGCGCACCGCATCGGACAGGACGATGGTTTCATCGAGCGCGCGAAAGGCGTTGTTGTAGTGATGGGCATGGTCGATGCGCCCGCTTTCGACGACGAGGAAAAATCCTTTCCGGTTGCGCTTGAGCAGGTCGAGCGCCTTCGTTGTCATTTCGGCGAGAGTCGGTTCGCCGGCTCCGTCTTCGCCACGATCGTGCGCAAAATGCATGTGATCGGGCTCGAACAGGCCGAGCACGCGGCCGGCCCGATTCGCATCGAGTGCGTCGAACTGCGCCTTGTTCCAGACGAAACGCGAGTCCGCGACGCGCTGCCATTGCGCGATCAGGTCGCGACCGTCAAGACGCGTTCCGCGCGTTTGCGGGTATTCGGGATCACTCGTCGTCGCGGCCAGAAAGCGGTTGCGACCGCCGCCGAACAGTACATCGATGCCGTGGCCGGTCGGGGAGTCGACAAGCTGACGCGCGATGTCGATGCAGCCCAGATCGCGCGCCTGCTGCGGCATGTCGGCGTCGCCTTCCCAGTTGCGTTCGACCGAATGCGCATAGGTTGCCGCGGGTGTCGCGTGGGTGATGCGCGTCGTCGTGACGACCCCGGTGGCCAGTCCGGCGGCACTGGCCAGTTCGAGCGCGGTCATCGCCGCATTGCCTTTCGCCGATGCGCAATCGCCGCGCAGTGCGCGCTGGGTCACGCTGACCGTGCTGTAGCGCGTCTTGATGCCGGTCATGATCGCGCTCATCGTTCCGGCCGAATCGGGTGTCTGCGCATCGACCTCGTAGGTGCGGCTCAACGCGGT
>ENA-UOWO01005703-UOWO01005703.1-activated-sludge-metagenome-genome-assembly--contig:-NODE-5703-length-13069-cov-3.863762_pt1 | contig 13069 bp, 10 predicted proteins | sample MGYA00238148_ERZ761564 | MGnify/ENA primary metagenome ERZ761564 (study PRJEB28885, sample SAMN05720194) | activated sludge metagenome | isolation source: Anaerobic digester | place: USA...
ATGCCGGCAGCGATGCCGACCAGATTAAAGGCGACGGAGCAATAGATAATAAAGGTTCAACCTACGTCACCTTTTCCTTTAATCACTTTTGGGATAATGGAAAAGCAAGTCTGTTGGGATTGAGTGAAGACACAACAACTGGCCTCTATATAACTTATCATCACAACTGGTTCGACCATTCCGATTCCCGTCACCCGCGTGTCCGGTTTTATTCAACACACGTTTACAATAATTATTACGATGGTAATGCAAAATATGGCGTAGGCTCTACCATGGGTTCATCCGTTTTTGTTGAAGGAAACTATTTCCGCAATTGCAAACGCCCGATGTTAACTTCCATGCAAGGTACAGACGTGTGGAGTGACGCCAAACAAGCAAATGATCCTGCAAATATTGGAACTTTCTCAGGCGAAGCCGGCGGCACGATTAAAGCGTTTAACAACACGTTCGATTATACAACAGTTGCTTTACGTTTTGTGGCTTATGGCGATCCGAATCCATTGTATAATATAGCTGGAAAAATCAGTTCAACCATCGATTTTGATGCTTATGTAGCCACAACAAGAGACGAACAGGTTCCAGCTACCGTGAAATCATATTCAGGTGCAAATACCTATAACAATTTTGATACTAACGCAGCTTTATATGTAAAAAATCTTACCATCGATGAACCGGCAGTGGCCAAAGCGAAAGCCATGCAATATGCAGGTCGTGTTGAAGGTGGTGATTTGAAGTTTACATTTGACAACACAGTTGATGATCCCGCATATTTGGTGAATACAACCATTAAAACTGCACTTACCAACTATACCGGCACATTGGTTGCCGTTCAGGGTGAAAGCATAGTTGTTGTAAGTAGTCAAACACTGACTACTGAAACCGACAACAACCAATCCGTTGCTCCTGATACCGCCATTGAACCAATGATTTTCACCTGGGGTGGCGATGCAACTGATGCAACCGTTACCGGATTGCCTGCATCAGGAATTAGTTTTGTGAAAGATGCCGCAACTAAAACAATCACGATTTCCGGCACACCAACCGCAGATATATCATTCACTGTAACTACGAGCGGAAGTGCAGGTACACCGGCAGTTTTGACGGGTACAATCACGTTAACAACCGGTGGCACAACTCCGTCAGATGTTATACACAATTTCACCTTATCAGGTAAAACAAGTACATTCTTTAATATTACCGGAAATCTTTCTACTGGTTATGGATCAGTAAGTTATAGTGGACTGACATTGACACAGTGCCTGAAAATGGAATCAACCACCAACATATCTTTTACCACAACTCAACCATCAACATTGACACTGGTGTATAACAGTGCTTATACGGGTACTATAAAAATTGACGGCGTAACATTCACCCCTTCCAATACCGTAGGTATTGTGACTATCAATTCACTTGCAGCAGGAAGTCATACCATAATCAAAGGTTCCGGGTCAAGTTACCTGTTTTATATGAGCGTTGCTTACATTGCTACGGGAATAGAAAATTCAAAACTTACCGAACTGACGTTGTATCCAAATCCGGTTATAAATAGTTTATCGATAGCGTCAGATGCAAATGTAACAAAAGTAGAGGTTTATAATCTTACGGGAGTTTTAGTGAGACAAACCGAATCCAATGTCAAAACGGTGAATATGAGCGATCTGAGCAGTGGATGTTATCTGATTAGAGTACATACAGATAAGGGGATTTACAAACAAATGATTATCAAAAAATAATACGAATATCAGTTCAAACAGATCCAGCGAATTTAGATTTGAAAATGCTGTTTATCTAAATCAGTATACTATCTCTGAAAATTTCCCGGATTGCAACTGCCACAAATAAAAAAAATGGAATGTGTCATATCACATTCCATTTTTTGATTTTAAATCGGTTCTTACTATTTACTTTTCCCACGATTGCCGAAAAAATCAGGTAATTTCTTTTTCCAGGCCAGCACAAAGATGCCGACTGAGTAAAGAGCAAGGTTGAAAATGCCAATCGAGAAAATACCTACCGAAAAGATTCCGGCTGAAAAGATTCCGATGGAAAAAGTACCGGCGGCAAATACACCGGCTGCATACTCACCCGAGGAGAAATAGTTGAAATTGAAATTTCCGATACTGATCTGATTGCCATGAAGGGCAACTACAAATGCTCCGGCAATTAAAAGAACCAGTGCTGTTAATAAAATCCAGTGTTTTTTCATTTTGTTGATAAGTTTGAATAGTTTAGAAAAATATTTGTTTCGTGAATCACGATGTAAAACTATTTCATCTTATCTGACAATACAAATAATCGGGATATACCGCCCGGTTTTGTGACGAGTAGATTTTTGGAGGGACGAATGACTTAATTTTCGGGATGAAAGGAATTTGTTATTCAGGAATTTAGCTTTTCCCGCAGACTTTTGGAGAAATTGCGCGAAACGGGAATTTCGTTGTCTGTATTTTTCAGAACAAGCTTCAATCCCTGCGAATTTCCTTTAAGCTGCATAATCTTATTGATATTCACCAGAAATGCGCGATGGCACTTGTGAATAGAGGGATGGTTTTGGACTTGCAATTCGGTTCGTTTCAGGGTTGAACGGAGAATGGTGTTTTTGAGTTTACCTTCGCGAAGATAAAAAACCTCTATATAATTGCCACTCGATTCGATATAAAGAAGATCCGAAGGCTCTAATTCGAGTTTGTCTTTCTCGTTGTCGGCAACCAAACAAACCCGTACATTATCCGCCACTTCTTCTTTTTGTGCCAAACCATTATTGAATTCCTGAGCAGATTTCAGATTCTGTGTAAGCCTGATATTCATTTGTACAATTGTCAGCACAACAATCGGTATAATCCCAACCAGAAGCGTGTAAAACTGAAAAGCAATAAATCCCAGCAAACTGAGCGATGAAAAATGTGCTGAAGAATACAAATAATTTCCAATTCCGATGGTAAAGAGAATAAACATCAGCCAGATAATTTGCTTCCCTACCGTCCAACGGTTTTTTTCGAACCATTTTAGGCATAAAAACTGAACCAAAAACAAATCAATAACCAAAACGACAAATGTCACCAGACCGTAACCGGCACAAATCAGTATAATATTTTTACTTTGAAGACTTGCAATACCAAAAGGACGAAAAAAAAGCATGAACAAACCAATAAACAGACTGATGGCAATTATTAGCCTCCATCTGCTGCCACTTAGGGGAAAAGGTTGATACAGAAATTGTTTGAGCATGTTTTTTTGTTTAAAATGACATGCAAATGTAAAAATAATTTTACAATAGGAGAAAAATAAGATTTTATTTCTGATGAAACGACAGCGGGAAGCAAAATGATAATCAATAAATACTTTAAAACAACAAGCAAAATTCACATACCTGTATGTGAATTTTTGTGGGAACTGATTACTCCTACAGGAAATTAATAGGGTTTATTATGACAGTTACAAAATTTACGGCGCATTAGTCCAAAATTGTACCCAATACTTATTCCGGGAGTGAAAAAGCCTTTATATCCTGTTGCCGTATTCTTTTGGGCAAAAGCAAAATCAAAAAAAGCCGAAAAATCAAAGTTTTTATAATCATAACCGTAAACAGGCGAAAAAACAAAGGTATTATTATAGCTCTTAAAATTATACCTGGCATAACCTGCACGGGGCTCAAAATACCAGCCTCCTTCTGTTATTCTACGGGATAAACGATACCCGCCAAGAATCATATAATAGCTAAAAGCATCATCGGTACTGTTATTCATACTTTTAAAATATTGTCCGTCATCATACGGATTATTCAATCCCCGGATGCCTAATGTAAAATAATTCCGGTCGCTATGATTCAGGAAGTTATCAGCAATAAAAAGACTGAAAGTGCCGCCTAATCCGGGTTTGTTATTTCGGCTGGAATTCAGCACCCACCCGGCATCTGCTGTCAAATGGAAATATGGTATCATATTTTGAGCCGATACAATTCCCGTTGTTAGGAGAATAGTTGAAAATATAATTAGTTTTAATCGTTTCATTTGATAAATATATGTTTTATTTTATACCTCAGAAAAATACAATTCCCGTTGAAATAAAATTCGACCGGTTTATAGATATAAAACAATTAAAATAACTGATTAGTTAACAATATTGAGCGTTTTTTCAACCAGCAAACTCATAAGACATGATATTCTATATTATAGCCGCCATTTATAACAAATTCATCATTATAGAAAAATACATTTTCTCTTCATCTGCTGTTTGGCAGAGATAATAATAACCTTACCGATTTGTAAACAGATTTATTTTTCTTTGGAATGTAGTGCGTAGCAGAATCGGACTGCTATTTTCGGATTGAGAAACCGATCTCCTAACCGTTAGAGGAACGCACCGGAGATTTAAATTGATTGGGCAAAATTAATATTTTATTCAATAAATCATACACTTTTGTCCGGTAAAATGATTTGTAAGATAAAATTCAGAAACTTTTCTGAAAATAAGGCTGTATTCATTCAAACAAACTTATCCTTTGCGTTAGTTGTTTTATTATTGTTAAATTAAGATACAATGAGAAACAACAATGTAAACTCAGACCGTCAACCGGCAGTGTCAGGTCAATTCTATCCTGCAAATGCCGGAGAATTAGATCATATGTTATCTGCGCTGTTCGCATATACTGATCCCTCTCAATATGAACATGTCAGGGCGATTATCAGTCCTCATGCAGGATATATTTTTTCGGGTGAAATTGCGGCTTGTGCGTTCAGTCAGATTGATAATAACAAGAAATATAAGCGTGTCTTTATTCTTGCTTCGTCCCATCATTTCCATTTTGAAGGAGCCACAGTTTTTTGCGAGGGAGATTTTCTAATGCCTTACGGAAAAGAAAAAGTGGATACAGCATTTGGTAGAAATCTTGTGAAAGAATATCCGGAACTTTTGTCCGATGATGCAATACCCCACAAAAAAGAGCACAGCATCGAAGTTCAGCTGCCATTTTTGCATTATGTACTGAAAGGTGGCTATACCATCATTCCCATTATTCTTGGCACTTCCAATCCGGTTGTCTGCAAAAAGATTGCGACAGTATTGAGACCTTACCTGAATCCGGAAAATCTATTTATTATCAGCACCGATTTTTCACATTATCCTGATTATGAGGATGCAAATAATATTGATTCACTTACCGAAAAAGCAATTTTGAGCAACAATCCGGAACAATTGCTCAAAACAATGGCCGAAAATGCTTCTAAAAAAATACCCGGTTTGCTCACAAGTTTATGTGGTTGGACTTCGGTCTTAACTTTGCTTTACATGACCGAAAATGATCAATCTTTTCGTTACAACGGAATTAAATTTGCTAACTCCGGTGACGTCAAAGATTACGGCGAAAGAAATCAGGTGGTTGGCTACCGGGCTATTGCATTAACTGAAAACAAAACTTCTCAATATGATTTCTTCCTCTCGGAAATGGAAAAACAAAATTTACTGCAGGAAGCCCGACGTACTATTGAAAAAATGTTTCGAAAATCAGAAATTCATCCGCCTGAAAATCTTACCGATACGTTGAAAGCCAGATGTGGCGCTTTCGTTACACTTCATGAGAATAAAAAACTGCGCGGTTGTATTGGGATGATTGTTGCTGATAAACCGCTGATAGAAACAGTTCGTGAAATGGCGGTTTCGGCAGCTAAGCACGATCATCGTTTCATGTCCCTCACAGAAAATGAGTTGGATGATATTGAAATTGAAATCTCGGTATTGTCACCACTAAAAAAGATAAGTGACATTTCTGAAATTAAATTGGGGGTTCATGGAATTTTCATTGTGAAAGAAGGATCAACCGGCGTATTCCTGCCTCAGGTTGCCACTGAAACAGGCTGGAATCTGGATGATTTTCTCGGACATTGCGCCCGCGACAAGGCTGGAATTGGTTGGGATGGCTGGAAAAATGCGGATATCTACACTTTTACCGCAACAATTTTCCGGGAGGGAGAATAATTGAATTTATTCCCAAACGCCAGAAATGGTTTCATTGCAAAATTTGCATTTTCCTGCCAAAATATCATTTTTTACAACTACATAACCATCCCGAACTACAATTGTCCTTTTACAATTCGGACAGAGGGTATTTTCACTCCGTAGTTGCGGATTGTTCCCAATATAGACAAACTTCATTCCAGTCTTTTCTGCTATATTTTTTGCCTGAATCAGTGTTTTTTCCGGCGTGATTGATATATGAGTTAATTTGTAAGCAGGGAAAAATCGACTGAAATGCAATGGCGTGTCATCAAAACCATTCTCAACCAGCCAGTTGCACATTGATTGAATTTGTTCCGGCTTATCATTGTAAGTTGGTATCAGCAAAGTGGTAATTTCCAGCCATACGTTACTTTTCTTCAATATTTTCAGAGTATCAAGTACGGATTGCAGGTGTCCACCTGTCAGTTCATGATACATGGCATCATCAAAACATTTCAGATCAATATTGGCAGCATCAAGATAAGGAATTAGGTCGAGCAATGGCTGCTGATTTATATATCCGTTCGAAATTAAAACAGTCTTCATTCCCTTTTCACAGGCTTTTTGAGCTATTTCAAACATGTACTCATAAAACACTGTAGGTTCGGTATAGGTGAATGCAATAAGTTTAGTGTGACTGTCAATGGCTTTTTCTACAACATCTTCGGGCGAAAGGTTATAGTGATTTATTTCAGATGGAGATGATTGTGAGATTTCCCAGTTCTGACAATTGAGGCAACGAAAATTGCATCCGGCTGTTGCCAGTGAAAAAATAGACTCTCCGGGAAAGAAATGAAACAGCGGTTTTTTCTCGATGGGGTCAATACTTACAGAACATGGATTGCCAAAGGAAACGGAATAGAGAAATCCTTCCGAATTCACTCTGGTGCCGCAAATTCCGTATTTTCCATCCTGTATCAGACAGTTATGGGGGCAAAGACGACAGCGGACACTTTTCCCTTCTACCCTTTCCTGATAAAAGGAAAGTTTTGGTTCTTTTTCTGATTCATCTTTTTTCATGATGGAAATTTATCCTATCAATTAGATGCGTAAGATGATCAAAGCCCTACAAAAAAAACACAATTAATCGTTCCCGTCAAATTTCTCATGTCCTGATGCTGGCTTCCATCCATAATTCGGCTCAAAATAATTCCACAACAAAGCTGATAAACGAACAATCAGCATTCGTCCTTCATTCTTCTTTTCCCAGCTGGTGTCTTTTTGATTTTTTGTGTAAACGGCAAAAACATAATCGCCGTGAGGAGCATTTACCAGCACAACCTCCGAACGCGCTGCACTGACCATTCCTTGCTTTGAAGCCGTATTTACGGTTGGTGGTATCTGGCTTAACGCACGGTCATCGTAATAAATCGTCCCAAGAATTCTGTACATTTCTTCGCAGGCAGATCGGGATATGATTTCCCCGTTGCGGATTTTAACCAGTAACGATGCCATTTCGCGAGGTGAAGTTTGTCCCCAGCCATAAATTTCGCGATTGGATTCTCTTCCGGGCGTACGGGAGTTTACTCTTGTCTTTTCCAACCCTGTTTCAAGCATCAGTTGATTGATTACCGTGCCGGTTCCTGCCATTTCCTGCAGCCACAGACTGGCACTATTGTCACTGGTTGTGATACTCAGCATCTGTACGATGCTAAGAGCTACCTTTGTACTGTCTTTCAATGAAGATAACAACCCGTCATCACCCTTGTACAACTGTTTATCGGAAGTGTAAATCAATGGTTTGAAGTAATCCAGTTCTCCTCTTTCTATTTTATTGAAAACACCGACCATAATCGGGACTTTGATTGTGCTGGCAGTAGGAAATACTGTATCTGCATTGAAAACTGCTTCTTTTTCAGTTTTCAGATTTTTCACATATACTCCCGCAATGCCGTTAAAACCGGCAACTTCCTGTTCAATAAGAGTTGTCAGTTTCCGGTCGGATTTTTGTGCCTGAACATAGAGTACTAAACTCATCAGGAAAATAAGAAGGAAGGATTTAATAAAATTCATAGAGACAAGTAATTATTGTTTTGTTATTTATAATTCAAAATTCGCAGCCTTTAATTCTCAAATATGCATTACCATCAGTGGCGTTTCCACATTGAAAAGAAGTCTGGTAGCAAGACCCTGATTGAAAAAACGGGCAAAAATATTTCGTTTTTTGGTATTCAGTGCAACCAAATCAATTTTCTCTTTTTCCAGGTAGTTTTTAAATTGCTTTAGGCTTTCATCCTGTTGAAGAATGGTGTACTCAGTTTTTAATTGAGGATAATGATTGGCAAAATATTCTTTAATCCCGGCAAGCATCACTTCATCCCATGTATCCTTCTTTTGCGAAGCATGGATAAAAAACAATTCAAGTTTAGTATCCTTTGAGAAAACAGAAACTGCCGTGTCAATAGCAATCAGATCTTTTTGGTCAAAATTAGTAAGGAATGCGATGCGGTGGATATCGGCAGGATGTTTTACGGTTGTTTCTTCGGGTACAGCAATTACAGGTACATTGCAGGCTTCAAGCACTTCGGCGGTAACACTTCCGATGAGCTCGGTTTGCTGACGTTTTTTTCCGTGTGTACCCATTATTACAAGGTTCGGTTTCTCTTTTTTGCAATAATCAAGAATTTGATCCTCAGGAACACCTTCTTTCAACTCAAAGTGAAACTTTACATCGGGTATTTCACCAGCCACTATCCAGTGATTAATCAAATTGGTCAGATTTTCCACATCGGCATTATTTGTTGTCATTATTCGCCGGAGCAATTCACCATCAGCCAGACTATAAGTGCTGATTTCACTGTTGGATGTTATCGTAAATGCAGGTGTGAAATATGCATAAAGAAACACGACTTCTGCCTGGATTTTTTTCGCAAAATAAAAGCTGTATTTGCATATATGATTAATCTGATCAGTAAGGTCCACCGGGACAAGTATTTTATTGCCTTTTGTAGGAAAATCTTTCATTTCTTCCTGTTCCCAAGCTTTTTCCTTTTCTTCCACAATTGCGAGTGCGCGTGGAAGATCGCTTTCCTTGATACGTACTCTGACACCCACAGCCATTTCTGGATGTTCCAGGTTCAGATTGTGAATCTGTGTTTCAATACCGTTTTGTTCCAACACATTTTTAATCATTTGTGCGCGTTGGTAGGTACGGATAGCCAGTGTTACTAATTTGTCTTCCATAAGTTGTATCTTAGTTAGTTAAAACAAGAAAGTTAGTAAGTCAAAAACTAATAATTTGTAACCTGATGTATTGAATTTTAACATTCATCAGTTGGTCGATTATTACAGTGTTTTGCTGCATGTAAAAATAACAATAATAAATGAGATGCGGTTTAGTTTTTATATAAAAAAAACAGTAAAGAAGAAAAAAACAGTATATTTGCATATTAAATATTAACACGATTACTTACAATAATTAATTTATTAAAAATGAAAAAAGTAGCCTGGATTGTTTCAATTTTTGTTTTAGTCGTTATTGCCGGTTTGGTTTTTTATAAATACTATTTTGTGTTTGGTGAAGGAGTGAAAGCCGGTGAACTTAATTACATGGTTAAAAAAGGAGTTATCTTCAAAACTTATGAAGGAAAACTTATTCAGTCGGGATTTCGTTCAACCGGAAAAACTGCTGGATCCACTATTCAATCTTATGAATTTGAATTTTCAGTAGAAAATAAAGGAATTGCTGATACATTGATGTTGTGCAGCGGTAAAGACATGGAACTTCACTATAAAGAATATAACGGAGTTTTGCCCTGGCGTGGCTTCAGTAAGTATGTGGTCGATAAAATTATCAAAATAGACAATAAGGCAACAGGAGCCACACCTTTTTAGATGCATAAACCAGTGTAGGTATTATGATATTTAACAAACGTCGAATATCTCTTAACAAAAATTTCTGCTTATTTCCGGTAAATTTGCAGGAATTTATTGTTTAAACAAAAAATCATACAATACAATAATCATTATTAAATTTAATACAGAATGGAAGTCACTGAATTGAAAAAATCTTTTAAAGAAGCCTACGGTCACGAAGCTGATGCCGTATATTTTTCACCTGGTCGGGTCAATCTGATTGGTGAACATACCGATTACAACGGAGGATTTGTTTTCCCGTGCGCACTGAGTTTTGGAACGTATTTATTGATTCGCAAAAACGGCGAGAAATTTGTACAATTTCGTTCGCTAAACCAACCCGAAGTCGTGAAAGTACCTTTCGATCAGTTGACTGTTCGCCTCGAAAAATCATGGGCCAATTACCCGCTTGGCGTTTTTGCGCAATTTGTAAAACGCGGTTATACATTCGAAAAAGGCTACGATATAATGATTTGGGGCGATGTGCCTAACGGCGCAGGATTATCCTCATCGGCAGCACTCGAAGTGGTTACCGCATTTGCTTTGAATGATCAACTCGGAACAAGCTTAAACCGTACCGAACTTGCAAAAATAGGTCAAAAAGCCGAGCATGAGTTCGCATTGGTAAATTGTGGCATCATGGACCAGTTTGCAAGTGCCAATGGTAAAAAAGATCATGCTATTTTCCTGAATTGCGACACACTCGATTTTGAACTTGTTCCTGTCAAACTGGAAGGTGTTAAAGTTGTGATTTCAAATACTCACAGCCCCCACAAACTCGATTCGGGCGCTTACAATCAGCGTGTAGCCGAATGTAAACTGGCTGTTGAGCAACTCAATAAAGTTCGTCCTATAAAATATCTGGCCGAACTGACTGAAGCTGAATTTGAAAAAGTGGAAGATGCCATTACAGATCCGGTAGCTCATAAACGAGCCCGTCACGTTGTTGGCGAAGTTCAGCGTACCACCGATGCTGTAAAAGCTTTGAAAGATGGTGATATCGAGCTGTTTGGCAAACTGATGAATGCATCTCACGTTTCGCTTCGTGATGATTATGAAGTAACCGGTCCTGAATTGGATACTATGGCCGAAGAAGCCTGGAAAATTGACGGCGTTATCGGTTCGCGTATGACCGGTGGTGGATTTGGTGGTTGCACCGTTTCATTGGTGAAAGATGAAGCCCTTGAAGAATTCAAAGAGAAAGTAGGAAAAGCCTACGAAGCTAAAATCAATATCAAACCTGATTTCTATATTGCTGAAATTGGTAACGGAGCCATGAAAGTTGAATAATTGCAAAAGCAAACAAAACTTATGCATCGTTCTTAAATATAAAATCAAAAAATTCCCTTTCTGCCGGTATACTTGCTGAAAGGGAATTATTATTCAAATAAACAAATTAAGCTTAATACTATGGCACAAGAAATAATGCTGGATGGTAAGAAAGTTGGTCTTACTGAAATCAGAAACAACAAAGGAATGTCGGCTGTAATTACCAATTATGGTGCTCGTGTTGTAAAACTCTGGGTTCCGGATAGGAAAGGTGAACTGGCTGATGTGGTTTTGAGTTTTGATACACTGGAAGAAATTACGACAAAGGAAACCTATTTCAATGCCACCTGTGGTCGATTTGCCAACCGTATTAAGGATGGTAAATTTACACTTGACGGCAAAGAATATACCCTTGCTATAAACAACGGACCCAATCACCTGCACGGAGGACTTGTTGGTTTCAATATGCGGGTATGGGAAGTGAAATCAACCTCAGAAAATAAAATTGTTTTGAGATACTTTTCACCAGACGGGGAAGAAGGATACCCTGGAAATCTGGATGTGACAGTAACTTACGAGTTATCGGAGGAAAATGAACTGAAAATCCATTACGAAGCTACAACAGACAAACCGACCATTGTCGGGTTTACCAATCACTCCTACTTCAATCTAAAAGGAGCCGGTGAAGGACTTATACGCGATCATATTTTGCAGTTGAATGCCGATTTTCATACAGCGCTGGATGAATATACCTGCCCTACAGGCGAAGTGTTGAAAGTGGACGGTACTCCCTATGATTTCCGGCAGCCAACATTGATTGAGGAAAGAATAGACAATCCGGTATACGCCTCCAACCGTGGTTTCGATGATAACTGGGTAATTCGCAGAAATCAACCGCATGAACTGGCATTTGCAGGGTTTATTTACGAACCGAAGAGTGGACGAAAAATGGAAGTACTTACAACAAAACCCGGTGTACAGATTTATGCTGCCAACTGGGTGGAAAAGCAAACCGGCAAATATGGTAAACAATATGATGCTCAGTGTGCTATCTGTCTCGAAGCGCAAGGTTTCCCGGCTTCGCCCGCTTATCCGCATTTTCCATCTCCGGTATTGCGCCCCGGTGAAAAATACGATGAATGGTGTATTTATAAATTCTCCGCCGAATAAGAAATTTTCAAGAAGTTTTAATGTTGAAAACGGTTTTGTGTTATCAGGCATAAAACCGTTTTTTTATCTTTTTCGGTCAAATTCACAAATTTTCTGAATACACTCCCGGATGGGTGTAAAAGTGAAATCGAACATGGATAGAAATTTCCGACTGGAATATTCCTTCCGGCTGATGGAAGTCCTGGCCAAGGGGCGGTCAATCAACGGGGTAAAACCTGCTATTTTGCCAATGATTTCCAGAATACCTGCAACAAGGATGAGTGATTTTCCAAATCCGATAAACGGACGGCATTTGTCATATCCGTCAGCCATCCATCGCAGTACATTCTTATTGGCACAATTTTCACCCACCAACACGAACCGTTCACCTGTGATATCGCTGTTCATCAATAAAATCATAGCCCGGCACACATCACGCACATCCACGTAAGCCGTTTTTCCACTGGTATAAAACGGTAATCCTTTTTTCACTCTTATGAATAGTTCGCCGCTTCCGGTCATCTTAGCCGAAATTCCTAATATAACTCCCGGATTGACGATCACAGCATTCAGTCCCATTCGAATGCCTTTTTGAATCTCAATTTCTGCCAGCATTTTGCTTTGTGAGTAGGTTGAAACCGGCTTTCCTCTTTCGATGGGCGTATTTTCATCAATCGGTCCGTGACTGGTATCATCCGATAGAGCCGCAATGGAACTTACAAAACACAGTTTCTTCACCTTACATGCAAGCGCTGCATTTACCACATTTCCGGTACCTCCGGCATTGGTCAGGAGCATG
>ENA-UOWO01005707-UOWO01005707.1-activated-sludge-metagenome-genome-assembly--contig:-NODE-5707-length-13064-cov-5.229841_pt1 | contig 13064 bp, 13 predicted proteins | sample MGYA00238148_ERZ761564 | MGnify/ENA primary metagenome ERZ761564 (study PRJEB28885, sample SAMN05720194) | activated sludge metagenome | isolation source: Anaerobic digester | place: USA...
TTCGTTATCTCCGGCGATAAAAAAGGCGGCGGCCCCTCCACCCGAGGCTTTTTACTCAATTCCCTTTCACAGACAGAAGACACGGATTCCGCCGAGACGCTCAACCGCCCCAAGATCGCAGGAACGACTCCGGCCTTATCCTGCAAAAGCGACAAAATCACATGCTCCGCATCGACCTGCTGATGCTGGAGTTCCCCGGCCAGCTCAACGGCTTTCTGCAGAGTTTCCTGACTTTTATTCGTAAATTTGTTGAAAGGCAACATGGCCGCCTCTTTTCTTTAAAGAAATTCTATTTTATTAAATATGCGATTGAGCTACAGGGGAATGGCCCAGCCATTCCCCTGCCCCCAGTGTCCCATACGCCATTATTACTTAATTTCAATGCGCTGCGCTTCTGATCCTTTCGTTCTCGGGAGGACGATCTCAAGCACCCCATCCTGATACTTCGCTGTCGCTCCCGCGGCATCGATCTTGGAATCAAAAACAACGCTACGCTCAAAGGCCCCGGAAGAACGCTCGATCCTCCGGTAGCCCCCATCCTCTTTATCCGGTTCCTGTCTTCGTTCTCCCCGGACCGTCAAAATATTCCGGTCCAGATGAATCTGGATATCCTCTTTCTTCAAGCCCGGGACATCCGCTTTAACAACGAATTGTTCCTTGTTATCCGTAACATCAAAGGCCGGGAAAAATACCCGGGGGCCGCCGCCTTCCCCTATTAAAGGGAGAAGAGACAACCCCAGAAACGGATGCTGCAAATCAAAAACATCATTCCACATATCTGATTCTGCTCTTTTCCATTTTATGAGTGACATAAAACCCTCCTTTTGTTGTTTTCCGTTTTAGCAGACTCTGCCTAAGACTGCTATCTTTAGAATAAAAAAAATTACTCTTCTTCCAAATTTAAAATAATCCGTATGCCACTGATATTAACTTTTTTGATAAATAACAAATAACGGATATAATTCAATTTCTTGATCTGCTCCTTGGAATAACAGCGGGTTTTCTTACCGATTCTCTCCGGGCAAACAATTCCTTTTTCATCCAGTTTCCTCAATGTCCAGATGGGAATGTGAACCATTTCACTGACAACGCTAATGACGAATAAAGGTTCGGTTGGATTAATTTCAATATCAAAATTGTCTGGATATGGTTCATCCATTTTTATATCTCTCCCTAATCTCACGGAAAATATAACACAATCTAACCGTGTTGTCAAGTATTTCTAATTATTCTAGTTAGATTATCTAACCATTCGGAAATCATTGACTCACAAAACATTACGATTCTTCTGGCTTGGAAATTTGACCGTTATAATAAAAGGAAGCTGTTTTAGAAGGAACCGATGCGCGCAGATAAATGGCCTCATTATAATATTTCACCGCAGAAACCTGGCCTTCAGAATAAGCGCGATGAACAAGGTCCATCCGGGATATCGGCAGGGTCACGTCCACCTCCGTGACAAACTCTCCGAGCAACCGCTGAATTGTCCTCAACAATTCCTCCACCTGTTCTCCGGTCCCGGCCGAAATCGCGACAGGATGCTGGCAAATGCTTTTCAGCTCGCTCAACCAAGCCCGGTCATCAATGAGGTCGATCTTGTTTAAAACAGTTATAATCAACTTCTGGTCCGCCCCCAGCTCTTTTAACACCTCTAAAACAGCGTTGTGCCGGTTCCGGAAATGGACATCGCTGACATCCAGGACCAAAAGGAGCATATCGGCAAAGACCACTTCTTCAAGAGTGGCTTTGAAAGCTTCAATCAAATTGTGCGGCAAATTATGCATAAACCCCACTGTATCAGACAAGATCACTTTCTGACGGTTGGGCAAGACACATTGCCGGGACAACGAATCCAACGTCGTGAACAGCCCGTCTCGGACCAACTGCTCAGCGCCGGTCAAGCGGTTCAACAGCGTCGATTTCCCGGCGTTGGTATAGCCCACAAGCGATATGAGCGGCAAAGACAAATCATGACGCTTCTTCCTTTTGGTCGCGCGGCTGAATGACAGTTCTTTCAAATTTTTCTTCAGTTTGGCAATCCGCTCCCCGATACGACGGCGGTCCACTTCCAGCTTGGTTTCCCCCGGCCCCAGGGTCCCGATGCCGCCGCCCAGCCGGGAAAGCGCGATCCCTTTCCCGACGAGACGCGGGAGAAGATATTCCAGCTGCGCCAGCTCAACCTGCATCTTCCCTTCCTGGCTTGTGGCGTGACGCACGAAAATATCCAGGATCAACTGGGTGCGGTCGATCGTTTTGACTTTAAGAATTTCCTCCAGGTTACGCTGCTGACTCCCTTTCAAGTCATGGCTGAACACCATGGTATCCACCTCAAGCTGGGCGCAAAGCGCGGCCAACTCCTGGACTTTCCCCTTTCCAAGGAAATAAGCCGCCGTCGGCTTCTCCAGCCTGCAGATCAAGGTTTCCACCACATCCCCGTAACAGGCCAGGACCAGCTCTTCCATTTCCCGCGCGACCTCGTCAATCTGCCAACCGCGAGTCAACTCATAATCTATAACCACCAAAAAAACTTTTTCTTTTTCGCCCACCATATTTTAATAGTCCTATCTTAAAGGTTCAATCCTAACGCTCCTGCCCGCCGGGCTGGAAAACGTTCGCCCTGATATGCTCAGCCACATCATCCGCCGTCATCTCCTTCTGGATATCGACCCAGCGAAGCCGCGCCTCCTTGCGAAACCATGTGAGCTGCCGTTTCGCGTAATGCCGGGTGTGCAATTTCATTAAATACCGGGCATGATTTTCGTCATAATCTTGGTTTAAGCAACCCGCCACTTCGCTGACACCAATAATCCGCCCAGCCGTTATACTTAAAGGGCGGCGCAGAAGGCGGCGGATTTCCTCCACAAGGCCGTCCTCAAACATCTTCTCCACCCGGGCATCGATACGGGCATATAATTCTTCCCTCTGGCGGTTGAGCGCGACCAGCGTCATATCATAGCGCCCCCAGAGCCCCTGCCGTTCTTTTTTAAGTTGTGAAAACGGCTTCTCCGTGGAGCGGCAAATCTCCAACGCACGGACAAGCCTTCGGACATCATGCGGATGAATTTTCTGCGCCGCAGCCGGATCCCGGGCCTCAAGTTCTTTCACAAGCGCGCCGGCCCCTTCGGCTTCGACCCGCTGCCACAATTCATCCCGCACGTGTTGTTGCTTAGGCGCCCCCTCAAAAATACCGTCTAAAAGAATCTGCATGTACATTCCGCTGCCGCCAGTGACAAGGGCCGTTTTCTGCCGGGCCTGAATCTCCCGGATCGACCGCAACGCCAGGTCTTCAAAAGCAGCGACGTCAAACTCTTCCTCAACGTCCCGGATATCAATGAGATGATGACGCACCCGATTTAAGATATCCCAGGAAGGCTTGTTCGTGGCGATATCCACATCCCGGTAAACCTGCATGGCGTCACAAGACACAATTTCCGCGTCCAGCTGTTGTGCCAGCAAACAGGCCACCTCTGTTTTTCCGACCGCGGTCGGGCCGACGATAAAAATAATGCGCTTATGCGGCATGCTAGGGATAGATTAAGGTAGGATAACCCCAATTGGCCAGTTTCGTTTTTAAATTTTTTGCTTCAAGAAGCGTTGTCAAGCGCCCGACCCGCACACGGTAAAAGCCGGTCCCGTTTTTGTCAACCGTTTCAACGATATACGCGTATTCTCCCCGATCTTTAAGTTCCGCAACCAGATTCTCGGCATGGGACCTCTGCAGGAAAGATCCGCACTGCACGGAAAAAAATTGTTTTTCCTCCAAAAGCTGCCGGGCGGTAACGGCTTCCAGGCTGTCAGGACCCAGGGCAATGATCTTATTCAGGGCCCGGCGGGAATCCTCCCAGCGGCCCAACCTCAAATTCGCCCGGGCGATTTTCAAATAAATGAGCCCTTCCATCCCTCTGTCGGGTTTATCGCGCAACAACGCCTCAGCTTTATGCAGCGCCACTTCATATTTATCCTGAAAAGAATACGCATCGATTTCGCCAATCAGGACCCGGCCTTTCAAATGGGGATTGGGATTATTATTCAAGACCCTCACAAATATTTCCCGGGCGCTCTCGGGTTCCCCCAGAAAAAGCTCGCTTAACCCTAAAAAATACATGGCCTCGTTTTTCTGGGCGAGTCCGGGCCCCGCATCCAGGAATTTCTGGGCCAAAGATTTTGCCTTCGCGTACTCCCTCTCAATCACCGCGGTCTCAATGTCCTCCAAGGTGACGGAAGAAAAGCCGCATACCACCATCCAAAAGATCCCTAAAGGCAAAATGCAACGAAACCAATACGGAGAGAATCGCTTCATGGCGATTATCTTAACAGAAACTAAACAACTTTGCCATTAAAAACAAAGCTGATCATACAGCCGGCGGGCCTAACGGACAGACGGGGCCAGGAAACGGCCCGGTCTTCGCTGCCGCCGGCACAACCACAGGAGAAACAGTCCTCCAACCAGCCACATCGAAGGCGCCGGAGTATCAAAATCCTCTTCAAATTCCAACCCCGGCGCGCTGGCCATTTTCTGCCCCTCTTTCTTAGTCAAGGTTTTCCACTGAGAGCTGCGCTCAACGACAATATAGGACGTCGATGGGATCATGACCCGCCTGGACTTACTGTCCCGCACCAGCGCCGTCAGCTCCGACGCCAACCTGGCGGGGTTCTTCATCATACGGGCGTTACGGATAAAAAGCCCCATATCCTGCGCGTAATCCGACTGGGAAGGGAGGGGCATGGACTGTAAAGGAGCAAACATGTCTTCCCCGGGGAAATACACTTCATAAACAGCCTTCAGATTTTGTCCAAGGCTTGCGGCCAACCGCCATTGCGGGTCCGCGGAAACCGGGACCCAAGAAATGTGCGGGCCGTGTTTAATCACCACGACCTGTTCCGTGGCAACCGCGCTGGGAAGGAAAAGGGGGTAATCTTTTAAACCCTGGTCCAGGGTCGAAATATAGTACCGGGTCTGTTCCGGAACCAGGTCCTGATAAAACGCCATATCGTCCGGCCCTAGGAGATGGTCTGCCCTATCCGAGATAACAACAAAAACCGGATACCGCTGCCATGTCTCGGGAACCCCGGCTGCCCGCTTGGCCTGATAAAGCGACAAAATCCGTTTCATCGCCCGGGACAGGTCCACGCTCCCCCGGCGGGGAAGACGGGCCGCGTCTATCGCCGCCCGGATCAGCGCCTTATCGCGGACAGCAATATAATCCCGACTCAAGAGCTCAACTTCAAAATTCACCGCGCTGACATGGACCAGGTCCGCCTCAGGGAACACAGAAGCCGCCTCAAGAATCCTCGGCAGGGCGGCATCCGCAGACAATTCCGACCCGGCGGAAAAATCAAGGATAAAATGCAGGTAAGGCTTCCGCCTGAAGAACAGGGAAGAATACGCGGGATGCGTCAGGACAAAAGCATAATCCTCCCCGCCGGGATCGCCGCCCGTCAAGGCCATCGGCATCGCCCCATTGTGCACGGGGCTATCTTTCAAAAATATCGGATATTGGCCGATCTTGATGACCGGGGCCATCCCCCGGGGATACGTCAATTCCAATTCGGCGTAACGCATTTCGTTTTTCTGAAACGGGAAGACACTCATCTCCACCCGGGTGGGCGAAACATAAACAAGGAGCCCCGGATCACGGCGCGTCCAGTCCCGAATCATATGATAAACCCACGTGGCGGTTTCTTTTTCAAACAGTTGCCCCCGCACGACTTCTTTGTTCACAAGCAGGCGGAAATCCGAAATCAGAACACCAGCGGGGATCTCGCATTCCTGAAAAAATTCCGCCGCATCATCCCCGCCGGTGTTCTGCATATACAACTGTAATCTTGTGACGGTGGTAAACTCCTTATCCTCACTGAACCTCTTGAACGAAGACAATATAACCTCGCGGTTACGCTGTATCCGGCGGCCTTGTCCCCCGCCCCGGGAAGACCGCAAACGACCTCTCCCGCCGAAAAAAGCCGCCGGAGCCTGCACATCCGGCACAGCTTCCCCTGTAAAAAGCCGGTACATATATTCGATTTTGTCATCAGGCAAAACCATGCCGTTAAAAACGACTTTATTATAAAAAGCGGAAAGATACGGCATCCGGGCCCCGGCTTTAACCCGCTTCATCTTGACTAAAACTTTCTTGACCGTATAAAGGGAACCCTGAAAATGCTGCGGTTGTTCATAATCGGCAGAATACACGTAATCCAGCGCCTGCTGAATGGCGGACTTATCCCACGCCGCTTCCAGGATCAAATAACCCGGCAAAACCAGACAGGCGGAGCAAAGCAAAACCGCAGCCGATGCCCGTCCCCGCCGGGCCGACCACATCCGGGCGTCTTCAACAAGAATCTTCGTATGAATCAAAAACAAGGTTAACGGAATCAGGAAAAGAAAACCCAGGCCCAGAGCGCAAATCGCTAAAAGCGATAAAGGCAGAAAGGGGAGAAAAACCAGAAAGAAATAAACGGTAAAAGGATATGCCAAGGCGCGCAAAAACAGAAGCCAGCCCTTGCCGCGGACACCCCAAAGCGAGGGGGCAAGCAAGACAAGCCCGTTTAAGATCGCTAAAATGTATATCCCTGGGGCCTGAAAATCAGCCGGAAAAGGGATATGCGCGTTCAAAAGCAAACCCGCCAACGGGCCGGCGACTGCGACCAGCGCGATAACCGTGTTGTGAATCCAAGGGTCCCGCTTCTGATACCAACCGTAAAAGAACACGCTCAGCCGGATCAGCGCAACAAGCGTGACCAGGGTGGTCCCGACGAAAAAAATAATCCCCACAACCGGCGGAAACCAGCCCCACGTCCACCGGACGCACGTTGACAACCCCAGCATGGCCGTATACCATAATGCGGGCGCCGCCACCGCCACCAGCAAGCTGCGCCCAATATCAACCCCCCGGTCCAACCGGGTTTCAAAACACGCCAGCCGCATCGCCGCATAAAATAATCCCGGCATCATAAACGTGTATTGCTGCAGGATCACCTGCCCCAGGTCAAGAACCCAGGATTCCACAGCACCGGGAATAATATGCGGGATCTCGGACGTCGCAAACCACAAATAGGCGATGTGGAACAAAAGAAAAAACCAATTCCATGTCCATGGGATCTCGCGGCGCCCGCCCCGTTTCCAGGAATAAAACAAAGCCCCAAGGAACACGATCAGGAACACTTCGCTGCCGAACAACACCGAGGACGCCATAAGATTTTGCGGGAGGATTTCCTCCCGGATAATCCAGAAGGAAAAACAATTGAGCGCTAACAGCACGCTTTGGGGCAGGATAAAAACCCAGAAAAGCATCGTGGTCCTTTTTAAGATTCCGGGCAAAACGGATTCCCGCGCGTCATTTTCCATAGAGGCCGATCCTTTCGATCAATAAATGGCTCAAGATAAGGGCACTTAAAAAAACGGCGATCCCCACCGCCATGTGAATCACCGGCTGAAAACACGCGGGGAACAGCGTCCGGCTTAAACAGGCCACATGATACGCACATGTCATCCGTACGGCGTTGGCGCAAATGGTTGTCACATAGACCACGGGAAGCGCCAGCAGAACTGCAGGCCCGGCGCAGGGCCTAGGGTAACGGCGTAAAATAAACAACAGCGTATAACAACCGAGCAAAACGAAAAAATTGAACCCGCAGCACTCCGGCGTCACATGAATCGGGCGGGGAACGAGCAGGATCCAGAGCTCCCCCCCGTTAGCGGAGGCAATCGCGGCGTCATGAAACACAGCGGTCAGCCAGGCCGATGGGTAAGCGAACAAGTTGTAGATAAAATTTGTCAAACAACCTTCCTTTATTTATATTCGGGCCTCCGGCCCCATCCTTTTCATCTTATTCCTGAGTTCCAGGTAATATCCTAAAACAAGCGGGATCGTGAACATCGCGAAAACAGACCCTAATATCGGCGATAAAAAAAGAAAAAAATCATAACACCCGTGGATCAAAATCGCCTCCCACAACCCTTGATTTATATATTTTTTTTCTTCCGCAAGGCGGTTTAATATCTGAGAACGCTTGGCCTTCCCCAAAGAATAGCCCATCACCCCAGAGCAAACGGCATGCATGGGCACCGCCGTGAAGCCCCGGGCCAGCGCCATATTCCAAGAATGATTGACCACATAAAGGATGTTCTCCATGCAGGCAAACCCCATGCTGGCCACCACAGTAAAAATAATGCCGTCCCGCTCCCCCTGAAAAAAAACGGTTCCGTAAACATATTTTTTAATAATCCTTAATTTGATATATTCCTCGCATAATCCTGCGACGATAAAGGCTTCAAAGAAATAATAAAGGACAAATGACCAGCGGGGAAACATATTATACCGAGCCAGGATCACTTCCAGGATATAAACCGGCAGTGTATAGATAACTCCGAGGAGAAACACCTTAACAATAAACCTTTTCGGCGCAGGGTTGGCCTTGTAAAAATACCTCACCAAAAGTAAGGCGGGCAACACCGCCGCTATAAAAGAGAAAAACGCGTGCATAAAAAGTATCCTTCTTGAACCGGGAGCATCCCTGCCAACACTGCCTTAAACAGCGGCGCCCGCCGCATAAAGCGCCGCAGCAATAACGCCAATCCCAAGGCCGGCCGCTGTCCAGGCATGAGGCCAACGGACAGATAAAACAGGATACGCGCCTCTAAACAAGCGCGCCGCCGGATGCCCCGCCATCCAGCTCCCCAATAAGGCCAGGCCCAGTATCCACGCCATAAAAACGCAATAACGCATGAGCCGAGGGAAATCATGAATGCCATTATAAATAATGATCCCGGCCAGGTAAGGGAAAACACCGCCGAGCAATATCCCCGTCCGCGGCAAAATGGCCATGTCCGGGGAAATACCCGTCAGGGGAAGGAACCGCATAAACGCCAGGCCGCCCAAGGCCACACAACAAACCCCCGCCGTAAAAAGCCCGCCGACCGGGAAACCCTGCGCGATCATCCGGCCCGGATCACCGAACCCCTTCAAAATGGTGCTCCCTAAAACGAGATATAAGCCGTTCCCGAGCCAGGACGCGACCCCCGCCATCACCAGCGGCAGCGCATAAGGATTCCGGGTTGCCCTCAAGGGCACCAACAGGACCGCCCCGCCCGTTACCCCCGCTAAAATACCCGAGGCCGCAATCCAGGACGACGCAGTGGCCGGGATGTTATATGTCACCGCCGACCGGGTAAAAGGCTGCACGTGGATTCCCGTCACCTCTCCCCCGCAACCCAGGATAAAAATAATGTGGCCGGCTTCATGCCAAGCGATCGCCGCGACGCACCCGAACGCTGCGGAGCCGGCTAAATGCATCGCAAGTTTAAAATATTCCTGGACCTTCGGCAACGCCCCCCTCCTTCTGGCTCCCCGTTAGCCCCCGCCAAAACCATTCTTATTCACGGGTCATCCGCTTCAAAAAACCAGGCGGCCGCCTGTTGAAAAACATTATGCTTCTTTGCGAATGAGCAGCGTGTAACTGACCAACCCTCCGGCTACCAAGACGGCTCCGGCGATAAACGGCAAGCTGGCGGCGGCAATCAAAACCACCTGCGTGCCGGCGATGAACGGCACACATAACATCATGCCGTAAGCGCCTGCCACAGCCGAAACCAAAGCAGCCGCTTTACATAAACTTCGAATGGCTTCCGGTGTCATAGGAACCCCTCCTTTCTCATTAAATTTTTCCTCAAGCCCGCCCTAGTTGAATTCGGCTTCACACCATTTCCGATAACCGCTCTTTAAAAATACATATATGCCCACCCAACAGGCCACGCTGACTGCCAGGCTGATCATCCCGGAAAAGCGTACGCTGACCATGAATAACAGCTGGGCGAGCATGCACAGGATACCCCCGTGGATAATGACAAACCACGGCCGCGATGAATAACAGCTCATAAAAATAACCCAGGACAACGTCAACAACGCGAAACTTCCCGTCAACAGAAGATACCCCCAAAAGCGCGGCAGGGCCAACTCAGCCGGCTTAAGGACCAGGTGCGGGGTTAAAACCAGGTAAAAAACGAACAGGAACCAATAAAAGCCCAGCCCTGCGACCAGGGCCACCCCCTGCTCCTGCACAAAATCTCCCTTGCGGACAGGCTTCAGCACGTCATAACCCCACGTCGTCATATTACGGTGGTTCGCACACAGCACAAGCAAAACCGGGGCGACAGTATACAACAAGAAATTATTGTACGGGTCTTTTAAAAATCCATGCCAGAGAGGCAGTCGGCTGATGCTGGCGAGGTACACCGGTGTCATGACCAGCAAGGCCATCCATATGCCCTTTAATTCAGCAAAATCAATCCGGTGCCAGTGGAACGCCCGGCGCCAAAGCGCAGCACGCCGAGGATATCCCGGAAGCGTTAGGACCACAGCTGGCATCCCAAAACGTTTCCGGAAAGCGCGCACACTGCGGGTGTACAGTTCGCCCGCTTTGATTTGATTATGCAAAAACTCTTTTTGGGGCCACATCATAATATACCCGTACTCAAAGGATTCTTCTTTAAGAAACATCCCCCTCCTGGCCAAGGCCAACATCAACACGGCGCTCCCGCAACCCACGATAAATTGCCAGGCCGTATGTTCCGTCAAAAAAACAACAAGGTTATACGCCTGCCAGGAGACCAAAAGCATGGAGAAATAAGACAGGTAAACAAGCATGTTAATCGACAGGTAACCCACCCATATGACCACTGAGATCACAAGGGCGCATAAAACAAACACCGACCAAATCGCACCCGGGTTCACAATAATGATCGGGTAGAGGCTGACCAGCCAGTAACAAAAAACGATGAGAAAAAACGCGAAAAATCCGAAAGGGACTATAATGTGCGGGAGCCGGTAGCGCGGCAGGAGCGAAGCCCGGTGCTGGGCCATCTGCCGTTTTAAAAGCACTCCGGCGGTAAAAGCCAGCCACACGCTGACAACGACAAAAAACGTGAAGAAATCATCCGCGATGGCCACAAGTCTGTGTTCTAAGGAAAATCTTGAAAGCAGGGCCGTCCCAAGAAGACTCAGCGCCAGGATCCGGTAAGGCAGGTACCGGAAATAAAGAAGGACGATCTGACAATAACGGGTTTTCATGCGTGCAGCTCCAGGAATATTTCTTCCAGGTTTAAGTCTTCCACTTCAATCCTGGCGTTAAGGCGCTGCTCCATTTGAGATTTGATCCCGGCATGAAACCCACGCACGGACAGGACCGCCTCATATTGAGACAGCTCGCAGCGCAGGACGCCGTTTACGGGAATATCCCGGGGCAACGGGACGGGAGAGACAATCCTTAAACGCTTTACTTCATCTTTCAGGACATCCAGTTCTCCGCAGAAATCGATCGTCCCGTTTTTAAGCAGGGCAACCCGGTCTGCCACGCGTTCCAAATCGCTCGTAATATGCGTGGAAAAGAATATCGTGCATTCACGGTCCGCAACAATGTCTAAAATCGTTTTCAAAAATTTCCGCCGCGCCGCCGGGTCCAAACTCGCCACCGGCTCATCAAAAATCAGCAATTCAGGCTCATGCCCCAGAGCGAGAATAATGGAAAGCTTCTGTGCCTGCCCCTCGGAGAGAAGCCCGACCTTGTCCTCCTCCTCCAGTTCCCATTCCTTCAACAGCCTGTCAACCAAAGCCATATTCCAAAGCGGATAAAAAGATGCCGTGTACGTGACAAGTTGCCGGACAGTCAGCCAGGGATAAGGCCGGTCAGACTGCGGGACGTAACCGATCCGTTCTTTGGTCCTCTCCAGAAAATTCCTAGGGTTATCACCCAAAACCGATATCAGCCCGTCCTGAGGATACACAAGCCCTAACACACATTTGATGAGTGTTGTCTTCCCGGCGCCGTTCTTGCCCAAGAGCCCGAACACCGAGCCCCGGGGCACCGCTAAAAACAAATCATTGAGGATCGTTTTGGCCTTATACCGCTTGGTGACACGCTGCGCCTGGATCACGGGATCATTCATGAGGAGTCTCCTTCCATAAACGTTCGAGCAGAGCCATAACCGTCTCCGGCTCAAGAGATAGTTGGCTGGCCTGGATAACGACCTGCTTTAAAAGAGGAAGCAGAGCGTCTTTACGTTCTTTCATGTCCTTTTTTGAAATCCTGTCTTCTTTAACCCGCATCCCCTGCCCCCGGACAGATTCAAGGACCCCCTCCTTCTCAAGCCAGGAATACGCTTTAGAAACCGTCATCGGATTAATCTCAAGTTCCTGGGCCACCTGCCGCACAGAAGGCAGGAAATCGCCGGGGCTGACCCGGCCGAAAGCAGCTAGTGTTTTCACCTGATCGATAATCTGCCGGTAAATCGGGACGCCGGATGTTGTCGCAATATGAAAATAAAAATTAGACTCTTCTGTCATAATTTATTCTCCAAAATCCACAGAACCCATGTGTATTATAAGCATAATACAGTAATACACCAAAGTCAAGGGGGAAGAAAAGAAACACGAATTAAACTGCTGGCCGGATAATAATATTGAAGGAAGATGGGGATACACTTGGGCCCCAAAAAGTTCATGCGCCCCGCGATGATGCCTGACAACACGATGAGAACGCCGCGGGGCGCATGAATAGGATCACATCAACTTACAAACAAATGCCGCTCCAATTCCCGCAGTCCGTACACGACTCCGTCCCGGGGATGATAAAATATTTCAAACAGGAACGGGTTGCGCCAGGGGTACAGTCACTATAAGGAAGCTCGCACGCCCCGTCAAAAGCGCCGGTCGCATTGTTACAATACACGACCCCCGAAGTGCAACCGGTCGCGGCCGTACAGGTCTTTGTTGATCCGCTGATACAAACGCATGTCCCGTAAAGGCCGGTTGAGGTATTACAGCTCTGCGTCCCTAAGACACCATCAATATAACAATACACCACCCCAGGAAGGCACCGGCACGCCTCATAGGCATTCCCGCAGGAGACGCACTCTTCCACTCCCGGGTTCCCATCGCCCAGAGTACAGTCCCGGGTGCTGCCGGGCCCGCAGGTCGGATTGCTCTGCTCACAAGCCGTCCATCCCCCGCCGGAACAGGTCCCGATCCCCGGGCACGAAGATGACGTCGTGCATATCTGGGTTTCCTGCG
>ENA-UOWO01005709-UOWO01005709.1-activated-sludge-metagenome-genome-assembly--contig:-NODE-5709-length-13062-cov-4.692166_pt1 | contig 13062 bp, 10 predicted proteins | sample MGYA00238148_ERZ761564 | MGnify/ENA primary metagenome ERZ761564 (study PRJEB28885, sample SAMN05720194) | activated sludge metagenome | isolation source: Anaerobic digester | place: USA...
TAATAGCCCTTTTGCTGTAAAAAGATAACATGAGGTTTTAGCAAATCAATCTCATCATCTGTCCATAATATTTTTATCTGTTTCACAGGCAGAATTCTATATACATATTAATCTATTATTGATAATTACTCTCGTAAAATTTAAGATAATCGCTAAGATTCTTATTTTTTTGCAGTTTAGTGAAATTATCAGCAGAAATAACAAAAACCTTATACTCCGTGTTTTTCAGTTTAGAGAATACATCCTCACTGTTTGCAATCATTTTAGAATAATTCACCGATTGTCTCTGATTTTTAAAAGTACGTACAGAAATCAACTCGTAATTACTGTCAAAAGGATTATTGATGACATTAAAAGTTCTCATGCTGAAATTAAAGATATTAAAGTTCCTGATTTCGAAACTGACTCTTTTCACATCAACCTCAGCAGATTTTACATATACGACATAATAGTGTTCTGCAAGTTCGTCATAGATAAAATCATCTAAAGTTGGTATAATACTTACAGAATCATTGCTAACAGTATCGGTTTCTATTTCAATTTCGGGACGTGATTGCAAATCGGCTATCAAAGCCTGGATATCTGTCGTACCAAAATATTGAAGAATATTCTCAGCAGCTCCTGATAATTCATGATTAGGATATTTTTGCATAAATCCTATTAATTCATTTTTAAAAACATCCAAATCCGAAGTTCTACCTACACACAAAACACGAATGAAGTCAAAATTTGGTACCAGATCGTTATCGGGATTATTAGCTATGAAAGATTGTGATTCGGAAAGTGCCTTATCATATTTAGAATCCATATAATTGTCATAGGTATCCATATATAACTGCTCATCCTGTCTTCTCTTTTGTTCCAATTCTGCAACATAATTCGGATTTTGCAACAATTTAGCATAATTTGTCTGTGGAAATTTTGAAATAACCATATTTTTGTATTTATCCTCTTCCTGAGCATTGCCTGTGAGTTTGTTCAACAAATACAAATTATAATATGATAGCAACAAAAATATGTTGTCAGGAAAACGTTTATTTAGTTCTTCATAAGCATCAATAGCCCGCTTATAATCGGAAAATCTTTCTTTATAAACCCTCCCAACTTCAAACAATGACTTTATAATTCTTTCGTTAGAAGCACTCATAGCCGAATCGGTAAGAGGGACATCCTGAAGATAATATGATCTGTCCTTGACATTAGTAATTCGGGGAGCCGTATTCACTGACGCACTATCTGAATCGCTACTGCTAAAGTCTTCTGTATTAAAGTCATTAACTGCCTTGTTTTTCCTCCTCCAATTATCTTCATTCTTACGAGTTCCCCACTTCTTGGTAAATTCATTCTTTCCAAAACTTAATTGTGATGGATTATAAAAGTACCATTTACCACCGGCAGGAGCATTAACATTATTTCTTGTATTACCACGTTGTTGGTCAAACAACATTGAATTCATATTTTCCTGTTGTTCCATCTCCCGTTGTAACCTTTCCTGCTCAACAATATCGGCAATAATATCATCAATAATCTTATTTCTGTCTTTTTCGGACATTTTTGCAAGTTTCTGAACACTATCTTCAAATTCTACGACACTTGTATAACTTACCAATTCATTCAAATACATAGAATTTGTTTTAACAATTTCATAATTATCATAAGTTGCAGGCAAAAATGCCATACATGTATCATAATAAATTTGAGCATTTTTATAATCATCTCTTGCAAAAAATATCTCTCCTAATTTTAAACAGGAAATAGCCTTTTGATAATCATTCCCCATGCTTGATTCAGAAGACATTTTATAGTTTGCAATAGCATCGTTCATATTATTTGCTCTGGCATCAATCTCGGCAATAGCATAGTATATCTGATCGAGGTACTCAATATTCTTATCATCTTTTAACATTTTTTTAAGCGTTTTGCGAATATCCTTGCTACTTTTCCCCTGACCTACGAAGCACTTTGCCATATTTATTTTTGCATTAAATTCCATTTCGTAGGAGCTGTTTTTCTTAGCAACAATACTGTACATTTCGGAGGCTTTGCTAAGATTTCCATTTTTCTCGTATAATTGTGCCAGAATATATGTATATCTTAACCTATCTGTTTTCTTTTTCGAATATTTTATTGCATTTTGCAATTTAGGAATAGCATCTTCATAAAGTTTCTGTTTCAATAAATAGTCAGCATAAATAGCATTGTACAATCCTGTGAGTTTTTTTGGCAAGTCTTTCTGTCCTTCTATAAAGTCCAAAGTTTCTTTTGCAGATTTGTAGTCCTGGCTTTCTGAAAAAGTCCTTACAAGATATAGATTTGCATGATGTCTGCTCTCAAGATTTGGGAATAACCTTACTAGATAGTCAAAATTGTGTCTGGCCTGTGTATAATCTCTCTTAACAAAATATGCTTTACCCATCAACAGATAACAATCATCTATCCATTTATTAAATTCTTTTTGATCGTAAAACTCTTTATCTTGTTTTGTCATTTGTCCCGACTTTTTCATTTCAGGCTTTTTTGTAATAGAATGTATTTTGATTCCTTTTGATGATTTTTGAATTGCCTTATCCATTTCTCCACCGGCAGACCCTGCATATTCTTCTTTACTATCAACAAATACAGGTAAAACTTCATTATAGTTATCTATATTTTGGGAAGCAATTCTGTTTATACCACGCTTATATGCTTCATTTGCATTGAAATATATATTGTACTTCAAAGTGATATTATGGTAAGCACGGCTAGTTGAGGTATTTTTCTCAACAGAACAAGCAACAAAAAAAATCAGAAAAGCAATTCCTGAAAAAATTATTCTCTTTGTTTTCAATCTATTATCTTTATTGCAATGATAACTAAATTTCACTCTTTTTATTATCTATAGATTTAACTTTATTCAACAGTAACAGATTTAGCCAGATTTCGTGGCTGATCGACATTGCATCCCCTTAAAACTGCAATATAATAAGAAAGCAGTTGCAAAGGGACGACAGTAAGTAAGGGAGCTAAAGCGAAATCTGAATGAGGCACTTCGATAACATAATCTGCCATTGCCTTAATAGTTACATCTCCTTCGGTAACAATAGCAATGATACATCCTTTACGGGCTTTTACCTCCTGAATATTTGATACAATTTTATCATAAGAATGATCCTTTGTTGCTAAAACAATAACAGGCATTTTATCATCAATAAGAGCGATTGGTCCATGTTTCATTTCAGCTGCCGGATAACCTTCTGCATGAATATAAGATATTTCTTTTAGTTTCAATGCCCCTTCCAAAGCTACCGGGAACAAATACCCTCTGCCAAGATAAAGGCTGTTTGAAGAGTCTTTGATTCTGGCAGCAATTTCTTTTATATGCTCAGCAGAAGCTAATATTCTTTCAATTTTTTCGGGAATGATGTACAATTCATCTATTAAAGTTTCAAATTCCTTTTCTGTAAGACCTTTATTGGCTTGTCCTATAGCCATGGCCATCATTGTTAAAACAGTAACCTGTGCAGTAAATGCTTTGGTTGAAGCTACCCCAATTTCCGGACCTGCATGTGTATAAACACCTGCAACAGTTTCACGAGGAATACTCGAGCCCACGACGTTGCATATTCCAATAACAATTGCTCCTGCCTTTTTTGCAAGATTAACTGCTGCTAAAGTATCGGCAGTTTCACCACTTTGACTTATTGCTATTACTAAATCCCCTTTGTTAATTACCGGGTTTCTGTATCTAAATTCTGATGCATATTCAACTTCTGTTGGTATCCTTGTAAACTCCTCAAACAAATACTCACCGACCAAACCTGCATGCCAACTCGTTCCACAAGCTATAATAATAATCCTTTTAGCATCCTTAAGTTCATCGAAAACATTATGCAATCCACCAAGTTTAAGATATTTAGAATCAAAATTTAGTCTTCCTCTATAAGTGTCTCTTATTGCTCTTGGTTGTTCGTATATTTCCTTAAGCATATAATGATCAAAACCATTTTTCTCAATCTCATCAAGCTTAAGATTTATCTTTTTAATATCTGGTTTTTGCTTTACTTTTTTAAGATTCATCAGATTTAGTCCATCAGAACCAATAATAGCGATATCATCATCATTTAGATAAATAACACTATTAGTGTATTCTACAATCGGGGTGGCATCAGAAGCAATAAAATATTCACCCCTACCAATTCCGATAACCAAAGGACTACCTTTACGAGCAGCAATAAGTTTTTCGGGATTATCTTGGCTCATAATTACTAGCCCATAAGCCCCTTCAACCATATTTAATGCAATTCTAACCGCATCCTCACAACTAATTGAATCTCCATTATTCTGATTACTTAAATAAACAAATTCAATCAGATTTGCCAACACTTCTGTATCTGTTTCGCTTACAAACTTATAACCTTCTTTTTCCAGACCTGTTTTTAACTTGGCATAATTTTCAATAATCCCGTTATGAATTATCACGAATTTGCCATTCATAGACTGATGAGGATGAGCATTATTATTATTTGGCTCTCCATGGGTTGCCCAACGAGTATGCCCCATACCCATACAACCTGAAGTATCTTTAGTTGATATCTGTTGCTCAAGGTCAGACACTTTTCCTTTGCACTTATAAATCCTAAAATCTTTGCCACCAAAAGCGACTCCGGCTGAATCGTATCCCCTGTATTCAAGCCTTTTTAAACCTTTAATCAGCACTTCACAAGCCTGCCTTTTGCCAATATAACCAACTATTCCACACATATTTATAACTAATATTTAGAATAATATAACTCCAGTTTAATACTATTTTCGGATCCATCATTTGAATGAATAATCGAACGATATGGTTTGGTTCTGTTATCAACAGCAAATAAGTAAATACCAAAATCTTCACGTCCATTTATTAACTCCTGAATATGAAAAGGTATATTAAAAGTATAGGTATAAGAATCTGAGCCTAAGCTCCCACCGAAACTTGAATTATTAACTTTATAATCTGTAATAAAATCATATTTTCCACTTTCAAGTATTGCAACCAGCGTCATTTGTGGAGGTGGCTCAAATTCATCCTCACCCGAACCTGATTTTATTTTAATTTTTAATTGTGCTTTATTTATCACAATATTAGTTGAATCAAAAACATTTAATAATTCAGGGAATTTAATTTTCGTCTTTAATCCTCCCATACTCTGCACATAACAAAAATCATGAGTAACGGTAGTATCATTCAAAGCATCCTGAATTTCGGGAATAGCAGTACTATAATCATGTTCAAACATATTAATTATCGCTGACTTTGAATTAATGTAAAAATTATAATATGCAGAATCGTTATAATATAAGACCATTTTCGATTCTTCGGCAACAAGATTGATACAATATATACATCCTCCTGTGGTTAAATTATCGGTTGTAACATAGAAACCATTAAAGAAATTAATAAATGTAGTATTATCAACAAAATTGTCCGGATTAGCATTAATAAAGCTTTCTGCAAGACTTATTGGTAAATCAATAGTCATCAGACTATCCTCAGTATTAAATTGCATAGCACAAGATGTCAATAATTCGTATTCATCCGTCGCTAACGAAAAATCAGAATAATAAACAGAATCAATATAAATATCTTTTTTCAACCTGTAGACATTTACTGTCTGAGCATCAGAAACATCTCCATAATATGAACTGTATTTCAGATGAAGTTCTAATGAATTAATATGCTGAACTGTGTCGAAATCAACATTATTTGAAGAAATCCTTGCCTGACAAACAAAACTTGCTTTTGAAAAACCAAAAACCGGATCGTTATATGAACCCAAAGGAGAAAGTGTCCTTTCGTCAGTTGAAATATCATCGTCTCTGACAGTATAACAATCAACACTGATTGTATCAGTGAACAACAGTATCTTGTCACTCCCCGGAATAATACTCAAACCGATTTCTGAATCTTCCTGATCACAAGATAAAAAACCTAAAAGCAATACTGTAAGCAATAATGATGAAATATAAAAACCTATTGTCTTTTTCATTAGAATTTATTAGCTAGAAGTTTATCGTAAAATTCGTTGTACTTATCAATATAATTATCCTGACTTTGAGGCTTCAAATATGGCTTATCAGACATTTCGACATAATCAGTGATTTCAGGATTAACTTTATGTGAGCCTAAAATCACTCCGTCCGAATTATTTACAGCAAATTTTGTAAGATTTATCCAGTCTGGATTTGACAGTAATTCTAATTCTTCGGGAAAAACTCCGTTTTCCATTAATTTTTCATTTAAATCAGAATTCAAAGGTTTAGAAAATTCATCATTATAAACAGAATAAATAATCTTATGATTGTTATCAAACAAAGGATCATTATTATAGATTTTCTTCATGTAAAATGGGACCAAAGCCGTAAACCAACCATGACAATGAATAATATCTGGGGCCCAACCAAGTTTTTTTACAGTTTCAATTACACCTCTCGAATAGAAAATCGCTCTTTCATCATTATCTTTAAATTCTTTATCTTTCTCAGTCAGTGCAAATTTTCTACTAAAAAAATCTTCATTATCAATAAAATATACCTGCATTCGTGCGGGTTGAATTGATGCTACCTTAATCACAAGAGGATGATCTGTATCATTTATTACCAGATTCATACCACTAAGTCTTATTACTTCGTGCAACTGGTTTCTTCTTTCATTAATAATTCCAAATTTTGGTAAAAATGTCCGGATCTCCCTGTCACGCTCCTGTATCCCCTGAGGTAAATATCTGCCAATCAGTGACATCTCCGTTTCTGGTAAATAAGGCATAATTTCCTGAGTTACATAAAGAACTTTCAATTTCATATTTTAATACTATTTCGATAAATATTTAAGTTCACAAAAATATATAAAATTTTTGATATTACCGAACAAGTATTTTAAACGTGTGATTTATTGTTTTATTATCATCTAATAAATATTTGATTTTACTTATTCAATATTGTTGATTAAAAGCAATATTTAATAACTTTGCAACAAAACTAATGCTATGATAATAATCCATAAGGTCAGTGAAATTGTTAAATTCAGAGAGGAGAGACTTCAAAGTATAAGTACTGGATTTGTTCCGACGATGGGTGCTTTACATAAAGGACATATTTCTTTGGTTGAAAAATCAGTTAAAGAGAATGATTATACTATTGTATCCATATTTGTCAATCCTAAACAGTTTAATGATAAGAATGATTTCCTGAATTACCCTACTACTATTGACAAAGATATCGAATTACTTAAGAAAACGGGGTGTAACTTAGTTTTTATCCCTGAAAGCGAGGATATTTATAATTATTACTACGGAATATCTATAGATTTTCAAGGACTGGACACTATGTATGAAGGGAAATACCGACCTGGTCATTTTCAGGGTGTTGTTGATGTAGTTTACAGGTTATTTGACATTATCCGACCTAACAACAGTTATTTTGGCGAAAAAGATTTTCAACAATTGGCAATAATTAAATTAATGGTCAAACAATTAAACATTCCTATTAAAATAATAGCAGGGGAAATTGTAAGAGAAAACAACGGATTAGCAATGAGTTCAAGAAACGAAAGGTTAAGTGCTGTTGAGAGAGAAAATGCTGCAAGAATATACGAAGTTTTGAAAAATGCAAAAAAAACAATAAAAATAGGAGATTCAGCAGGAAGTATGGTTGACGCTATTAAGAATAGAATAGATCAGAATCCTTTTTTGAAAACAGAATATATAGCTTTTTGTGATTCAACAAATCTAAAACCGATTTCTTCATTCTCTGAAAATACAGTTGTTAGGCTATGTGTAGCCGTTTGGTGTGGAAAAATTCGATTAATTGACAATATAAATTTGCAGTTTTAAATAAGTATTGTATAACTTTGCATCAGTTTTTAGATTAAAAGTGATGAATATAGAAATAGTTAAGTCTAAAATTCATAAAGTAAGAGTAACCGAGGCAAATTTGCAATATGTCGGCAGCATTACAATTGATGAAGATTTGATGAAAGCTGCTAACATAATTGAACATGAAAAAGTACAGGTGGTAAATATAAATAATGGTGAACGCTTGGACACTTATGTAATAAAAGGAGGTGCAGGTTCAGGTATTATTTGTCTTAACGGACCGGCTGCCAGAAAATTTGCAGTTGACGATATCGTAATAATCATATCCTATGCCTCAATGGATTTCGAAGAAGCCAAATCATTCAGACCTACATTCGTTTTCCCCGACACCCAGACTAACCGCCTGCTCTAATGCCTTATCTGAATTTAATAAAATCAAAAGTTTTTTCTCAGAACAAATTGTCTGATCTAGTTGAAAATTGGAAAAGTGAAAACAAAACAATTGTTTTCACAAACGGTTGTTTTGATATTTTACATAAAGGTCATATTGAGTATCTGGCACAAGCAAAAAGTCTTGGTGACAAATTAATTATCGGGTTAAATTCTGACAAATCGGTAAAAGGACTAAAAGGAGACCAAAGACCCGTTAATGATCAGGTCGCTCGTGCATTACTGCTTGCCTCTATGATTTTTACGGATGCAGTTGTAATTTTTGATGAAGATACTCCTGAGAATATAATAAAATTATATTCTCCTGACATTCTGGTTAAAGGTGGTGATTATAAATCAAATGAAATAGCCGGAGCAGATTTTGTTATTAATAATGGAGGTAAGGTTAAAATAATTCCTCTAGTTGAAGGTTATTCCTCATCCAATATTATTAAAAAAATTTCTGACAAATAAATTTTAATTATATTTGTGCATCAAAAAATGAAAAAATGAAAAAAGAGATATTTATTTTAATAATAATTTCCATTTTCACTGTCTTTATAGGCTGCACCAATTATCAGGATGAAGTTATTGGCACCTGGAATTATCAGACATTTGACACACAGCCAGAAGGTACAGTATTATGGACTTTTTATGATAATGGATTACTAGTCAGAATGAATACATCAGGTTCGGAAATTTTTTACGATTCATGCGAATATGTTATTGACAATTCAATACTAAAAAAGAAAATAACATTTACAGGAAGCTCTGGAATACCAGGTTTGGTTGACATTAATGGGCTTTTTAGAATTGATAAGTTAAAAGATGATATACTTGTAATGACAAGAATTCGTTTACCTAATGATGAAACAGCCGCAGCATACCTAAGATGCGAAATGATTCGTAAACATTGATATATGCAAAAAACCAAAACAGTTTTTGTTTGTCAAAACTGTGGATATACAAGTTCCAAATGGGTAGGAAAGTGTTCCAACTGTAATAGTTGGAATTCTTTTATTGAAGAAATAGTTGTAAAAGAAGATAAATCTAAAGACAAACTTTCTAATGTTCCTGCAGGCAACCCCCAAAAGATAAACGAGATAAAACAAAGTAACTTCAGCAGAATTGACCTACACTACACCGAACTTAACAGAGTACTTGGCGGAGGTTTGGTCCCCGGGTCTTTAGTTCTTATTGGAGGAGAACCCGGCATAGGAAAATCAACTTTGATATTACAATCTGTTTTAAACCTACCGGGAATAAATATTCTATATATTTCGGGTGAAGAAAGTGAAACACAAATAAAACTTCGTGCCGACAGGATAGGAATCAAGAATTCCGAATGTTATATATACACTGAAACCAATATCGAAAAGATACTTTCAACTATCAAAAATATAAATCCAAGTATTGTTGTTATTGACTCTGTTCAGACTGTAGCTTCAACAGACCTGAGCTCATCTCCGGGTACTGTATCTCAGATCCGAGAATGCACAAGACAGCTTCAGGAATTTGCAAAAGAAACTGCCACACCTGTTATTCTTATTGGTCACATTAATAAAGATGGTGATATTGCAGGACCGATGTCTCTGGAACATATTGTGGATGTTGTATTACAATTTGAAGGTGATAACAATTATTTCTACCGATTACTTAGACCAAAGAAAAACAGATTCGGGTCAACATTTGAGATTGGAGTATTTGAGATGAACAATGAAGGAATAAAGGAGATTACAGATCCGGGCAATATACTCCTCACCGGAGATAATTCTGATCACAGTGGAATTGCATTTGGGACAATTGCAGAAGGCAACAGAAGTCTATTAATCGAGATTCAAGCACTCGTGGGAAATGCTGTATTCAGCACTCCCCAAAGGAATGCTAATGGATTTGACTCCAGACGTTTTCAAATGTTGCTTGCAGTTGTTGAAAAACGATTAGGATTAAAATTAATCCAAAAAGATATTTTCCTGAATATTGCAGGAGGACTAAAAATCAGTGATCCTGCTTCCGATTTGGCAGTAATCGCAGCTATCATTTCATCATATTTTGACAAAACATTGAAAGAAAGTTCTTGTTTTATAGGAGAAGTAGGACTTTCCGGACAAATAAGACCTGTTTCATTTATTGAAAAACGAGTCAGTGAAGCACATAGATTAGGATTTAATAATATATTTATATCTGCATCACAAAAATCTGAGATAAAATCTAAAAATTCGAAGATTATTTATGTTTCAGATATAAAAGATTTTGCCTCAAAAATCTTCAGATAAACTACATATTATTAAAATCTCCGGTTTTATTATTTCTATCGTATTCTGCGCAATCAATTTCAACCGGTAGTTGATTTGGTTTTTCAAAATGAGCATCCCTTGAATAAGGTAGGTTAGGGTCGTCATAAACCTTTTGCATGTATAATCCCCAAATAGGCAGAGCAAGCGAAGCACCCTGACCGAGAGTAATATATCTGAACCTTATACTTCTTTCTTCGCCACCAACCCATGCTCCACTTGTTAATTCCGGAGAAACACCTATAAACCAACCATCAGATTGATTATTTGTAGTACCTGTTTTTCCTGCCAATTCACTGTTTATATTATAGACAAAACGTAGTCGTGAACCCGTACCTTCATTAATTACACCCTTCATAAGATCAATCATCAAATATGCGGTTTCTTCACTAAGTGCCTCAGATTGAATAGGTAAAAATGTAGCTAGCACATTTCCGTTTTCATCTTCAATTCTAGTAACATAAACAGGTCTTGTATAAATCCCCTTGTTCCCAAAGGTACAGTATGCACTTACCATTTCGCTAAGTAAAACTTCAGCGGCACCAACACAAATTGAAGGGAAAGGATCAATATGACTATATACTCCCATTTTTTTAGCAATTGAAATTACAGCCTGCGGCGAAAACTGTTTTAATACCCATGCAGATATCTGATTTAATGACAAAGCCAATCCTGTCTTTAAAGTAATTATTTCACCATCTAACTTGGATGGAGAAAATTTTGGAGTATAAAACTCATGTGGGGAACCCTTTGGTAGTTTAAAAGTTACTTCGACATTAGGAACTTTTGTACATGGAGAGTATCCATTTTGCATTGCTAGGCAATATATAAACGGCTTAATGGTAGATCCAACCTGCCTTCTTGACTTTACAACTTGGTCAAACTTGAAATGCGAATAATCAATACCGCCAACATAAGCCCTGACATACCCGGTTTTTGTTTCCATAGACATAAAACCTGCTCTCAGATACATTTTATAATACTTAATCGAATCCATAGGTGTCATTACAGTATCTATTTCACCATTCCATGAAAATACTCTCATTTTTGTAGGTACACTGAATGACATTACTATTGAATCCTCTGGACAGCCATTCGCTTTTAGCTCTCTCCACCTATCACTTCTTCGCATCGAAGAGTACATGATTTGTTCAATTTCCTTATCTGTCAGGCTTGATGCAAAAGGGGCTTTCTTATTATTTTTCTGATCTTTAAAAAATTCACCCTGAATATATCCTCCTATATGTTGCTTCACAGCATCCTCAGCATATTTCTGCATCCTGCTATTTATTGTCGTATATATTTGCAATCCGTCACTATATATATCATAATTAGACCCATCCGGTTTTGTATTCTTATTACACCATCCATACGAAGGATCTATAGCCCAATTTATAGAATCCTCAACATAATCTCTCATGTCAACATAATTATTAATGTCTGGTTTCTCTGCTGTCAGCCACTGTCTTAAAAATTCTCTAAAATATGTTGCTGTACCAATATTATGATCAACCTTTTGATATTTTAGATCCAGAGGTCTTTGTGTCAAGGAGTCAAATTCTGCTTTTGTAATATAGTCATATTTGTACATTTGACCCAAAACAACATTTCGACGATGAAGTGTTTGTTCAGGTCTTTTTAGAGGATTATATAATGATGGATTTTTAGCCATGCCAATCAACATAGCAGATTGAGTTATATTAAGCCCGGCAGGAGTAGTATCAAAATATACTCTTGCAGCGGACTCTATTCCAACAGCTAAATTTAAAAAATCAAACTTATTAAGATACATTTCGATTATCTCTTCCTTAGTATAACTCCTTTCCAGTTTTACCGCGATGACCCACTCCTGAAATTTTCGATTGCCCATCTGAAGTTTGTTCATATTTTGCTGTCTAGGGAAAAGCATTTTAGCTAGTTGCTGAGTTATTGTACTTCCTCCACCTTTCGAGCCACCACCTAATATTCCTGTAAATACTCTTGGCAAAGCTCTAAAATCTATTCCGGAGTGTTTATAAAACCTTATATCTTCTGTAGCAATTAAAGCATTAATTAAGTATGGAGACAAATCATTGAAAGATACTCTTGAACGATTTTCCCTAAAATAAGTACCTAGCAGTATTAAATCACTTGAAAAAACTTTAGATGCCAGATTATCATCAGGATTCTCCAACTGCTCAAAAGTGGGCATATCTCCAAATGTTCCGCGAGCAAGCAGAAAGAAATATGTAAATAATCCCAAAATGGAAAAAAGTATAACAGACCAAAAAGTAATTGTAAATTTTCTAACAAACTTTGAAGAATATGTTACTTTTGCAGTTTTTTTAGTTTTCATAAATTTAGAAATTATGGCGTAAAATTAAATATTTTTATGAAATTAAATTTGAATTTCTTTATTTTGCAACCAATTTATTTTACTTTTTAGATGGAGAATAATCTTGTAATCGTTGAATCACCCGCCAAAGCTAAAACTATTAAAAAGTTTTTGGGTGATGATTTTATTGTTA
>ENA-UOWO01005711-UOWO01005711.1-activated-sludge-metagenome-genome-assembly--contig:-NODE-5711-length-13059-cov-4.552907_pt1 | contig 13059 bp, 8 predicted proteins | sample MGYA00238148_ERZ761564 | MGnify/ENA primary metagenome ERZ761564 (study PRJEB28885, sample SAMN05720194) | activated sludge metagenome | isolation source: Anaerobic digester | place: USA...
GAATCTGAAGTAAAAGGATAGGCCGTCTCCACAATCATCACTTCTTTTTTGTATTTGAATTTGAGATTTGCAATCGTGGTTTTAACTCCGTTGTTATTGTTTATTTCGGACCAAATGAAGTAATGAGAAAGACCTAGAATATCAAAATCCGTGACTCCTCCATTATTGACCACGCCATTTGCCCACCATTCTGCATTTTGCAATTGCGCCACGTGGAGGATAATTTTAGGTTTGATGGTAGCAGTTTGAGAGAAATCCCTTACGGCTTTGATGCCCGACTTAAGTAAACTGGCAAAGTTGGTGTAGTTGTTATTGCTGATTTGACCTACTGGAAAACACATGCCCCCATTGTTTTCATTTCCAACCTGGATGTATTCAGGAGTGAGGTTTTGGGAGGCAAGACTTTCAAGCACCTGTTTGGTATAATTGTATATGGAATCTTGTAAAAGTTTGAGAGACAGACCTTGCCAAGCCTTGGGAGTTTGTTGTTTTTGAGGATCCGCCCAATCGTCGCTGTAATGGAGGTCAAGATTTACCTGCATGCCAGCTGCCTTTGCTCTCTTGATGGTCTTGGATACGTCAGCCAAATGACTGTATTTGATGGCCCCATGTAGTGGAATTTGCCATGAAGGTGTATGCCATAAACGCACCCTGACCAAATTGGCACCTTTTTTTTGAAGATAAACAAAAGGATCTACAACTTGCCCATTTTCATCTTTGTATACTCCTCCTGCGTCCTCTACTGCATTGACATAGGAGAGATCTACGCCCATGACAAATTTGGAAGGATCATATTTTGCAGGGATAACTTCCTCCATTGGATCAACTTCATTGCCATTTTTATCTGCGCAGGCATTCGTAAATAACAGCAAGAAAAGAACGGATAGGAGATTTATACTTTTGAGCATTTATATGACTTTAACTTAGACAAACAATTAATTGATTTATTGTTCGACAAAAATAACTAATGACGGAAAATTAATTGAAAATAACCACATTAGTTCACCTTGTGTCTAAACGACCAAAATTTACTGATTGATTAGCTTATTTGAAATAACGCAAATAGGTTTCAGGATTATTCAAAAAAGATTTGGTTATGCGGTAGTGACTGGTGTCTTCATAAGCTACCTCTTCCATAGAATCTTCTGTAATTTCAAATATTTTAGCATTGGGAATGGCCATCAAAATAGGTGAATGAGTCGCAATGATGAATTGGACATCTTCCTGCTGGCTTAATGCTGAGATGGATGCAATCAGCGCAATTTGCCTGGTTGGAGATAAAGCAGCTTCAGGTTCATCCAATAGATAAATCCCCTTTTTCTTTATTCTTAAATCAAAAATTTTCATGTAAGCTTCACCGTGAGAATAAGCTTGCATGTCATTTCCATAATCTTGCCTGATTTGTTTCAATCTGAAATTTTGACTTTCTAACATCTGATCGATGATGTGTTTTGGCACTTCACCCTCTAGTTCCCGGACAGAATCTTTGAGTTTGTTTTTTTCATTTTCTACCGAATTTATAAAATCACTAAAATCCTCCGCTCGAAAGAAAAACCCACTAATCTTTTCGCGATACCAAGAAAAACTGAGACAATCTTTTAAAAGTCTGGCGGCTTCAAAGCCATCCTTTTCTCCAATATATCCACTGATTAGTGGTAAATTGAGTTTTAATGCCAAGCTCTCTAACAAGGTTGATTTTCCAGTACCATTATCTCCAACAATGATATTCACACCTTTGTCTAATTCAAGGTTTCTTGAATATTTAATTGCTGGAATATCAAAGGGAAAATTTCGCTTTTTTTCAATTTCAAAATGAATTGATTTTAAATAAGGCATTTCGGAATATTTTAAGTTTAAATACAGCGATAAAAATAAAAAAGAGGTAGGATTAATTTAGTTTTCAGAGCTCAGTTTTCAGCTGTCAGTTTTTTGCCGCGAGTAACGAGCCACGAGCTACGAGCCATTAGTTAATTTGTTTATGCGTTTATTCGTGAGCTGTTTGCTTATTCGTAAAACAGCACAGACGTAAGGCCCTGAGTCCCTCCATCCTTACCAAAATAATTGTACAGACGCAGGGCCATGCGTCTCTCCATGAACTTTTACATTGCATTAAACCTCTTGTTGAAACTCTTTATAATCTGTTTTCAAAATTTCATAAATAGGATAATCACTACAAAGTAAACGGCCTTCATTTTCCTCACTTAATAGATAAGTCAAAAGCGAAAAACAAGCTGTCATTTCCCCTGTCTTCACCAGTGCATTAAGCACAGCTTCTCTATTTTCGTCATCAAACCAAAGAGTTGTGCCAAAACTTGCTGCCAAACCTACTGTTTCCAACATCTTTTTAGAAGGGTAAGGATCGACAAGTTTGGCATTGATGTAAGCCCAATTCCGAGTCTCTGATTGATCGGTTGAGGTGAGTCGGTAGATTGGGCAAAGTATGGGGGCATAGCCCTTTTCTGTGTCTAGTTTGAAATACAAATAGTCCAAACTTCTCCGGCGGTTATTTTTGAGAAAAATGCTTTCGGCTACGCTTTTGAAAGATGTCAGTCGGTTGATGATGTAAACGGCATATCGTCTAGGATGGAAAATCAACACATCTTTCAAACCAATTTTTTCACCAGTCTTTTTCAATAAATAGTAGATTAACCACTGCAGAAGGCCAAGGCAAAAAGAAATAGACAATAAAGTGATGGCTCCAATCATTACCAATTTGTGCTGCCCGTATATTGTCAAAAGTAACGTGCCTAAAAGGGCCAATAAAATAGTGGTTGCCCCACTGGTCAATTTAGTAAAAACATCGATGAATTTTCCCGAGATTACCTTTTCAAATGGATTGCTGATGCGGTAATTTTCTACGTCTGCAAGAAAAAGCAGGGTTTTTCCAATTTTCTTTTTGATCAAATAATTATCAATACCTTGGTTACTCACAATGCCCCCATCCATCAATGAGACCTTAGGTAAAGTTGAATTATTTTCAACCACGAAAAAATCATTTGGGAATTGAATAGGCTCAAATCCTCCAGGAAAACAGGAGGATGCAGCAAGTACGTCACACAGTTTTATTTTTGGCATCAAGGTTTTGGAAGAAACTCCATTTAGTTTCTTTTTGAATGAATTGTTGCCCAAAACGCCCGTATTTTTAAAGCGGAATTTCAGCGCATCCGACATGTCTGTTGCATTAAAAACATATTCTTTAAGATGCCGGCCAAGGAGGTTTAAATCCTGCAATGTTTTTCCCTTTAATAGGCCATCATAAGCAATGGCAAAACTATTGATCAAGTTACGATCCTTATGCTTATACTTTTCATCTTGCCAAATATCATCATCATTGAGTATACTTACCGCTGTTTGATGCAATCTGTTTTCAGCAAGAAATTGATATAATTCATCGTGGAATGTTTGAAAATTCACTCCATCACTGCTCAGCCATTCTATGTATTTGATACCTGTAATGCTTCCACCTGATACTGTTGAAATGGATTTAATATTTGAGCGAAGTCCTACCTTGTCCAAATATTTCAAAACTCCAAGTGCATAGGCTGCCGATCTAAAGCCTCCGCCAGAAAGGCAAAGCGCAATGTTGTCAAATATTGGGGTCATTTTTTAGGATTTATGAATTACTAAAACTAAGATAATAATTTCAATGGGAGTTCAATGGGAATTCAATCCCTTGCAGAAGCAGGGACACGTGGGAGTTCAATAATTTCAATCACTTGCAGTAGCAGGGACACGTGAGAATTCAATCCTTTGCAGAAGCAGGGACTCGTGGGAGTTTAATCCCTTGCAGAAGCAGGGACACGTGGTAATTCAATCCCTTGCAGTAGCAGGTAGACACGTGGATTTCAAATTTCAACATTTTACATCCCGCATTTCACATCCCGCATTTCACATCTCACACCATTCACTATTTACTATCACATTTCACCAAAACTGACGGCTGAAAACTGATAGCTCAAGGCTCGTGGCTCGTGGCTCGCGACTCGTGGCTCATGGCTCGTGGCTCGCTGCCCACACGGATCAGCACCAACATCGCAATCATCGGCCAAAATAAAATGGCAACTTCCTCACTGTGCATGAAATTATTAAAAGTAGCATGGACAAGGTAGGCTAATGTGGCAAACAAAATAGTCATTGTCAATTTCTTGTTAGGTTTGGTTGTAGTCTCATCGAAATACACCTTTAAGGCAGTATAAAATATTAAAAATAGCAACGCAAGCCAACATAAAAAACCAAAGATTCCCAGTTCTGATAAAGCTTGCAAATACTCTGAATGCGCCCCTCCTCCTCTTCCATTCTGCGGTTTATCCAAGGTTGTAGTTGCGTCTTTTTGCATACTAATCCTGGTCATTTCAGAAGTTTTCTGATAGGGTAAATAAGCATATTGATAGGTGCCGGGACCAAACCCTGTGATTGGTCGATCCTTAAACATGCGAATGGCACATTTATACCTATTAATGCGCTCCAAATTGGAAACATCAGTCGTGATATTGCCAATGGAGGCCAATTGATCCAACCAATTGCCCTTTTTAGATTCTGTTTTGATGGAAGTAAGATTGTTGGAAATGGTGGGTAAAAACAATCCAATTGTTAAGACTAAGAAGAAGGCCAGTGCAAGAAAATGTTTGATTTTTAAATTAAAAATGATAATCAAAAATATGACCAATGAAACCAAAAATATACTTGACCAAGCAGCTCTGCAATAAGTTATGAAAATGGCACTTCCTACAAGTAGCAAAACGACCACCTTTAAAAATTTGAATGTTGCATTTTTATTGGGAATGAGAAAAGTCACAGAAAGGACGAAAACCAAACTTGCACTAAATATGGTATTATCATTATAAAAAGGTTGTGCCAGAATAACGGCAACATTGATATTAAAATCAAATTGCATGAATTTAAACCACGCAAGAAAGATCACGACAATCAAAGCAAGGCCATAACTTCCTACCCACCTTAATAACGGTAGTTTTTGGTTTTGGGTAAAATGATAAAAGCCAAAATAAAAAACCCAAAAGTGGACATTATTGACCAAAACATATTTCAGTGAAATCAGCCAGTCAGAAGAAAAAACAACCATAAATGTCATCCAAAATTGGTAGGAAATTGCCAGTAATGTCAAAGGGTGCCTAATGAAGGAGCTTTGCCAAAGTGTTTTTATGTCAATGGCAAAAAAAAGTAAAACTGCAGTAATAATGAGCAATGGCTCTGTTGGCATATTGATTTTCAAACTTCCAAAAGAAACCTCAACAGCAAGAGGAGTGCAAATCAACAATGCATAAATGAAAAAATGTGTAATTCTATGAATGTGTTTCCATTGCATGATGCAAGATAAATATTTTCCGATAGCTATGGGAAGGAAATCGGAGGACGGAAATCGGAAATCGTGAAGGTCCGGGAGTACGAATTTTAGAAACCCTGAATTTTAGCAAAAATCTAGCAGGCAAGTTTTGAGCCATCCTCATTAGCCACTGGCTTTAGCATGTGTGGCTAATGGTCCATCTCGAAACCGAGGGCTTTAGCCCAAAATCGTAAGGAAATCAGCTGTCAGTTGTCAGTTGTCAGCTTTGAAATTTGAATGTCATGAATAAGACATGTGAATTTGTGATAAAGAGTTTTTTTTTGTGAATTCGTGGCAACCCAAATTATAGGAAACCGGAAACGGGAGGACCGGAAACAGGAAGAGGTAAAATCGGAAATCGAAGCATCAAATTCGTTCCTTTTTTTGAATTCGTGAAATTGAGGTTTTTTTTCGTGAATTCGTGGCATCCCAAACTATTCGAAACCATTTCCGATTCCGATTCCGTTAGCTATTGAAAATCGGCAATGGGAAGGAAATCGGAAATGACCATTTCAGGCTTTTGAAATCTGATTGATCCTATATCAGTAATCGCGCAAAATTTTGCGCATCTACAAATTGTCCGTTTAGAAAATCAATAGACCTTTATTGAAAACCAATAGAGCTTTTTTGAAATAACATTGACCTAATCCTTATCTTTACTTAGCAACATACATATGGCCATTCCTTTCAATACAATATTACACGCACTCAGGTATAAACATTGGATAAAAAATGTTTTCATTTTTGTACCGTTATTTTTTGGCCAACAGCTACTGACCAGTTTCCTAAACTACAAATTGTGGTTGGCTTTTATCTGCTTCTGTTTATTGACTTCCATGGTTTATTTGTTCAATGACTTGGTAGATGTAAATGATGATAAGTTGCATCCCACTAATAAAAAAAGGGCATACGCGTCTGGGTTGATCGCACCACACGAAGTATTGAATTTAATAGGAATTTTGGCCATTCCAGTGCTGGTTCTGGGTGCTATTGCTCATATTCTATGGCCTGTTTTTCTCTATTTTATATTAAACATTGCTTACTCGCTCAAACTCAAAAGTGTTCCCATTCTAGATATTGTCATCTTGAGCTTGGGATTTATTTTCAGACTTTGGGCTGGTGCTTCTGCAACCAATATTCCTTTGTCCATCTGGCTTATCTTGATTACCTTTTTATTGGCCTTATTTCTTGCTTTGGGGAAGAGAAGGAGTGAAAAAATCATGAGCAAAACCAAACAAATAAAAGTAAAATCTGCCGTTTCATTTTACAAGGTAAAGCAAATTGATATTGCCATGTATGTGCTTGCTGGGTTGAACTGTTTAGCTTATTTCGTCTATACAATTGCGCCTGAAGTGACCACGAGATTTCAATCCGACAAAATATACTTTACTGGTTTTTTTGTTTTATTGGGCTATGTGAGATACTTTTTCATCATTCGGTCAAGACCTAGAAAAACCACACCTGTTTCTTTGCTCTTTGAGGATCGATATCTTTATCTGATCATCATCGGTTGGATTTTGACATTTTACTGGTTAATTTATGCTTAGCGATTTCATAAGCTACTGGAACAATTTCCCTAAGCATCGAGCTCGAGTCCTTGCGCCTTCCCATTTGGAAGAATTGCCAGAAATCACAAATAATTGTCGTGAAATCATTGCCCGGGGAAATGGTCGTTCTTATGGCGATGCTTCTCTTAATGATGTTATCATCAGCACGCTCAAACTGAAAGACCCCTTCATCATCGACGAAGAAAATGGTGTGATGGTCGCTGGTTCTGGTCTATTGATTTCGGAGGTTTTAGACTTTCTCATTCCAAAAGGATATTTTTTACCCGTAGTGCCGGGCACTAAATACATCACGCTAGGAGGTGCAGTGGCTGCAGATATCCATGGCAAAAATCACTACCATTCCAGTTCTTTGGGGGCTTACATTTTATCCCTGGATGTCTTTGATGGTGAAAAAGTTGTGACTTGCAATAAGGATCACCATTCAAAACTATTTTATGAAACAATAGGCGGAATGGGATTGACCGGTATCATTCTCAAAGTTTCTATTGTGTTGTTGAAAATCAGCTCAGCTTTTTTCAATGTCACAAGTAACAAAACAACGAACTTTTCAGTGCTTTTGGAATCCTTTGAAAAAAACAAAAATCTCGGCTATCAGGCTGCGTGGTTGGACATTGCTTCGCATAAGTCAGGAAAAATTAACGCCATTTACACTTACGGAAATTTTGCAAATTTGGAGGAATTAGATGTAAATAAAATGGCAGAATCATTTACAAAATCAAAAGAAGGGCATTGGTCCATTCCTATGGTTATGCCCAATTTCACCTTAAATAAATGGCTTCTTAAAGTATTTAACTTCGCATATTTCTACTTACATCAACCAAAATCCAGGATCGTCCATTTAAAAAAATTTCTATTTCCATTGGATGGTATCAAAAACTGGAATCGCTTGTATGGCTCCAATGGTTTTCTGCAATATCAATTTGTGATTCCTACTGCACGATTTGCTGAAACTGTGGAGCTTATCTTTTCTGAAATCAATAAAAGTAAAGAAAAAGTATATTTGGCTGTTTTAAAAAGACTTGGTCCTACTCATAATAATGCAGTCATGAGTTTTCCACTGGACGGTTATACTTTGGCATTGGATTTTAAAAAAACAAAGGAAGTTTTTATTTTGATGGATCGTTTGGACGTGATGGTGGTAAATGCAGGTGGTCGAATCTACCTGGCCAAAGACGCAAGAATGAGTGCTGAAATTTTTTCTAAAAGTTACTTGAAAACCGTTTCCAAAAATCCAAAATTTGCTTCATTATTGTCAAAAAGGCTGGGGCTGAATTAACAAATGGAAACAAAAGGTGTGATTGAAAAACAAACATATTTGGCTTACTTTGGTGGGCTGATGTTGGTCTGTGGAATCATCTTGGCGTGTTACTTCCCGGCGCAGAAAGATTTTCCACTCATCTTATTATCCTATGCGTTGGCCTTTGGTGGTTATAGTTTGGTTTTGCAAACAAGCTTTAAAAATTGGCAATTATATTTAGTGTGTTTGGTAGCTTGTCTCCCACTCGCTTCATTTCCCAATTTATCCAATGACATATATCGATTTTATTGGGATGGACAGCTCACCTTACATGGCATTTCTCCTTATAGATATTTACCAGAAACTTTGATCCATTCAAACATTGCTCCTGCAGCTTTGCAATCTGTGTATCCTTTGTTGAATTCACCAAATTACTTTTCTGTCTATCCACCATTTTGTCAATCGATTTATGCTTTGTCTGCATTGACCTATTCCGTTTTTTCAGCTGCAATTGCCATGAAAATCATCTATTTGATTTTTCATCTTTTTGCCCTCAAAAGGGTACTTTCTTGGAAACGAAAAGGAATACCACAAGCATCAGTTCTATTAATTGCGTATTTTCTCAATCCCTTGGTCATTATCGAAGGCATTGGCAATTTGCACATTGAAATTGTCATGGTTGCTTTGCTGATATTTATGTTTGATGCCTTTTCAGAAAAAAAATACAGATCCGCAGCATTTTGGTACTGTTTGGCCATTGCCACCAAATTGCTACCACTATTGCTATTACCTTATCTTTATTTGAAGATACCCAAGGAGCAAAAGTCTCGCTTTTTTATATTTGGAGGTATATGTTTATTTTTGATGTTTTTGCCCATCACCTTTGGACTTGATTTCATCAATTTATCCAAAAGTGTCAATCTTTACTTCCAAAAATTTGAGTTCAATGCTTCAGTCTATTATGTTTTGAGGTGGCTAGGTAAACTCCTTTCAGGCTACAACCTCATCCTTTACATTGGCCCACTACTAGCCTTAACTACCTTCCTTTTGATTGTAAAAAATGCCTCCGCCAAATCATCTTTTGCAATCAAGGAACAATTTGCGCATGGCATTTTCGCTTTTGGGATATTTCTACTTTTGAGTACGACTGTACATCCTTGGTACGTCATCACTTTGGTTTTCTTTGCTGGTTTTTTGAATTTAAAAACACCGTTGATTGGAAGTTTTTTAATTACGCTGACCTACATCAATTATAGTGTACAACCTTATAAAGAACAACTATGGGTTGTTGCTTTAGAATATGGCATCATAGGAATTTGTTTATTTGTTGAGCGCAAAAAATGGTTGATTTTATATTAGGCGGTTATGGATTTCTCTATCTGCTTTGTCAATTGACCAATATACTCTTGTGAATTCCCAAATTGAATCTAAATCCTCTAAGGCAAGTTTTTTTTAAAAAAATACAAAAAGGTGGTTCCAGATCAATGTCCTGAAACCACCCTTTTTAATTAATCGTAAAATCTTAATAAGACTTCATCATCTTGAAATGTTTGATTTCAGCTCCAGATTTTATAACAATTAAGTAAATTCCATTGGCCATATTCGAACCATTGATGACCGCCTCATTTGACTTCATCGAGATTTTCTGAAGAATTTTACCATCCAAACCGTATATGGTTACTTCATCTCCAATGAATGTGCCTTTTATGTTTATTTGATCGTTGAATGGATTGGGATATACGCTCAATTCATTATTCGGATCTGCAAAAGTTACTAATTGAATGCCAGAATATTTATACGTTTCATCAAGGTCGACCAATTTCAAACGATAATAATTATGTCCCAAATTTGGCTTGTTATCTGTAAATGTATATTGTCCAGGAGCATTTCTTGCTTCTAGCTTACCTAATGTCACATATTCATCAATTCCTGTATTGCTTCTTTCAACTTCAATGAAAGCGGCATTTTCCTCACTCGCGGTAACCCAATTCAAATTGGCCTGAGTACCACTTTTTGTTACTGTAAATTTACTGAGAATGATGGGTACAACTGTACCTGTGCAAACAAGTGGTAAAGATGAAAGCACATTGATGTTATTTAAATTTTGCCCCTGACTTAATATTTGCAAAACATCAAATCCGTGACTAGCCGCTGTAACTGGTTGCCCAGGAGTTGTAGTCAATCCACCGTTGTTATCATTGTCATAAAAATCTCCTTTATAATATCCTCCAGCATTGATTGTTGAATTGGCTGCACCCACAACTGTTCTCACTACCAAAATTCCAGCAGCTCCATTGTCTCTGCCCACATTGGAAAATGTAACACTACTGGATGTTTCTAAATATCCATTAAATATAACTTGGGCATCAACATTGATTGCACCGGAAATTACTGTACATGAGGATGGAAAGAATTCTGGTCCATCACCTGGTTTATTGGTAAACCTCAAAGATCCAGCATTGATTCTACCTCTGGTAGAAAAGTTATCAGCGTGTACATAAAGTTCTCCAACTACATTCAAAACGCCATTGGCAGTATTGGTATAAACAGCATCACCTACTTCCACAACCTTTGCATTGATGATGCCATCATTGTTTATGGCGTTGGTTCCATTGATGATGGAAATTTTACCTGTCGCTCCGGGCGTATTGATGACACCACCACTTAAGTTGTTGACGACATTTGCAGGATTTCCCTGCATGATGATTCCTGCACTGTTAGCAAAGTTTGTGGTTCCGCCATTGTTTAATGTAATTCTACCGTTCCAAGTACCGCTATTTTCATTAAAAATACCACCTGATTGTACATTGATTGTCAACGAACCTGAGTTAATATTGGGAGAACTCCAAGTCAATCTTCCTGTACTGGTTATACAAATTTGATCACCACCTGTGCCAAGATTATTGGCATTGTTGACCGTTACAGTACCTGTAATGCAGATTACATCTGCCCCATTCGTAAGACTATTTAAATCAACTGTCCCGGAACTTATGGTAATGGTACAAGTTGCACAGGTTTGGGCATTCATATTCGAAAGACCAAAGGAAAAAATAAATAGTAATATTAATTTGTAAAATATTGTCTTCATGAAATCTTATTTTATACTGAATTGAAATAAATACACATTGTTTTTTTCATTCACTTCTCTGTAAATATTTTTTGGGTCTATATTTACTTCTAGAAAATAGGTGCCAGTTTTTAAATTTTTGGGTAACTGTAAAAACTGGCCTTCATATAGGTAGCCGTAAGTATCGTAGCCACCCACAGAAATACCTTGGATATCTGCATTGCACGCTTTGTAATTGCCCAAGCCATAATTTTTAAGATTGGCTCGACCATAAGAAATACCTGAAATGAGGCACAAAGAATCTTGATTATTACATATTCCGGAATCAAATAAGCAATACGAAACTTTACTACCACTCGCAATTATCTTCTTAGTTTTAAATTTGCCTTTCTTATACTTACCATCCAATATTCTGAATGAAACCCAATCATCCACATGATAATGAGAATGACCTGGCTTTTCGTCAAAATAATTGGTACCTGCTGCAACATCCACATACGAGAGCGTATCTGAATTTGGTTTTTTTTGATAAACTCTTTGATAGAGCGTTTGTCTTGGATTTGATCCGTCTTTGCAAATGACTTCACCGTCTTTTACACGTTCATTACCACAATACCATTCATTTTTACCAAAAGTCTCAATAGGACCTTCGCCAATGTTGGCAATGGCTGCTGCAAATCTTATTTGAGCTGGATATTCAGCATGATTGGCGTCAAATACTGTAATATTATTCCTGGTGATTTCTTCAACCAAAACCAAGTCGGGCAACAAGTCTCCGTTCTTTGCTGTCGAAAAACAATCTTTTGCATTGTTGAAATCACAGGGAGATTTATCTTTATTTGGGTTTGGGTTTTCTTCAAAATGTAAGAGAATTTCATTGATGTCTCCTATATATTCTGGCTTTAGATCTGCGATTAAGAGGTACCAAATTCCATTAGGATTCTGTCCATTGTTGACAAATTCCAGTCGCCCGTCAGGAATATAATCTCCAATAAACGGGGCTGATCCTTCTCTCACATACCCTGAAAATCCTCCATTTTTAAAACAAGTTGCCAAGTAATTGCGGCCCTCAGTTCCACCGTTTCTATTGCTAAGCCAGAGCTTTGTTCCATCTGGTGCCAATAATTCTATACGCAAATCACTCACACGGTCATGTGTCAAGTTGATACAAACTTTACTCAATCCAAAACTGTCATTGATATAGTTTGACAAGCCTGCTACTGAAATAGGAAAAGAATCTACTTTTTCAAATGTATCGAAATCATTGATTTTGCCCCCTTGTGAGAAAAAGACTTGTGCAGTTATGTTGACTTGAAAATAAGCACATAACAAGGTAAAAATTATACCTCGAGCAATTTGTTTCATTTTAATACTTGGAATAACTGTATACTATTCAGACGATCGTTCGTCATTTAGTCACCATTTTGAAATTAAATTAAAAAATGGCAGGACAAAACTATGAACGTCCTATGCAGCGATCTGTTCGAAATAAAATATTGAAGAAAGTTTAACCAAAAATTTATCTTTGGTTAAAGCCCGTTAAAATTGGATATTCCAAGATAAATTGATGGTGCGATTCAACATATTGGTGACAGTACCTACAATGACTCCCTGAGTTGGTAGCCTAGGGTTTTTCAACTCTGACAGATAGTGAATTTGCTTTATGTTTTGACGATTGCCAATGTTATAGATTTGAAATGAAAGGCTGTTTTTAATTTTATTCAACTCAAATTGGTAACTGCAGCCCAAGTCTACCCTGGCATAATGTGGCAATCTTTTTAAATTGCTCGAAGTAAGATCATTGATGCTGGTATTTTCTCCAATCACTTCTCCTACTAAATACGGC
>ENA-UOWO01005716-UOWO01005716.1-activated-sludge-metagenome-genome-assembly--contig:-NODE-5716-length-13037-cov-6.095902_pt1 | contig 13037 bp, 8 predicted proteins | sample MGYA00238148_ERZ761564 | MGnify/ENA primary metagenome ERZ761564 (study PRJEB28885, sample SAMN05720194) | activated sludge metagenome | isolation source: Anaerobic digester | place: USA...
TCTTTAAATTACCTTTCCCAAGTACTAATACCATTCTTCTATAAAATGAATCTGTCGCTCTACCTTTGTATTCAAAATGCAATAATTTCTCTCCATCCCTTTCAGTTACCCAGAATGTAAGGATGTTTTTCCATAGGAATAAAGTATGCATGGAATATAGCCCTTTGTTTGTTATCTGATGTTTAATTTTATGAGGAGGAACAGAATAAACAGTATAAAGAACAACGACAAGAGCAATAATTGCGAATATCAAAATGAAGTTGTTTGTAAGCGCGGATAAAGCAATAAGAATTAGAGCAATAATGCCTACATAAGCAAACCATCTTCTACTTTTTGGGGTATATATTCGTTCAGGAGCTTCCCATTCATACACAGTTTCTAATTGCTTCCTTTCATTCTCAATTACTTTTTGTAATTGCTTTTGGAGTTTTATTTCCTTATCCAGCAGTTCATCCTCCGTTAACTGCTTGTCTTTTGGGTCAGCCATGGTAATAAAGGTCAATAGTTAATAACATTGTAATTACTTGTTTAAGATAAGGCAATAGAACATTTTCCCTTTGACTGATTCATATATAATGGAGGGGAGATGAGCATTCCTTTAGCTGAAAAATTAAGACCCTCTGATACTCAAGGCTTTATTGGCCAAAAACACCTCATGGGCAAGGATGGGCCTATCACTAAAATGCTGGAAACAGGATCTATAGTTTCCATGATATTCTGGGGACCTCCTGGTTCAGGAAAAACAACATTAGCAAGACTAATTGCTAATTATGTCAATGCTCATTTTGTAACTCTCTCTGCTGTTAATTCCGGTAAAGCCGATGTCATGAAGATCGTTAAGCAGGGTAGAGAATATCAGCAACTGATGAACAGGCGAACAATACTATTTATTGATGAGATCCATAGATTCAATAAAGCTCAACAAGATGCTTTCCTTCCCTATGTCGAGGATGGTACCATAATATTAATCGGGGCAACGACAGAGAATCCCTCCTTCTCGGTCAATGCCCCTTTATTATCCCGTTGCAGGATATTCAAATTAGAAAGCCATGAGGATAAAGATATCCTGGAGCTTTTTAAAAAAGCTGCAGCAAACTATCCTGATCACAAATTCGCTCCTAAAGCCTTTGATATGGCTATAAAGCATTTAAATGGAGACGCTAGAGCTGCGATCAATGCAGTGGAATTAGCTGCTTCATTATCTAAAAATGTCACAGTTAAGATAATGGAAGCCGCCCTGCAGAAGAAATCCCTCTATTATGATAAACAGGGAGATACCCATTTCGATACAATATCTGCTTTCATTAAAAGCATGCGAGGAGGAGACCCGGATGCTGCTCTTCATTATCTTGCTCGTATGATAAAAGCTGGTGAAGACCCAGTGTTCATAGCAAGAAGGATGGTAATCTTTGCTTCTGAAGATATTGGTAACGCTAGACCAAATGCTTTGGTCTTAGCTGTATCTTGTATGGAGGCTGTGAAAATGATCGGGATGCCGGAATCTCAACTGATTTTGGCCCAAACAGCAACGTATCTTGCAACATGCCCTAAATCCATTGCTTCAACAGAAGGGATATTTGCAGCACTTAAAGATCTAGATGACATGAAATTGGATCCAATTCCTCTACATTTACGAAATCCAGTGACAAAATATATGAAAGAAATTGGTTATGGAAAAGGGCATATTCGCTATCCCTGGCAAGCTGGAAAAATGGGCAAAAAACCATCCAGGCAACAGTATTTGCCAGATAACATTAAAGATAGGAAATATTACAATCCGGATTGGTAAATTTTTTGTAATATTTTCTAAAATTTTCCGTTACTTGAATAGGCAATTTTCGTTGACAAAGATTATACGCTATGATATACCTTAGCAACGAAAATTAAATATAGGCAAATAAAGGGGTCTAATGTTTTTAATTTCCAATAAAAAGTAAAATAGTATTTTTTAATACGGACTGTAGATTTAACTGTCCGTTTTTTGTTTTTAATAAACTTCATTTTTAATCACCACAAAATATGAGCCAGAAGAAAACAGAAAGAATAAATCTCGCTGCAGCAGAATTCCCAACACTGCAGAATAATTTAATTGAAGCTCAGTTGCTTTCCTACCAGGATTTTCTGGAGAATGGGATTAAAGAGCTCTTTGATGAGATCAACCCTATTACTGACTACACAGGGGAATCATGGGAATTAAGATTTGAGGATGTAGAATGGGGTCCTGAGAATATGACCCTTAGACAAGCTCAGAAATTATCCCTTTCCTACGATAAGCCTCTTTACATCAATGCTAAGTTAATCAATAAAAAGACCGGTGAGATCAAAAAGCAAAAGATCTTTGTTGCTGATATCCCTATGATGAGCAATCGTGCTTCTTTTGTTGTAAATGGAAATGAAAGAGTAGTTGTGATGCAGATCGTTAGAGCAGAAGGTGTGATGTATTTAGAGAATAAATTACCTGGAAGTCATATCACCACTTTTATGGTCAAATTAATGCCTTTAAGAGGTAAATGGTTTGATTTTGAGGTGAATAAGAATGGTGTGATGATGACCAAGTTACTAGATAAAAGACCTAAGATCATGCTCACTACTTTATTAAGAGCTTTAGGTTACAGTTCTGATGGTGAGATTCATAAACTTTTAGATGAAGTTGATAAAGGAGAAACAAGTCTAGTTGATAGGACTTTAGCTAAAGATCCAACCAGTAATCAGGAAGAAGCGCTACTCGAGATCTTCAGGAAATTAAGACCAGAAGATTCTATTAATCTAGAGAATGCAAAAGACTTTTTAGATAAACTTTTCTTTGATAAAAGAAGGTTCTATCTTGGTAAGGTCGGAAGATACCAGATGAATAAGAAATTTGGAATTGAAACTCCAATAACTACAGATGACTATCTATTAAAGACTTCAGATATTGTTAATATCATCAAAGCTTTAGTTCAACTTAACCAGGGAACTATTCCTGTAGATGATGTTGATAGTTTAGCAAATAGAAGGATTAGAGGTGTTGGTGAATTAGTTGGTGAAAGATTAAGAGTTGGTATTTTGAGAATGGAGAAGAATATTAGAGACAGAATGAGCACATACTCCACAGAAGACCTAGTTATCCCTTCAGTTATTGTTAATACCAAGCCAATTATTGCAGCTATGAACCAATTCTTTGGAAGTAGCGCAGTATCAAGATATATGGATCAGGAGAATGTTCTTTCTGAATTGGAAACAAAAAGAAGAATTACAGCAGGAGGTCCCAAAGGCCTTACCAAAGAAAGAGCTACTTTCTCTGTTCGTGACGTACATAGTTCTCATTACGGGAAATTATGTCCTGTTGCTACACCAGAAGGCCCTTCTATTGGTATTGTCTCTCAGATGGCAATTTATGCCAGATTAAATGATTATGGCTTCCTAGAAACCCCATATTTCAAAGTATTAAGTAATGTAAACTTAAGCGAAGTAACTCCCAAAATGCTTTTAGATAGAGTATTAAGGGAAGATGCTAAAGATGAGAAAGGTAAAGTAGTAGTAAAAAGTGGAACTAAATTAGGCAAAGCTGAATTAGATAAGATCCAGAAAGCAAATTTAGAATCTATCAAAGTTCAACCTTATGTAACAAATGAGGTTGTCTATTTACCTTCAGATACGGAATTAAAGTACAAGATCGGACCAGCAGCAGTAGAGAAAGATGAGAAAGGTCATATTGTTGAACCTGCCGTGTTCGTTAGATTCCAAGGTAATTATCTTAAGATCCCTTGCACAGAATTGGACTTCATTGATATAAATCCCGGTCAGATTGCAGGCTTAGGATTATCACTAGTACCATTTAGTTTCAATGATGATCCTACCAGAACACTTATGGCTGCAAATATGCAGAGGCAAGCTGTACCTTTGATCAATCCTTCTGCTCCTATTGTAGCTACTGGTGTTGAAGAAACCATTGGTAGAGCATCAGGAAGAGTAGTAATAGCAGAAAATGATGGAGAAGTATTGGAAAGCGACTCCCAACACATTACCGTCAGATATTCGGACAAGACTAAAGTCGCCTATGAATTAGAGAAATTTGTTAAGACTAACCAAAACACATCATTCACTCAGATCCCTAGGATCATGGTTGGTGAGAAATTCAAAAAAGGTGACATCTTAGTTGATGGCCCTTCAATGGATCATGGTGAATTAGCTTTAGGAAGGAATCTTCTGGCAGCTTACATGGTATATGAAGGATACAACTATGAGGACTCGATCATTGTGTCCGAAAGATTGGTACAGGATGATGTCTTAACATCGATCCATATTAAAGAATATGTCCAAGATATTAGAGAAACTAAATTAGGAGATGAATTGATAACAAGAGATATTCCCAATATTGGTGAGTATCTGTTAAGAAATCTTGATGAGAATGGAATAGTTAGAATTGGAGCAAGTGTTAATGCCCAGGATATTCTGGTAGGTATTATTGCTCCTAAAGGAGAATCAGAACTAACAGCTGAAGAAAAGCTTCTTAGAGCAATCTTTGGAGAATATGCTCGAGATGTTAGAGATAACTCTCTTAGAATGCCTCATGGAGATAAAGGTATCGTCATCGGTGTTCAAATGCTTGATAAGGCTAAGGGCGATAAATTGAATCCTGGAGTTCTCAAGCAAGTTAAAGTGTGGGTAGCTAGTACTCATAAGATCTCGGTTGGTGATAAATTGACCGGATTACATGGAGATAAGGGTGTAATTTCCAGGATCGTTCCAGTTGAGGAAATGCCTTATCTTGAGGATGGTACACCTATTGATATCATTCTTTCCCCTATGTTTGTAAAACGTATGAACTTAGGTCAGATCAGAGAAATGGAAATGGCTGCTCTTGCTTCCAAATTAGGAATCAAGGTAAAGGTCCCTCCATTTACAGAGGTTGATTTCAACAAGATCGATAAATTAGCTAAAAGCAAGGGAGTCAGTTTAAATCAGAAGGTAACTCTTTATGATGGTAAGACTGGTAAAGCTTTTGCTAAACCAATTCTTGTTGGACCCAGATATTTATTGAAACTTAATCACTTATCAGCAGATAAAATTCATGCCAGATCTACAGGATCTTACACCTTAGTAACTCAGCAGCCACTTGGTGGTAAAGCTCAGTTCGGAGGCCAGAGATTCGGAGAGATGGAAGTTTGGGCACTAGAAGCTCACTCTGCTGTTCATAATCTGCAGGAACTTTTAACTATCAAATCTGATGATGTGGTAGGTAGAGCTGCTGCTTACAAGTCTATAATCCAGGGATTGCCTATCGAGGCACCAAATATCCCAGAATCCTTCAAGGTGTTAACTTCCGAGTTAAGAGCCTTGGGATTAAGTCTAGATATGATCGAGCCTGATCAGGATGAAGTTGATGAGGCAGAGATCGTAGAGGGAGTCCTGGATGTAAATGACCAGATTGTTGAATAAGTATATATTAACCATTATTAATTACTACTTATGATTAAAGATTTTAAAGCTCTAAAACTTAGTATCGCATCACCAGAGCAGATACTTAACTGGAGTTATGGTGAGGTCAGAAAAGCCGAGACCATTAATTACAGGACTCACAGACCTGAAGTGGATGGTCTTATGGACGAAAAAATATTCGGACCAACCAAGAACTTCGAATGTTATTGCGGTAAATACAAAAAGATCAGATACAAAGGTATCATCTGCGATAAATGCGGTGTTGAAGTTACCCATAAAAGAGTCAGAAGAGAAAGAATGGGTCATATTAAATTGGCCTCTCCTGTTACTCATGTCTGGTTCGCTCATGGGGTTCCCAATAAATTAGCGATAATTTTGGGTGTAACCCAGAAAAAGTTGGAAACTGTCATATATTTCGCCAGATATTTAGTTACTTCCTATGATAAAGATAAAAAACAGGAGGTAATTGACAGGATCAAATCCAAAAAAGAAGCCGATCTTAAAGCAATCTCAGATGAATTGAATCAGAAATTACAAGAGACTGAGCTTCATTTTGCCGAGATCATAGCTACAGCTAAAAAAGATGAGGCTAATGAAAAGAAATTAACTTTCAAGATCGATAAGATCAATAATGATCTAAGAAAAGAATTAGCTAAGATCAAATCTGTCTATTCTCAGAAAGAAACTAATCTATTAAATAAATACAAGGGTATTTTGGAATTAGTAGAAACATTAGAAGAATGTACTACTCTTTCTGAAGATGATTTCAACCTTTTAAGAGAGTTTGATGCCATCTTCTTCGAAGCAGAAATGGGAGCAGAAGCTATTGAGAAAGTATTGAGTAAGATCAATATCACTACTGAATTAGAAAGTCTTAATGCACAGATCAAAGACTCCAGATCAATTCCAAAAAGAAGAAAATTGATCCAGAGGATGAGAGTCTTAGAAGGCATGCTGAAGGCTGGAATAGCACCAAGCTGGATAGTAATGGATGTCCTGCCAGTTATTCCACCAGATTTAAGACCGATCATTCAATTACCAGGTGGTAGATTTGCAACATCAGATCTTAATGATCTGTATAGAAGAGTAATTAATAGGAATAATAGGTTGAAAAGACTTATGTCACTGGGAGCACCTGAGATCATTTTAAGAAATGAGAAAAGAATGCTTCAGGAATCTGTAGATGCCTTAATTGATAATGATCATAGACCAGGTAATCCAGTTCTGAATTCTAGAGGGTTGCCTTACAAGTCTCTTTCGGACATGTTAAGAGGTAAACAGGGTAGATTCAGACAAAACCTATTAGGTAAACGTGTTGATTACTCTGGAAGATCTGTAATTGTTGCAGGTCCAGAATTGAAAATTAACCAATGTGGATTGCCAAAGACAATGGCCTTGGAATTATTCAAACCATTTGTTTTAAGGCAGATAATTGTAGAAGGATTAGCACCTAATATTAAAAGCGCTAAATTGTTCTTTGAATCAAAAGCTCCTGAAGTTTGGGATCTTTTGGAAAGAGTTATCGAAGGCAGACCAGTTCTATTAAATAGAGCTCCTACCCTTCATAAACAAGGTATTCAAGCTTTCTATCCAGTTTTGATAGAAGGTAATGCCATTAGATTACATCCTATGGTATGTAGAGGATTCAATGCCGACTTTGATGGAGATCAAATGGCAGTACATGTACCTCTTTCAACCAAAGCTATCGAAGAAGCTAAAGAAAAGATGTTTGCTAAATCAAACATCCTCTTAAATGCTGATGGTAATCCTGTGATCAATGTTGAAAAGGATATGGCTCTTGGAGTATTCCATGTAACTGGACTGGAGCCAAGAGAAAAACCCAAATACTTCAGCTCTGCTGATGAAGCCATTGGAAGATATCAAAATGACGAATTGGAATTAAGAGAAGAGATCAAAGTTCTAGTCGATGGAGAAGTATTAGATACAAGTGTTGGAAGAATATTGTTCAATAATGCAATTCCTAGCGAAGCTAGAGAAGGCTTAGGCTTTATGAACAGATCTTTCAACAAAGGAGAAGTTGCTAAATTATCCAGTACCATTTTTAATAGATTTGGCGCTGATGAAACTGTTAAGTTCTTGGATAATATTGAATCTTTGGGATTTAACTATGCAACTCAATCAGCCTTAACAGTAGGTATGGATGACTTTGTCATCTCACCTAATAAGGATAAATATTTAGAGGAGATCGAGCAAAAAGAAGATCAGCTTCTTAATGATTACCTAAATGGACTTATTACTGAAGAAGAGAGAAAGAGATTGTTTGAGAAGTTATGGATGGATATGATCGAGAAGATCGCAGATGATAACTGGAAGAATTATCAGAGTCAGAAAGATAATAATCTGGTTGTACTGCAGGATTCCGGAGCTATTCCAGTACAAAATCCTTTAAGACAGATCTCAGGGGTCAGAGGACTTATCCTTGATCCTTCTGGAAATATTGTGCAATTACCTTTACGTTCTAACTACAAGGAAGGTCTTTCAGCTCTTGAATACTTCGTTGCAGCTAGAGGTACTAGAAAAGGTTTGGCTGATACTGCTCTTAAAACAGCAGAATCAGGATATCTAACTAGAAGACTTTGCGATGTTGCCCAGGATCTGATCACCAAAGAAGATGATTGTGGTAGCGAAGATGGGATCACTCTATATAGATCACAAAACAGACGTATCTCTTTTGGCGATAGATTGGCTGGAAGAGTTGCAGCAGAGATGATCGCTGATCCAAAAACTGGTGAGGTGATCGTTAAAGCTCAAGAAGAGATCACTCCAGAAATGGCTAAGAAGATCGACGAAGCTCAGGTTGAAACAGCTAAAGTAAGATCAGTATTAACTTGTAAATCCAGATACGGAGTTTGTCAGAGATGTTATGGAAATAGTTTATCAACCAAGAGATTAGTGAATAAAGGAGTTGCAGTAGGTATCATAGCAGCCCAATCCATGGGTGAAGCTGCTACACAGCTTACTCTTAATACCAAGCACTTATCAGGTAGAGCTGGAACTGACATTACTCAGGGTCTACCTAGGGTAGAAGAATTGTTTGAGGCTAGAACACCAAAGGCAAGAGCTCTAATTAGTGGCATGGACGGTGAAGTCAGCTTAATTAAGGATGATGCAGATAATGTTGTAGGTTTAAAGATAACCAGCAAGGAATCTGTGAGCAAGAAATTCACTCTGGAGGAAAAGGATGTAACCAAGATCCAAAAGAGCAAGACCTTAAAAGAAGGTGACGTCATCTTCACCAAGGCTTCAGGTGAAAATGTGGTAGCAATTGGTCCAGGTAAAGCAGTTAGAAAAGATAATGAGATCATGGTGACTATGGAGAAGGTCATGGAGGAGGAATTTGAAATCACTCCTAAAGATAGCCTCCTGGTCGAAGATCATGCCAATGTGATCAAGGGAACCCAATTAACAGATGGTTCAATTGATCCCAAGGAACTGATGGATAAGACAGATATCTATGCCTCACAGCATTATTTGATCGACCATATCCAGGAAACTTATGGTATCCAGGGTATTGCCATCGATGATAAGCATGTGGAATGTATAGTAAGACAGATGAGCAGATTCTGTAAGATCACAGATTCAGGCGATTCTGTTTACTTACCAGGCAATTTTGTAGATAGAAATCTGATCGACGAGGAAAACGTGAGATTAAAAGAACAGAATTTAAGACCAGCTAAATATGAAAGACAGTTGGTTGGAATCACTATTGCAGCTATCAAGACTGAGAGTTTCTTATCTGCTTCTTCATTTGAACAGCAGGTCAGAGTCTTAAGTGACGCAGCAATAACCGGAAAGATGGATGAATTGAGAGGTTTGAAGGAAAATGTTATAATCGGAAGGACTGTTCCTCTAGGAGATGAGGTCAGATAAATAATTTATGGCCCAAATGCTGTGATCATAAAATGATCAGGGTCTGATAACTAATTAATTAATTAAAATTTTGTAATAAAATGCCAAGAGTATCACAACTGGTCCATAAAGGCAGAACACCAAAGAAAGGAACTGTCTTTTACAAAGGGATCGAGTTTTCGGAAACAACCAAATACAAGCAGTTGCAATTCAATTACAACAGCTTGAAGAATAAATTTTCTAAGGCCAATAATCCTTTTAGAAGAGGAGTATGTCTGGCTGTCTATACTAGAACGCCAAAAAAACCTAACTCTGCTCTTCGAAAAGTAGCCAGGGTCCGTTTATCAAATAAACAGGAGATCATCGCCTACATACCAGGTGAAGGTCATAACTTGCAGGAGCACTCCGTAGTTATGGTAAAAGCTGGTAGAACACCTGATCTTCCTGGAGTCAAATACGAGGTAGTAAGAGGAGTATACGATACTGCTGGAGTTGAGAAACGCAGACAGGGCAGATCCAGATACGGAGCTAAAAGGCCTAAAGTTAAAGCTAGTTAAATTATTGAATTAATTAATCAAAATGAGAGGAAAGCAAGCAAAATCAAGACATGTTGATCCTGATCACAAATTTAAAAGTGCTGTAGTTGGTCAATTTATCAATTACATCATGCTTGATGGTAAGAAAAGTGTAGCAGAGAAGATCGTTTACGATGCTATCACTAAATTATCTGAGAAAGCAAAAATGGGTGAGATGGAATCTTTCAATAAAGCTCTTGATAATATTAAACCTAAAATTGAGCTCCGCTCCAGAAGAGTCGGTGGCGCAAATTATCAGGTACCTGTTCCTGTAACAGAATCAAGACAGGCAGCTTTGGCAATGCGCTGGATAATAAAAGCAGCCAAAGAAGGCAGAGGATCATCTGATTTCAGTGAATCATTAGCTATGCAGCTTTGGAATTCATTCAATAAAGAAGGATCTGCTTACAAGAAGAGAGATGAAGTACATAAGATGGCTGAAGCTAATAGAGCATTCAGTCATTTGAACTGGTAAGGGAATTAAAAGGAATATTAAAGCTCCTATTAATTAGGAGCTTTTTTATGCCCATAATCGCTCAACTTCGCTGCAGATCTCTTTAAAGCGAGCTTCTAATATCTGGGTTTTAATGACATAGACACGATCCCGTTTATCATCTGAACTTTCTAGCATCTTTCTGATCGCCTCACTTAATAATCTTCTGGCTCTATTCCTCTCTACAGCACCTCCTACCTTTTTTGAGGCAATAAGCCCTATTTGACCGGGTCTATCTTGAATTATTGGGGATCTATACACAACAAAAAATGAAGAGAATGACTTCTCTCCATCTTTGAAAATAGCTTTAAAATTAGCTGTTCCTTTAAGCCTGTGTTGTTTGGAAAGCATTTATTTTAATCTTTTAAAGCGTTTTGCTTTATCAGCGCGAACTTCATCAGACACGCTCAATTCATGTCTGCCTTTTGCTCTTCTGCTTTTCAATACCTTTGATCCTCCTTTAGTAGCAGTTCTGCTTTTAAAACCATGAGAATTGATTCTCTTGGTCTTAGAGGGTTGATAGGTTCTTCTTGTTTTAGGCATATCTTAATTACTAATAGCAATAGGTATTTTAACATAAACTTGTTTTTTAAGGAACTTAATAATATGCTAAAAATATATGAAAAATTAATATGTATCTAGTTTTAGATATTGGAGGCACTAATTGCAGAATAGGTTTTTTCAATGATCTTAATGCTAAAAAGCCTAGCAAAGTTGAATATATTAAACTGCAACATGATTTCGATAAGGATTGGCAGGCAATATTAGATACACTGCAGCATATTAAGGGGATTAATGGCGCTGTAATGGCCATAGCCGGGGCTTTAGATCAGGACAGGACCAAATTGATTAATTCACCCCATTTGCCTGTATTTGAAGGCATAGATATTAAAAATAGATTGAGTGATGATCTCTCCTGTAAAGTAGAAGTATTTAACGATACCTATTTAGCAGCTCTTGGTGAATCAACAGTTGCCAGATATACAGATTCGTTCTGGTATCTAAATTGGGGTAGCGGGATTGGAGGCAGTTTAGTAAAGGGAAAGAGAACAAAAAGAAAGATCTATGCTGCAGAGCCCGGCCATATGGTGCTTTGTCCACGTGCTGAGGCTTGTGAGTGTGGGCAGAAAGGATGTTGGGATGCTATGGCTGGCGGTAAATCTTTACAGCGAAGATATGGAAAATCACCGAGTGAATTGATCTTAAAACAATGGAAAGAGATTGTGCCATTTATGATCAATGGTCTAATAAATATCTCGGTTGTTTATCCAACTGAACTGATAATCATGGGGGGAGGCATAGCTTTGAACCAGCCTGAGATTATTGATCTGATCGCGCATAAGCTGCAGGATAGTATGAAGATATTACCAGCCCCACGTCTGGAAATAGCTAAACTTGGGGATCTTGCTGCCATTTATGGGGGTTTTGCTTTTATGAGAGAAGAGTATAATTAAAGGAAATTTTTAGGCCAAAAACAATGGCGCAAGTAAGCACTTCCCATAGAGGCAACGCTCTAAATTATTCCTCGATCCGTAAATTATTACCCTATGCCAAAAAGGCAATAGAATCAGGAGTTAAGGTAATTAAACTTAATATTGGTGATCCAGATCTCAAAACACCAAAAGAATTTCTCAATGTCCTTCAAAATTGGGATATCGATCCAATTAGATATGCACAGCCCGCAGGAGAACCGGAACTTATAAAGGCACTTTTAAGCTATTACCATGACTGTGGTTATATTGATTTATCAGCTGAAGATATCATTGTCACTATTGGGGGCTCTGAGGCTTTAAGTATGGCAATGTTCGCTGTAGCTGACATTGGAGATGAGATCTTAGTACCGGAGCCTTTTTTTGCCAATTACTCAATCTTAGCTTCTCAATTAAGTATTAAGTTAGTTCCGATCCCTACAAGCATTAAGAATGGTTTCAGATTACCAAATAAGAAAAAGATTATGGGATTAATTAATGAAAGAACAAAAGCCATTCTTTATTCCAGTCCAGGTAATCCTACAGGTACGACATACAATGAGAAGGAGATTACTATGTTGTTAGAAATTGCTAAAGAGAAAGGCATATATTTGATATCAGATGAGGTATACAGGGAGTTCATATTCTCAGATGATAAGCATGTATCCTTGGTGCCATATATGAACAAATACCCGAATAATCTGATCATGCTCGATAGTTTTTCTAAAAGGTACAACTTATGCGGGGCTAGATTGGGAATGCTGGTTTCTAAGTCTGAAAAGGTTAAGGATATTGTATTAAGACTAGCTAATGGCAGATTATCAGGTGGCCTTATTGATCAAATGATGGGAGCTGCATTAAAGGATGTACCTAAAAAGCATTTTGTAAATAGTACAAAAGAATTAAAAAAAAGAAGAGATGTTGTGATAAATAACCTTAAAAAGATCAAAGGCGTTAAAACATATGTCCCTGATGGGGCATTCTATCTGATGGTGGAATTACCGATTAAAGACGCTGAAGATTTCTCAAGATTCTTACTTGAAGAATTCAGAATTGATAACACAACTGTAATGCTGGCTCCCGGTAAAGGATTCTATCTGACCGAGAATAAAGGTGTGAATGAGATCCGGATTGCCTATGTTGTTAATAGCGCTGAATTAAAAAAAGCGATTGATATTATTGGAAAAGGATTAGAGGCCTACACAGGAT
>ENA-UOWO01005718-UOWO01005718.1-activated-sludge-metagenome-genome-assembly--contig:-NODE-5718-length-13036-cov-5.951159_pt1 | contig 13036 bp, 14 predicted proteins | sample MGYA00238148_ERZ761564 | MGnify/ENA primary metagenome ERZ761564 (study PRJEB28885, sample SAMN05720194) | activated sludge metagenome | isolation source: Anaerobic digester | place: USA...
TTACTAATAGGGATATCTTATCTAGAACATGATCGCACATCAGATCAAAATGCAGATTAAGTTCTCCTTTGATCTCTAAAGCTTGTTCAACTGAAATGGTTGAGGTATTTGTCCTTTGCCAATCAATTATATCAATATCAAAATCTTTAGTTACTTCAATCAGATCTGATATTTGTATGATCAGATCGGTGGGTTTAGTTACTAGAATTGCGGGATGTATTTTCATAGTCACTTATTTCTTTTAATCTTCTAATATGTCTTTCTTCTCCTGAAAAAGGGGTGTTATACCAAATCTTTATTATTTCATGATCCTTTTGCGGATCATAGGTCATATTATCAAGTACTAGAATATTGCAATCATTATGCTCCCTACTTAGTCTAGCTGCTTCCAAGCTCTCTACAAATACAGCTCTAGCTCCTTTTACTTTGTTTGCGGCAATAGCCATGCCCGATCCTGTAGAACAAATCAAGATGCCTTTAGCATTATTCTTTACGACCAGCTCAGCCAGTTCAAAAGCAAAAAGTGGGTAATCATCATTTTGATTGAACTCATAGGGACCGGCATCCTGATATTGCATGCCATTCTCCTTTAAAAAATCCATTATACTTTTTTTAGTTTCCAGTCCTCTATGATCAGAAGCAATATATATCATGATGGGCAATTACTAATTTATATACTTCTATTCTATTGCATAATTCCTGCCTAAGCAATCAATTAAGGGATTTGACCATATATGTGCCTTCAAGGCTATAGCCTAGTTTTGAATAGTAGGCTCGAGTTCCAATAGCTGAGATGATGCAGATTTTATTAAAGCCGTTATTTAAGGCGATCTTTTCAGCTTTTGCAATCATCTTTCTACCTAAACCTAAATGTTGGGCTTTATCACTAGATAATTCCCCTATGCCCAGAGCTTTCCCATATACGTGAACTTCACGAATAATTGCGGCTTTATTTAATTCCGGGCTGATTTCCCCTTGGAGGGCATTATTGTCTGACAAAAATAGACGTAAAAACCCGGCTACTTTATCCTGTGATTTTAGATCATAGCTGATAAAGTACTCATTGCCAACATTTGTTTTAAATTCCAAGATGTTCAATTGTAGATCAGCAATATTTACTTTCTTGCCTCTAATTTCTCTACATCTAATACAGCGACAAGGAGTGCCTTTATTAATTAAATACTGTTCAATTGTTTGTCTTAGGTTAGTAACTTTATTTCCTGCTGCTATCTGATTTGAAGGGATATCCCTAATAATTCTACTTAATCTGCAATAAAGAGGCGTGTGTATTAAACAATATGCCAATAGATCGTTTAGTTCATGAGCCTCATATGGCTTGTATGCTCCCTTTTTGTAAAGATCATAAAGTGGAGTGCCTTTAATTACTGAAGTAGGATAGATCTTTAATTCATCCGGCTGCAGTAATTCCCATATTTTTAAATAGTCAGCTTTATCAATCTCTGGTGTAGCTTTATACAGATTCGGCATCCAATGCAGATGGATCTTAAGTCCAGCTCTTCTACATAGATTTACAGCATTTTTAATGATATCTATGCTGGTTCCTCTTTTATTGCTTTCCAAAATCTCATTATTTAAACTCTGGATCCCCATTTGGATCTTAGTAACCCCCATCTTCCTTAAATTCCTGATCTCCATAATATTAACTACATCCGGCCTTGTTTCTACTACTAATCCTACATTCCTGCATTTAGCATTTTCATTTAGCTGTTGCTGTTGGAATAGATCCTCCCAGGAATCGCGGCCATTAACATCATCCAATATTTTTACTTCCTGGTTATAGTTTTGGGCAATTTGCATTTGGAGATCATCAGGCAACATAGATTGTTTTTGCGGCCTGTCATCTTTGTGGGGGAAATCATTTAAGGCTTGGAAACATCTTGTTAAAAACCATAGTCTGTAGTTTAAGGGATATGAGGACCAGGTCCCTCCAAGTATTATCAGCTCTACTTTTTCAACAGTATGCCCAATGTTTTGCAGAGCAAGTAATCTATTGTATGTTTGCAGATACGGATCAAAAGCATTTCTGGCTGCTCTTTGAGCTCCTGGCTCACTGGTGATATAGCTTTTGGGCATATTGATATCATTAGGGCAGAAGATGCATTTGCCTGGGCAGGGATACGGTTTGGTCAATAAACTTACAGGTGTGACCCCAGAAATTGTTCTAGTAGGTTTTAGCCTTAATTCATCAGCGATCTCTTTCTTAAAGGTGACAAGATCATTTTGTGAATAGTAATCATAATCACGAAGCAATTCATCTCTGGCATAAAGTGAGTTATTATTCCTGGGAAATCGCCTTAATAATTGCTGGATTTTTTTAGAATTAATTTTGTGTAATCTAAGTAATTCAGAATAAAACCCCAAAGGTACTCTATTAATTTGTTCCTTAAACTTATTCTTCAAATTATCTACTTGCTAAAACTATCAGTAATTATACAATATGATATAATCCCAAAGATTTAAAAGGGTAAAAGTTTTATTATGAAAAAACCGTTGTATAAACAAAAGCGCTGGTGGTTCTTATTAGCAATAATCTTAATAGGTATATATTTCTTAACTCGCGGTAATACCAATAATCCTCAAACAGATTATGTATTAGAAACAGTAAAAAAAGGTGATATATCTGTACAGGTATCGGCTAATGGAACAATCACAGCACCTGCAATTTATGATCTCAATCCCAGAATTAATGCCAAGGTGAATGAAGTGCTAGTTAATGAAGGTGATAAAGTAAATCTGGATCAGGAACTGATTAAATTTGACGATTCTGATCTGCAAGCAGCTGTTAAAAGTGCATCCTACTCATTTAATGCAGCAATTTATGCAAGAGATAAATTAAAAAATGCTCCAATTGTAGATGATTATTCAGTAAATCAAGCCCAACAGCAGGTTAATATTACCTGGGTGCAACTAGAAACAGCTAAAAGGAATTTAGCTAATGCAGTTATTAAAAGTCCAGTTGCTGGATATGTTTTAGCGATCAATCTTAAAAAAGGAGATTATGCTTCATTAACAGGTATGTTGCCTGCAATTTCAGTAGCAGAGCAGGGGGATCTTGTTGCGAAATTGAATGTGAATGAATTAGATATTGCTAAAGTGCAATTAGATCAAAATGTAGATTTAAGGATTGATGCCCTGGAGACAAATATTACAGGTAAGATAACAAATATTTCTCCCCTAGGTAATGATCTAGCCGGGATCGTTACTTATGAAGTATTAGCATCTATCCCTCAAACAGAAGGCTTGAAAATTAAGATGAGTGTAGATGGCGAAATTACTACCAGTATCACTTCAGATATACTTGTGCTCACATCTAGTGCCATCAGAGAAAAGGCTGGCCAAAGCTATGTTCTTGTCCCTGTATTTGATGAATCAGGCAAAGTTATTGATGCTAAAGAAGCTAATGTTGAAGTTGGTGCGAATAATAACTCGCTGGTTGAGATCAAATCAGGATTAAATGAAGGGGATCAAGTCTTATTAAATTACGATCTAAATGCTGACAACTTTAACTTCGGTTTTGGTTCTACAAATTAATTATTGCAAATGCCTCTTATTGAACTTAAAGGTATTAAAAAGATTTATAGAAATGGACCTAATGCTTTTGAAGCTTTAAAAGGAGTAGATCTGAATATTGAAAAAGGTGAATTTGTAGCGATCATGGGTGCTTCTGGTTCAGGCAAATCCACTTTAATGCATATTATCGGTTGTCTTGATTCTCCAAGCAGTGGCTCGTATTATCTTCAGGAACGTAATGTAGCCAAGTTAAGTGATAAACAGCTTGCTCATGTAAGAAACCGTGATATTGGATTTGTGTTTCAGGCCTTCAACCTATTGCCCAGAATGAGCGTAGAGCAGAATGTGAAATTACCTTTTTCCTATTATTCTTATGAAATATCTGATCAGGAAGTGAACTCTAGAGTTGATGATGCTTTGAAAATGGTAGGCCTATTTGATAAGAAGGATAATTTATCTAACGAATTATCAGGAGGCCAGATCCAAAGAACTGCCATAGCCCGAAGTTTGATATTAAGGCCTGCGATCATTTTAGCAGATGAACCGACAGGTAACTTGGATAGTAAAACTGGTGTTGAAATTATGGAGGTGTTTACCAAGCTTAATAAACAGGGAAATACTATAATTGTAGTAACACATGAGGATGATATAGCAGAATTTGCTAAAAGGATCATTCGTCTTAAAGACGGTCTTATTATCTCTGATTCTAAGAAATGAAATATACATCGCTGGTAACAAATGCTCTGAACTCACTCACTATTAATAAGCTGAGGACTTTTCTTACAGTTTTAGGCATTGTTATCGGAATTACTTCTGTTATTACATTAATAAATATCGGGCAGGCTGCTCAAGCAACAATTGAGTCATCTGTCTCTGCCTTTGGATCAAATTTGATCTCCATTGTCCCGGGTAATTTCCAGACTGCTTCCGGTTTTTCTTTTGATCTATCAGCTAGTTTTGATTTTGATAATGTTGTTAAATTAAGAAATTCCAATATGCAGTATGTATCCGGAGTATCTTCTGAATCCTCTAAAGTTTTAAGTGTGCAATTAAGTAATCAAACAGACAGGTATTCTGTTACTGGGATCTATGGCGACTATTTCACTGTGCGATCTGTTGAACTGAGCGGGGGTAGAGCAATAAGTGATAAAGATTCTGATTCATTACAGAAGGTTGCCATTATTGGTCCAGATCTAGTTAGTAAGTATTTTAATAGTCAAAGCGAGGCTATTGGGCAAAGGATAGTTATTGCTGATCAATCTTTTACGATCATTGGAGTTACAGCCCCACGAGGCAGTAATGGATTCCAAAATCTTGATGAAGTGATACTAATTCCCTTGAGAACAATGCAAAAAACCATTACTGGTGATGAACAGGTTAGAACGATTTTAGCAGTTGCTAAAGATCCTGATCTTGTTGGTCTAGCAGTTAAGGAATTGCAGGATGATCTTAAAGTTATTAGAGGATTATCTTCAAGTGAAGAGCCGGACTTTACAATTCGTAATTCCGGGCAGGCTTTAAGTATCTTGACTCAGATCACTAGTATTTTTACAGTATTTTTAGCAACTATTGCTGGAATTTCATTGGTAGTTGGCGGGATCGGTATCATGAATATAATGTTCGTAACAGTTAAGGAAAGGACCAAAGAGATTGGTCTTCGTAAGGCATTGGGAGCTACTAAGAATGACATATTATTGCAGTTTTTAGCTGAATCCATAACCGTGACCATGCTAGGTGGTTTGATCGGCACCGGATTAGGTATCTTATTAACTTATATCTTTACTCAAGTTGCTGGTGTAGGCTTCGCAATAAATACCAGTTCTATTGTTCTTGCGGTTGGTGTGTCAGCTCTTATTGGTCTGCTATTTGGCAGTTATCCTGCTTGGCAGGCAGCTCAATTGGATCCCATTGTTAGTCTAAGATATGAATAACAAAACAGTTGAAAAATTATTAGCTTTGAATAAGGCTTTCTATGAAAAAGCCGGAGTGTCTTTTTCTAGAACTAGAAATTATGGCTGGCCAGGCTGGAAGATCGTATTGCAGGATTTTAAATCAAAACAGATAGATATTAATAATGTATTGGATCTGGCTTGTGGCAATGGACGGTTTTTTGCTAGTTTAAATAAGTTTTATCCTGAAGCTAGTTACATTGGTGTTGATGACTCAGAGATATTATTGCATGAAGCAGAGTTAACATACCATGATAAGAATGTTAGCTGGATTAATCAGGATGTTTTAAAAGGAATTGATATTAATGAAAAGTTTGATCTGGTTTGTGCATTTGGTTTCCTGCATCATATACCTTCTTTTGAACTAAGAAATACTTTCCTACTAAATGCTGCTGGTCAATTATCAGGATCAGGTTATTTAGTAATTAGTCTCTGGGATTTTTTAGGTAAAAAATATGAGCAGAGGAATACTCAGGATGAATTATTAAAGGAGGTAGGTATTTCAGCAGATGAACTTGAATCTCATGATTTTATTCTAGACTGGAGATCCCAAGCAAGAGCATTGCGCTACGCTCATGCTTATAATGATGATGAAATTGAAGAATTGCTAGATGTATCAGGATTGACTCTTGAAAAGGAGTTCTATGCAGATGGAAGAGATGGAAAAAGTAATAGATACTTGATTATTAAACCTAAACGATATTAAATATATCTTTACATTTTCAATGCTATGAATTATCATTAGCATTGTTCACTAGGCTGGCGTATTATATTTTTCCCAGAATAGTATAAAAATAATATTACTAAGTTAATTGCTATGGCTAAAATCGATTATTCAGCAGTAAAAGATCTGCAAAATTATAGAAATATTGGAATCATTGCTCATGTTGATGCGGGTAAGACTACAACAACAGAGCGTATCCTCTATTTTACTGGTAAGAAACACAAGATCGGAGAAGTGCATGATGGAGAGGCTGAGATGGATTTTATGGTGCAGGAGAGAGAAAGAGGAATTACTATTACATCAGCCGCAACCACTTGTTTTTGGACCCTTAACAATGTCCTTCATAGAATCAATATCATTGACACCCCAGGTCATGTAGACTTCACATCTGAGGTTGAGAGGTCTTTGAGAGTGCTTGATGGAGCTGTAGTAATATTTGACGGTAAGATGGGAGTGGAGCCACAATCCAGTAAGGTTTGGGGCCAGGCTGATAAATACAATGTACCAAGAATGTGTTTTGTTAATAAACTGAACCTTATTGGTGGAGACTTTGAGATGAGCTTAAAAGCAATTAGAGATGAACTCTCCAGTAATGCAGTAGCTATTACTTATCCAATTGGAAAAGAGCATGCGATCAGAGGTTATGTGGATTTGGTAACCATGAAAGCTTATGAATATTCGGATGATACTAAGCAAGAATTTAAAGAAATTGAAATTCCAGCTGAAGTTAAAGCAAGATCAGAGGAATTACATTCCGTATTGGTAGAAAAACTTGCTGAATCCGATGATGTCTTGATGGAGAAATATTTAAGTGATGGTGTTTTAGAAATTGATGAGCTTTATACTGCACTTAGAATTATGACCTTATCAGGCCAAGTATTCCCTGTAATGGGTGGTGATTCTAGAATGGCTGAAACCAAGGTCCTACTCGATAATGTTTGCAGATATTTACCCTCACCTTTCCAAAAGAGATACATCTGGGTCAATAAAGAAACTGAAGTAAAAGAAGAATATGTAGGGAAGATCGTAGGTACAAATACTGAGACAGAAGATAAAGTAATCTACGAATGTAAAGAAACAGAGCCCTTCGTGGGATTAGTGTTTAAAATCTCTGTAGATCCACATGTAGGACAATTGATGTTTGTAAGAGTTTACTCAGGTAAATTACAAGCTGGTTCTTTTGTAAGAAATAGTACTAGGGATAAAAAGGAAAGAGTTGGTAGATTGCTTTTAATGCATGCCAATCACTCTGAAGATATTACAGTTGCTCGTGCTGGTGATATTGTCGGCGTAATAGGATTCAAAGAATCCTTTACCGGCAATACTGTCTGCGATGAGAATAATTCGATAGTACTTGAAAGTATTGATTTCCCGGATCCGGTTGTAAGTTTGGCAATTGAGCCTAAAACTAAAGCTGATCAGGAAAAATTAGGTGAAGCATTAAGGAAATTGATGCAAGAGGATCCTACCTTCAATGCTAAGACTGATACCGAGACAGGGCAAACTATCATTTCCGGAATGGGAGAATTACATCTTGATATTAAGATGGATATTCTAAAAAGAACATATGGGATCGAAGTTACCTCAGGTATGCCTCAGGTTGCCTACAAAGAAACAATTAGCACTGCTATCTCCCATAGAGAGATCTTAAAGAAGCAGACAGGAGGAGCTGGTCAATTTGCAGATGTTGAGATTATCCTAGAACCACTAGAGCGAGGAAAGGGATATGAATTTGTAAACGAAATTAAAGGAGGATCTATTCCCAAGGAATTCATCCCTTCAGTTGATAAGGGTATACAAGATTCAATTCAGGCTGGTGTATTGGGTGGTTATCCAGTAGTTGATGTTAGAGTGAAATTAGTTGATGGATCATATCACGAGGTTGACTCTAATACAGATACATTTAAGGTTTGCGGATCTAAAGCATTTAAGGCTGCAATGAAAAAAGCCAAGCCAATCCTATTAGAACCAATCATGAAAGTTCCAGTAGTAACACCAGATGAATTTGCAGGTGATGTAACTGGAGCATTATCAAGTAAGAGAGGTATCATTAAATCTATGATGCCTAAAGGCAAGGTACAGGAAATCACAGCATATGTGCCTATTGGTAATATGTTCGGGTGGGTGAACGCTTTAAGATCTATGACAAAGGGCAAGGCCAATAGTTTCATGGAGTTCTCTCATTACGAAAAAGTGCCTGATGGATTAGTTAATGGAATTTTGGGAATTAAGGAATAAATTTTTAGTATTAATTTAGAACGAAAAGCATAAAAACATATTGCACATTTTAGCTTAATTTGGTATAAACTAAGCTGAATTTCAGGCAGCAAATGTTTCTGCCCTAATACATTTATTTATTAAAACATAAAAATGGCTACACAAAAATTCGAAAGGACCAAACCTCACGTAAATGTAGGTACACTAGGTCATATCGATCACGGTAAAACCACTTTAACTGCTGCTTTAATTGCACACTCTAAAAGAAAAGGCCGTATGGCTTCTGAAAAGGGATACAATGAAATTGCCAAAGGTGGTGTCGTTCGTGATAAAACCAAAATCGTTACAGTTGCTACATCACATGTAGAATACGAATCAGAAAAAAGACATTATGCTCATATTGACTGTCCAGGTCATAAGGATTACATCAAGAACATGATCACTGGAGCAGCACAGATGGATGGAGCTATTTTAGTAGTTTCAGCATCCGATGGTCCAATGCCTCAAACTAAAGAGCATATCATTCTTGCTAGACAAGTCGGAGTAGAACATTTCGTTGTTTTCTTGAACATGTTCGATGACAGCATGGATGAGGAATTATTAATGCTTGTTGAAGATGAGATCAGAGAATTACTAAAGAAATATGAATATGATGGTGACAAGGTTACTATTGTAAGAGGTAGTGCCTTAAAAGGTTTAAATGGTGATGCAGATGGCGAAAGAGCTATGGATGAATTAATGGCAGCTCTAGATAACGATATCCCAGAGCCAGTCAGAGAATTAGACAAGCCTTTCTTAATGTCTGTAGAAGATGTCTTCTCAATTGAGGGAAGAGGTACAGTTGCCACAGGTAGAATCGAAAGAGGAATGGTTAAGGTAGGAGATGAAGTTGACCAAATCGGTCTAATGGATGATGTTAAGAAAGTTACAGTCACCGGTGTTGAGATGTTCAATAAGTCATTAGAATCAGGTCAAGCTGGAGATAATGTCGGAATTCTACTTAGAGGATTAAAAAGAGAAGATATTCAAAGAGGTCAGGTTTTAGCTGCTAAAGGCTCAATCAAACCTCACACAGAATTTGAAGTAGAAGCTTACGTTCTTTCCAAAGAAGAAGGCGGTAGACATACAGCTTTCGTATCTGGATACAAACCTCAATTCTATGTAAATACAGCAGATATTACTGGAGAAGTTACTCTAAAAGAGGGAACAGAGATGGTGATGCCTGGTGATCATGCAACCTTTATTGTTAAACTTAACAAACAGGCTGCTGTCGAAGAGAAGCAAAGAGTTGCTATTAGAGAAGGAGGAAGAACAGTAGGAGCAGGAATTGTTACAAAAATTATTAAATAATTTAAATATGAGTTGCGGGTCAAATTAAAAAATTGACCCGCAATTTTAAACTTTACTTTTATGCAAAAGATCAGGATTAAAATAAAAGGTTATGATGCAAAAGTTGTAGACAAAGCAGCTCTACAAATAATGGAGACTGCAGTTCGCACTGGAGCTAAGACTTTTGGTCCAATTCCTCTTCCAACTAAGAAGAGAAAGTTTGTGACTTTAAAGTCACCTCATGTTGATGCTAAATCAAAAGAGCATTTCCAGATCCATACACATAAAAGATTGATCGACATTGTCGATCCGACAAGTAAGACTATTGATTCATTAACTCATTTACAGCTTGCTGCCGGAGTTGGTATTGAAATTAAATAACAGAGCACAAAAGCTTTACGAATATGAAAACCATAATTGGTCTAAAAAAGAATATGTCGCAAATTTTCAAGGAAGATGGCAATGTTGTGCCTGTAACCTTCGTAGATGTTGCTGATATTGTAGTTGCCCACAAAAAGACAGTTGAAAAAGATGGATACAAAGCTACAGTTATTGGCCTTGGTAAAAAGAAAAATCCCAGTAAGGCAGAAGTTGGTAAATTCAAAGAATTAGGTTTTGTTCCAATGTATGCTGTTGAAGTTGAATTAGAGGAAGAATTGAATGTTGGTGATAAAGTAAATGTCTCAATGTTTGAAGCAATCAAGAAAGTAAATGTAACAGGTATAACTAAAGGTAAAGGTTTCCAAGGTGTAGTCAAAAGATGGGGTTTCAAAGGTGGTCCCCGTACCCATGGACAGTCTGATAGACAAAGACATCCAGGATCTATAGGTATGAGAACCACACCAGGTAGAGTATTCAAAGGTAAGAAAATGGGAGGCAGAATGGGTGGAGACACTAAAACTGTTAAGAATCTCAGAGTAGTGGAAATTGATCAGGAGCATGGACTAATTGCTTTAAAAGGAGCAGTACCAGGTAACAAAGACTCATTAGTTATTATTGAATCTCAATCATAATGTTGGCAGCTTATTACGATAACAAAGGGAAATTATTGAAAGATAAAAAAGAGTTGCAGAAAGATATATTTGCAGCTAAGGTTAATGAGAAACTTTTGACTCAAGCAGTCAATGCTTATCTTTCTAATCAAAGACAAAGCAATGCTCAGACCAAAGACAGAGGTGAAGTTAGTGGTGGAGGTAAGAAGCCCTGGAGACAAAAAGGAACAGGTAGAGCAAGAGCGGGCTCATCAAGATCTCCTATCTGGAAAGGTGGAGGTGTAACATTTGGTCCAACTAATGAATTGAATTTCAAAAAGGACTTGAATAAAAAGATGAGAAAGTTAGCTATGGTAAGCTCTTTCTCTAAACAAGCAGCAAATGATAATGTAGTTGTTTTTAGTGGTATTGAATTAAAAGATGGTAAGACCAAAGATCTATTAAAAGTAATCGGTGATTTTGGTAAAGAGAAATTGTTGATCATTCAATCAGAAGCTGACAAAGCATTATTCAATGCAGCTTGTAATTTAGAAAATGTGAAATTGGAAGTTGTCAATGCAGTTAATTACTTTGATGTATTAAATGCTAAAAAGATAATCATATTAGAACCAGCTTTAGAAAGTATTAATAAGTTCTGGGGTGGATATGGAAAAGTTATTGAGAAGAAAGTTAAAAAAGCAGTTAAAAAAGAAACAGTTACTAAAGAAGTTAAAACCAAGAAGAAATAATGGATAAAGTAAACTCTATTAAAAAAGCAATAATTAGACCTTTAATAAGTGAGAAATCTCTTAATATGATCGATAAATTCAATAAATATTCTTTTATTGTATCTAATGATATTAATAAGATTGAATTGACTGCTCATATTGAGAAAACTTATTCAGTTAAAGTACTTGATGTCACAGTGATCAATGTAAGTGGAAAAATAGTTAGATTTGGTAAGAAGAGAATTCCAGGTAGAAGAGGCAATTTTAAGAAAGCCTTTGTGACATTAAAGAAAGGTGATAAAATAGATCTTTTTGAAATTAAATCATAATCATGGCTCTGAAAACCTATAGACCTACAACACCAACAAGAAGATTTACAGTCCTGGTTACTAGTGAAGAAACCACTACAAAGAAACCGGAGAAATCATTATTGGCCTATAAAAAATACAATGCAGGTCGTAATAATGGTGGTAGATTAACAGTAAGACATAAAGGTGGTAGAGCTAAAAGACATTATAGGATAATTGATTTCAAAAGAGACAAACATAATGTTCCTGGTATTGTTAAAACTATTGAATACGATCCATTTAGAACATCATACATTGCCTTAATTCAATATACCGATGGAGAGAAGAGATATATTTTAGCTCCAGTAGGATTGAAAGTTGGTGATGAAGTACAAGCAGGTGATAAAGTTGCTATTCAAGTTGGCAATGCTTTACCTTTAAAAAATATTCCTGCTGCTATGTTCGTTCATAATATTGAATTGATACCAGGCAACGGTGGAATTATGGTAAGATCAGCAGGAGCTGGTGCCCAAATTCAAGGAGGAGCTAAAGGATATATTCAGATTAAAATGCCAAGTGGTGAGATCAGATTAGTAAAAGAAAATTGCTATGCAACAATTGGAACGTTATCAAATTTGGAGAATAAGAATGAGAAATTAGGTAAAGCAGGTAGAAAGAGAAAGATGGGAGTTAAGCCAACTGTAAGAGGTACAGCTATGAGTGGTGGTAAGCATCCTCATGGGGACGGACAGGGTAAATCCGGTAGACACGGTCCTGGAGGTCCAGCCAAAGATAGATGGGGTAATAGGATTGGAAGGAATACAAGAAATAGACCAAATACAAATAAATTTATACTTAAGCGTCGACCCAATAAAAGAGGGAAGAAGCATAAAAAATATAAGACAATAATATAAAAGCATGTCCAGATCATTAAAAAAGGGTCCATATGTTGATCCAAAACTATTAGAAAAAGTTAATAAAGCAAGAGAAACAGGAAGCGCTAAAGCCATTAGAACATGGTCTCGAAGTTGCTCAATTTCACCAGAAATGGTTGGAGTGAATTTTGAAGTATATAATGGCAAAGAATTCATTAAAGTATTTGTAACAGAGTCTATGGTCGGTCATAAGCTAGGAGAGTTTACAATAACCCGTAAATTTACAGGACACTCTAAGAAAGGTAAAATCGCTAAGAGTACTGGAACAATGGGTAGAGTACTTAAAGACTAAAATATGGAAAAAAGAGTTTATGCAAAATTTAATAATTGTTTGATCTCAGCTCAAAAAGTAAGATTAGTTGCTG
>ENA-UOWO01005723-UOWO01005723.1-activated-sludge-metagenome-genome-assembly--contig:-NODE-5723-length-13026-cov-12.623082_pt1 | contig 13026 bp, 9 predicted proteins | sample MGYA00238148_ERZ761564 | MGnify/ENA primary metagenome ERZ761564 (study PRJEB28885, sample SAMN05720194) | activated sludge metagenome | isolation source: Anaerobic digester | place: USA...
CGGATTTCGGGGTCGCGCCCGCAATTTCCGACCAGAATGACTTTGTTGACTGATGCCATGGTTTTCTCCTGAATTAGATGATTATCCCGCCTTTGGCGACGGGGTTTGCATGGGCCATGCAACCGCCAACCAAAGCAGCACTCCAGCGCCGCATGCGATAAATAGGCCCTGCATCCCAACGTGTTTGATCAGCCAGCCGCCTAACGCACCTCCCACAAAAAAGCCGAGCGACTGCAGGGAGTTATAAACGCCCAAGGCCATGCCACGGGCGTGTGCCGGGGCTACTTTGGAGGCCAGACTAGGCTGGCTGGCCTCCAGCACATTGAAGCCGCAGAAGAACAAAAATAACAGGACAGATAGCAATCCCATGCCTGCACTGGAAGAAACACTCCACCAAAGGCCCAGTTGTACGAGCGCAATGAGAGCAATAGCAGACAGGAAAACCGCACGCAAGTAGCCCCGCTTTTCCAGTGGAAACAGGGTGAAGCCCATGACGAGAAACGAAGCCAGAACAGCAGGCAGATAAACCCACCAATGGTGCTCTTTGGACAGCCCCGCCTGCACCAGCAGCGCGGGAATCGCCACCCACATCGCAAGCTGTACAGCATGCAGCACAAACACACCAAAGTTCAGCCGCAGCAAAGCCGCCTGCCCCAGCACTTCCGACAGACGACCGCGTGGCAGATTTTTGTGCTCCAAGGGCTCCGCAGGAGCCCCCCAGATCACTACGGCAATGCCACCCAACGCAAGTGCACCGGTCATGGCAAAAAGCCCACCCAAGCCAATCGCCACAACAAGCAAAGGAGCCAATAACAGGGAGACAGCGAACATCAAGGCAATACTGCCTCCAACCAGCGCCATAGCTTTAGTCCGCACCTCGTCCCGGGTCTGGTCTGCCAGCAAGGCCGTTACGGCGGCAGATACAGCGCCAGCACCCTGGATCGAGCGGCCAATCATCAACCAGCCCAGACTCGTGGAAAAAGCTGCCACGAAACTGCCGATGGCAAACACCAGCAAACCAAAAACAATGACCCGTTTGCGCCCCAGACGGTCCGATGCCATGCCGTAAGGGATCTGCAGCAAGCCCTGCGTCAACCCGTATAGACCCATGGCCAAACCGATCAGGGCAGGATCATCGCCACCGGCGTATTTGCGTGCTTCCAGCGCAAATACTGGCAAAACCAGAAACAGCCCCAGCATGCGCAATGCAAAAATAGTAGCCAGTGACAGGCTGGCACGCCGTTCAAGCGCTGTCATGGCATTGGAGGATTCGGTGGGAATCTGCACGACAGGTGCATCCCCCGGGGAAAGAACTGAAGACTGTGTCACCCTGAATTCGCTGAAGACCCACAAAAAGTGGTGGCAGATAAGGAAAACCACCATTGTCCCCGATCTGCCAGCATGACTGGAATGGCCCGCTGGGCCAAAAGTCCTTGTAGAGTCCTGTCTCATGAAACGCTTGCCCCCACTCAACGCCCTGCGTGCTTTTGACGCTGCTGTCCGCTGCGGCAGCTTTACCGGGGCTGGCGACCAGCTCCATGTCACGCAGGGCGCAGTTAGCCGCCAGATCAAGCAATTGGAGGAATGGCTGGGCAAACCCGTGTTTGTGCGCCACTACCAGGGTTTGATCCTGACCCCCGCCGGGAGCGTGCTGGCCAAAAGCCTGGATATGGCATTTGGCACTATCAACAGTGCGGTGGAGCAGATTCACCATCTGGGCGCACGCCAGCGTATTGCGGTTAACGTGCCCGAAACCTTTGCTTCGCGCTGGCTGGCCCCGCGCCTGCGCAACTTTCACGGGCGACATCCTGATATTGATCTTTCCATCACCACCAACACTGTCACCACACTGCGCGAAGCGCGGCAATACGACTGCCTGGTGATGTTTCTGGCCGAACCATGGGCCAAATGCGATTGCCGCCTGCTTCGCCAGGAGCAGCACATCGCCGTGGCCAGCCCCGAGCTTTGGCAGGACGGCGCAGGCCCCAGCCTGTCCAATGTGACGCTGTTGCACATTCTCAGTGGTAATAAACGCCTGCCCATTTGGGAGAACTGGTTCGCCTCGTTGGGTGTCCGGTCCGTGGACCCGAGGCCAGGCATCGCTTTTTCCACTATGGACCAGGCCATCAACGCAGCTGTGTCCGGCGCCGGTGTGGCAGTGGTTGACGCCCCGATGGTAGAACGCGACCTGGCTGAGCACCGCCTGCGCCGGCTGGACGACCATGAACTCACCGACGCCCACGGTTACTGGTTTGTTGAACCGCGCGAACGGGGCGTGCAGGACGTCTCGCACAGCGCTGTGGTGGCGCTGTTCCAGTCCTGGCTGCTGGAGGTCAGCCGTTGATGGCTATGATCTAGGGTTGCCCACGCGCTGCCCGCCCCATGCCCCTATCTGATTCCAAAGCCGACCGCCTGCCTATACCGCTCAACGCCCGCCAGATCAGCATCCGCGGCGCGCGAACGCACAACCTCAAAAACATCGACGTTGACATCCCGCGCAACCAGCTGGTAGTCATCACCGGCCTGAGCGGATCGGGCAAGTCCAGCCTGGCCTTTGACACGCTGTACGCCGAAGGCCAGCGCCGTTACGTGGAGAGTCTTTCCACTTATGCCCGGCAGTTTCTGCAGCTGATGGACAAGCCCGATGTGGACGTGATCGAGGGCCTAAGTCCTGCCATCTCGATTGAGCAAAAAGCTACCTCGCACAACCCCCGCTCCACGGTGGGCACCGTCACAGAGATTCACGACTACCTGCGCTTGCTGTTTGCCCGGGCTGGCACACCGTATTGCCCTGACCATGGTTTGCCGCTGCAGTCTCAGACCGTCAGCCAGATGGTAGACACCGTGCTGGCGCTGCCACAAGACACCCGCCTGATGATTCTGGCGCCACTGGCACGTGAAAAAAAGGGCGAATTTCTGGAAGTGTTCGCCGAGATGCAGGCACAGGGCTACGTGCGGTTCCGGGTCAACGGCAAGGCTTACGAATATGAAGAATTGCCACCCCTCAAGAAAACCGAAAAGCACGATATCGACGTGGTGATTGACCGCATCAAGGTGCGCCCGGACCTGACTCAACGCCTGGCCGAGAGTTTCGAAGCGGCTCTGCGCGTGGCCGATGGGCGAGCCATTGTTCTCGAAATTGATAGCACCTCAGGCAATATCGACGAGTACCACAGCCCAATAGAGCATCTGTTTAACGCCAAATTTGCCTGCCCCGTCTGCAGCTACTCCATCAGCGAGCTGGAGCCCCGGTTGTTTTCTTTCAACTCACCCATGGGTGCGTGCCCGGCGTGTGACGGACTGGGTTCGATGGAGTTTTTTGACCCCGCACGCGTCGTTGCCTTCCCCACGCTCAGCCTGGCCAGCGGTGCCATCAAGGGCTGGGACCGGCGCAATGGGTACTACTTTGCCATGCTAGAGAGTTTGGCCAAACACTACAAGTTCGATATTGAGGCCTCTTTTGACAGCCTGCCGCAGTCGGTGCAGCATGCGGTGCTGCACGGCTCGGGCGAAGAAGAAATCAAGTTCAACTACGTGATGGATTCCGGCGGCGCCAAAGGCAAGAAGCTCACGCGCAAGCACCCGTTTGAAGGCATTCTGCCCAATATGGCACGCCGCTATCGCGAGACCGATTCGGTGATGGTGCGCGAGGATCTGGCGCGTTATCGCAGCACCCAGCCCTGCACGGCGTGTGCTGGCACGCGGCTGCGCACCGAAGCACGCCACGTGAAAATTGGTGAAGGGACACAAGCCCGCGCCATCTTCGAGGTGAGTCATGTCACGTTGCGTGAGAGTCTGGACTACTTTCAGAATCTGAAAATGTCGGGCTCAAAAGGCGAGATTGCCGACAAGGTGGTGCGCGAAATCGGGCTGCGCCTGAAGTTCCTGAACGACGTGGGCCTGAATTACCTGAGCCTGGACCGCAGCGCCGAAACGTTGAGTGGTGGGGAATCCCAGCGCATCCGCCTCGCATCCCAAATCGGCTCCGGCCTGACGGGTGTGATGTATGTGCTGGACGAACCCAGCATCGGCCTGCACCAGCGCGACAACGACCGGCTGATCGATACCCTGAAACACCTGCGTGACATCGGCAACAGTGTGCTGGTGGTGGAACACGATGAAGACATGATGCGCGCGGCCGACCATGTGATTGACATGGGCCTGGGCGCCGGCATCCACGGCGGGCGGGTGATTGCGCAAGGCAGCTTTGACGACGTAAAAGCTAATACCGAATCGCTGACGGGCCAATACCTGGCCCACACCCTGCAGATTGCCGTGCCCCGGCGACGCACGGCCTGGCTGCCCACCGTGACGCACGCCGCACCCGACAAAAAACCAGCCACCAAAACGCCGCCGAGCAAGGCCGCGCTGGCCTGGGCAGACCGCCACGCCGCGCATCTCGCCACACAGGGTGACCTGCAGGCCATTCGCGTGATCAACGCCACCGGCAACAACCTGCGCGGTGTGAGCGTGGCGTTTCCGGTGGGGTTGCTGACCTGTGTGACGGGCGTGTCCGGTTCGGGCAAATCCACACTGGTAAACGACACCTTGTACGCGGCTGTGGCTCGACAGTTGTACCGGGCGCATGAGGAGCCCGCGCCACATGAAGAGATTCAGGGCATCGAGCATTTCGACAAGGTCATCAACGTTGACCAGTCGCCCATTGGCCGCACGCCCCGCAGCAACCCGGCCACTTACACCGGAATGTTCACGCCCATCCGGGAGCTGATGGCCGAAATGCCGCAGGCACGCGAGCGCGGCTACGGCCCCGGGCGCTTCAGTTTCAACGTGGCCGGTGGCCGCTGTGAAGCGTGCCAGGGCGATGGCGTGAAAAAGGTGGAGATGCACTTTCTACCTGATGTGTATGTGCCCTGCGACATCTGCCACGGCCAGCGCTACAACCGGGAAACACTGGAAGTGCTCTACAAGGGCAAGAACATTGCTCAGGTTCTAGACCTGACGGTCGAGTCCGCGGCCGAGTTCTTCAGCGCCGTACCCACCATCTCCCGCAAGCTGCAAACGCTGCTGGACGTGGGCCTCTCATACATCAAGCTGGGCCAATCAGCCACCACGCTGTCAGGCGGTGAGGCACAACGCGTGAAACTGGCGCTGGAACTTAGCAAGCGCGACACGGGCCGCACGCTGTACATCCTGGACGAACCCACTACCGGGCTGCACTTTGCCGACATTGCCCTGCTGCTGAAGGTGCTGCAACACCTGCGTGATGCGGGCAACACCATTGTGGTGATTGAACACAATCTAGACGTCATCAAGACCGCCGACTGGCTAATCGACATGGGCCCCGAGGGCGGCGCCGGTGGCGGGCAGGTGGTGGGGGTGGGCACGCCGGAAGCCATTGCCGCCAACCCGGCCAGTCATACCGGGAAGTATTTACAGCGCCTTTTACCCGTCAAATAGACCCCGAGCCTCTGTGAAATATGCGCGAATTGCTATTAAATTGATAGTGTCAGCGCTTTTACCCGACCGACAAGACACCCGCTTTGCAGGCAATGATCGGCAAACACCCGGCTCCTTGGCGGGGTCCCGCCGGTTCGGCCTGCTACGCAGCCAAGGAACAGGGCCGCAACTGCGTGGCAGTGTATGGCGCCCAAGCCAGAAACGCGGCTTCCATCGGCTAAAGCATGAATCCCAGGTCGGTTGGGTAGCTCACGCCACTCGCAGCCGTTCCACCGAAGTTGCCAATCTTGGGCAGCACGCCCGCCATCTCGGCATCCGCAACGCCAAACCATTTGGCCATCGTCGCAGCGTACTGGTCAACCGACGTGGTGGGCAACAAACGCCCTTGTCCCAATTGCCACTGGTCCACCGGTGCGGTGGTAGAACCCACGCTGACGGGTGGCGGTGTGCCGTAAAACGCCGCACCCTTGACCGCGCCACCCACCACAATGTGGTGACTGCCCCAGCCATGGTCGGTACCGTCACCGTTGGAAGCCAGGGTCCGCCCGAAATCAGACGCTGTGAACGCTGTCACCTTGTCAGCCATGCCCTGAGCGACCATTTCGTTGTGGAAAGCCGTCATGCCCGCGCTGACGCGGTCCATGTTGACGGCACCCTGTGCAAGCAGGCCATCGTGCAGGTCGAATCCGCCCAATGATACAAAGAATACCTGCCGCTTGACACTGCCCAAACCGGCGCGGCCCTTGATCAAACGGGCAACCATTTTGAGCTGATCGCCAAAATTCCCTGTCGGAAATGTTGTGGGCAAGGTCACGTTATTGGCCAGCGTGGTGGTCACCATGGACTCATAAGTCAAGGCCCGGTCAGTCACCTTGTTGTACTCGTTCTCTATCTTGTTGGTACTCGTCATCTGCCGGACCAGGCTATTGAGGGTGCTTCTGACCGCCGTTGAACCATAAACGGTGGAATCGGTCGCCGGCCGGATTTTGATGGCGCCGTTCGTCGTCAGCTGGTATTGCAACGCCGTATCGCCTGAGAGGAATACCGCATTGCCAGAAACCGACATGCACGTGAACAGGGAGTTGCCATTGCCCGAGAGAGCCAGGTCGCCCATATTGCCGCCCCAACCCACAGTAGAACCCTCCGGCGAAGACGATTGCCACAGGGACTGCTGGTCGTTGTGCGAGAACAGCTGTGGTGGCACCGGATAGGTCGTGCGGTTGCCGGTGCTGAACTGGGCCTTCGTCAACGGAACCACCAGCGGCCCCACATTGAGTTGCACCGCTGCCTTGCCGGTGTTGAACAAGCCAGCCAGCCCCGTCATGGCGGGATGGAAGGCATATTGGCGCGTGCCTGTGCCAGCCACGTTGTCCACTGGCGCAACAGTCGGATTGAGCAGGGTAGCGGTCAGGCTGGCTTTGGACAGCGCGATGCCGCCCGCAGCCTGGTTTGCACCACCGCCACCGCGAATAGTGTTGTACAGGTTGTAGTTGGGGTCGTCGTAGGGAATGACCATGTGGCTATAGTCGTTGCCACCAAACATGAAGACACATACGAGTGCCTTGTAGTCGGTGGCATCAAACGCAGCCGCCTCACTCATGGCGGCCAGGTTGAGCGCTACGGGCAGGCCAGCGCCTGTCATGGCCAATTGTCCGGAGCGGCGCAGAAAGGCGCGGCGGCTATGAAATTGGGGTGATTGGATCAGATGCATGGTGGGCTTTCTTATTTCTGGACCAGATATTGGGCGCAGGCCATGACCATCAGTACGGCGGCATACACGCGGTTGAGCTTGGTAGCGGCTGAACTGGCAGCCGTGACAGGTGTGTTTTCCAGCGCATTGACAATGGCGAGCTGATTGGCTGCGGACACCTGCCCGGCACTGAGCAACAGGCTAACCCGTCGCACCAACGCAGTTGCATCGGTCACCAGAGCCAATTCGGCGGTGTAACTGGCTTTCATGTCTCTGGGGTTGTTGGGACCAATGCCGGCAGAGATCGTGCTCATGATGAAATTGAGGTAGCCGCCGGTACTGCTCTCGTTCAGGATTTGGAACTCGGGTACGACAGTGCCCGGGTTCAAGTTGGTCGACGAGGGTACGAAGCCCGGGCGGTAGAAATTGAAGACGGAGGGTGAACGCAGCGGGCTTTGCCCCAGGTTGGTTCCGGGGTTGCTCTGGTCCGGAATCTGCCATCTACCGTTGGTTGACGTCACCCCAAATGTGCGGGCCCATTGCGTCAGGCGCACCATAGGCTCTCGCAACTTACCAAATTCCGGCGCGGTCAACCCCGTGGGGCCGCGGGCTTCATCATCCATCAGGATGGCAGCGAATACATACGCCAGGTCACCTCGTACACCAGACCCGTTGTTGTTGAATACTGTAGCTACGCGCGCGACATAAGCCGGGCTGGGGTTGCTCGTTACCAGGCGCTGGATCATCTGCTTGCAGAAGAACGGGCCCACATTGGGGTGGTTGAAAATCGTGTCCAGCGCCGTTTTGAGCGCAGCCTTGATGACGTCTTCCGTCGCATTGCCGGTCGCGGACGACGCGCGCTGCGCAATCGTGGTGCCCAGGAATGTTGCAGCAAGGACTGAGTGTCGGCCCACAATGACCCGCATAGGCAGGCGAACCGAGCTGGTATCTGGTACGTTGCGTCCGCTCACGGAGGTGTTGGCGGATTGACGGGTGTCCACGTCATACCCGGTAAAAATGCGGGCCAGGTTGGAAATGTCACTTTGGGTGTAGGCCCCTCCGGCCGTCTGCACTGTGCCATCAATGTTCAGCGTATCCAGACCGATTGAGAACAGCTGGAGAATTTCGCGGGCATAGTTTTCATCCGGCTGGCGCCCCGAGCTGTTTTCCCGCTGATTTCCCTTGGTGTTCAGGTAATAGCCCATCGCTGGGTTAAGCGTGATGGCTTCCAGCAAATTGCGGTAGTTGCCAAACGCGTGGGTGTTGAGCAAGTCCCAGTAGTAGGCAATGGCATGGCTGGGCCACGTTACGCTGATGCCGGCAAGCGACACCACGAAAAACTCGGACAGCGCCAGAGCCACACGCTTGCGCAGGGTATCCGGGGCGGTCATGAGCTGGTTCCAGATCATGTAGTCAGCGGGGTAGTTGTTGTCGTAGTAGTTGGCCGGGTTCATGACATCGCCATAACCCTTGTTGTTCAACCAGTCCACACCGGTGGGGCCTGACATGGCCATCTGGCGTTCGAGCCAGGTCTTGAAACCCGATGAGCGCACAGAAGCAATTTCAGCATCATTCGCAGAAAACTGGGCCTGCAGCAGGAATCGTGCGGCCTCTTCGTCGGTCGAAGCCGTGGGAAATGACGTAGTGCCGGAACTAAGCACGACCGACCTCCCGGAAATGGGGTTGTTGTAGACGGTGGCCGCTTCACCACCTCCCCCACCTCCGCCACAAGCTGCCAGAGCAGCTGCAGCAATGAGCGAGGCTCCCAGAGCCGCCGAGGACTCCAGCGCAGCAGGCCCGGATTCCCGGGGTGTGGCAGATGTGGTTACCGGATCTTCGATGAGGTCTTGGGTCATGTTTCGCGCCTTGTTGAACGATCCCAGATTGGGATTTGACGCGATCCTATGGATTGGCTCGCAAGCCTCCTAGTGACTTTGCAGTTTGTTACTCCGGAAACAGGGGAACTGCTACCAGTTGTAAGCGGCAGCTCTCAAACGTAAGCGCAGCGAGCCCGTTTTACGGAAAAAAACTCAACGCCCGCCAGCAAGTGCCGCCTGCTGGCGGGCCGATTGCAAAACGTCCCGCGTCTTCTGCGCTTCCGTACGAGCACAGGCAACGTAGTCTTCGCCAGACGAAGCGTACAGAATGGCCCGCGAAGAATTGACAATGATCGGCGCCGCGGTTTGCCCGGCCACGCCTCGCCAGCCCGCCATCACCGTGGCCACGGCATCACCGCCTTGCGCACCAACACCAGGAATGAGCAGTGGCATAACGGGCGCTACCGCGCGAACGCGTTCAATCTCGGCCGGATAAGTGGCCCCAACCACCAGGCCGAGCTGCCCATTCAGGTTCCACGGGCCATGCGCCAGCGCGGCGATGTGCTCATACAGCAAGGGCTCACCCGGCACACTGGCCAGGCGCTGGTTTTGCAGATCGTCGCCACCCGGGTTGGAGGTACGGCACAACAGAAATGCACCTTTGCCTTCATATTTCAGATAGGGCTGGATGGAGTCAAAGCCCATGAACGGTGACAGCGTCACGCAATCGGCCCCGTAACGCTCAAACGCTTCCTTCGCATACTGCTCGGCTGTGCTGCCAATGTCGCCGCGTTTGGCATCCAGAATGACGGGCACCTGCGGGGCTGCCCTGCGCATGTGCGCCATCAGGCGCTCCAGCTGGTCCTCCGCCCGATGCGCGGCGAAGTAGGCAATTTGTGGCTTGAACGCGATCACCAGATCGGCCGTGGCGTCCACGATGGCCGCGCAAAAATCGAAAATCTTGCTGGCGTCACCCTTGAGCGATCCGGGAAACCGGGTGGGTTCGGGGTCCAGCCCCACGCACAACATCGAGCCGTTTTGGCGCTCGGCAGTGCGCAGCATGTCCAGAAAAGTCATGTCAGGATTTTACCGATTGGCGCATCACATCCATGGCCAGACACAGATCAGCCCATGCCTTGGCTTTGTCCGGCAGGTTGCGCAGCAGGTAAGCCGGGTGATAAGTGGCGATCACCGGCACGCCGTGGTACTGATGCGAGCGGCCGCGCAGTTTGCCGATTGGCTCAGTCGTTTGCAGCAATGACTGGATCGCAAAACGGCCCATGGCCAGAATGACTTTGGGCTGCAACAGCTCGATCTGGCGCTGCAAATAAGGCGCGCACTGAGCTACCTCGGGCGGCTCGGGATTTCGATTGGCTGGCGGACGGCACTTCAGCACGTTGGCGATGTAGACGTTGTGGTGGCGGTCCAGTTGAATGGCACGCAGCATGTTGTCCAGCAGCTTGCCCGCCTGCCCGACGAAGGGCTCGCCCCGAAGGTCTTCATTTTCACCGGGCGCTTCGCCCACAATCATCCAGTCCACCTGGGGCGCCAAACCGGGGCCGGCAGGCATCTGGCCCACACCGAATACTGTGTTTTTACGGCTCTCACACAGTGTGCAGGCACGACAACCCGCCACGGCGGCTTCAAGCTGCGCCCAATCCATCTGGTCTATGCCGTCCAGGCGCTGCATCAAACCTTTAGCGGCTGGTTGAGTGGTGTGCTGACCCGCAGCAACTGGAATGGTTTTAGACGGTTTTACGAAGTCTTTTGTGGTCTCAGATCGCGTCGAATATGCGTCAATAGCTATTGGTTTTAAAGCGTCTATTGGCGAAGCCGGCGGAGATGCCGTCACCGCAACGGACCGCGCAGGCGGCTGCCACACCTTGATGTGCATCGCCTCCAGCATGGCTCGCTGACGCTCATCGAGTTGCAAGCCGGGCTCCTGGATCATGGCGTGGACCTCATAATTTGAGGCTCATCACCAGCGCGTCTTCGCGCTCGTTTGCACCAGCAGGGTAATAGTCCTTGCGCTGCCCCACCCGGCGATAGCCATGGCTCTCGTATACCTGCATCGCACGCTGGTTGCCCACCCGCACCTCCAGCCACAACCACTGCGCACCCTGCCCCTTTGCCCAGACCGCCAGCGCGTCCAACATCACACGTGACCAGCCCTGGCGCTGATAGTCGGGCGCCACGGTGATGTTGAGCAGATGCACCTCATCCACCCCCTTCATCGCCACAAAATAGCCCAGCAGCGTGTCGCCGGCCATCAGCAGCTGCGACTGATAACCCGAGCTCACGGCATCGGCAAAGTTGAGCCGAGTCCAGGGATGAGGGTAGACACACTGCTCAACCGACAGCACCGCATCGAGCCAGTGCGTTTGCAAAGGCTCAAAGCGGACTTCCAGAGGTTTAACAACAGCGTTCATAAGTGGGGTTTCGTCGGCATCACGCTTGTCGCGCGGCTTTTTGGTCGGCGCGCTCCTGCGTGGTTTGCGCCACTTTATCGCGAATATAGGTGGGCAAGGCCTCGTCGGCGCGCACCGCGTGGCCAGCAGCAAGCAAAGCGGGCGCAAGACGCAACATGGCCGTCGCGGTTGGCAAGGCCTGAATGCGGCGCACCGGGGCGGCAAAGGGCAGCCGCTCACCATAGGCGGCGAACGCGTTACCTGCCAGCAACCAGCTACTGTCCTGCCAGCCATCCGGTAGCACCAGATTCTCCGGCCGAATCAGACTGTAGCCCCGATGTTGCGTCCACAGTCCGCTATTGAATTCATAGTGTGCGGCATACACTTCGTCCATGCGTGCATCTAGCAGCGCCAGTGCCCGCAGGCTGGCATCATTCGAGGCGACATGGTATCGGGCTTCCTCGGCCACGGCCAGCAGCGTATCGACCGGCAAAACCTTCACACCAGCCCCAAAAGCCAGACCCTGCGCCACGGAACACGCTGTACGCAGCCCCGTGAAGGAGCCCGGCCCGCGCCCAAATGCAATCGCGTCCAGCTCCTCAAAGCGCATCTCAGCTTCGCGCAGAAGTCGCTGAATGGCCGGGATCAGCGTGCTGGAGGCCTGCGCTCCACCTGCGCCGGTGTGTGTCCAGGTGCGAGGTACTCCGTTGATGGCGCGTTGCAGCGCAATCGACATCACATCGGTACAGGTGTCAAAACTGAGCAAATTCATGTGAATTCGGGGGTCAAATTAGCCTTTAGCCTGCGTCGAATATGTTTGGATAGCTTCCTTTTTTATAGCAGCAGGTGCAGCAGCGCGGACGCCAAACAGGATTCCCACTGTCACCAGCACAAGGCCCGCTGACAGATTCCAGTGCAGCGGCTCGCCCAGAAACACCACTGCTGCCAGCGCCGACAGACCCGGCACCAAAGCCGTGATCATGGTGGAGCGCACGGGACCGAAGTGCTGGATCATCTTGGTAAAGGTGATGCCCGATATCACCACCGAGCCGCAGCCCTGAAAAAACATCTGGAATAACACGTCACCCACGGGTGCCGTCAGAAAATGGCTGGGCACCACGTGCAGCGCAAGCAGCAACCCGTAAATCGGCACATAGGTGAAAAAAGCAAATGCGGTGATAGCGATGGTGGCACGCACCGCGTCAAGCTTGTGGCGCCGCGCCAGCACGCTGTAAACCGACCAGCAAAACGCAGCAACCATGAACAGGATATCGCCCTTCCAGACGTTGCCACCATCAAAGGCGTGCAGCAAACTGGAGCCGCCCACCATCAAATCCCCTGCAACGATGAAACCCAGACCCAGCGCACGTGAGGGTGTGATGCGGTCCCCCAATACCCAGATGGCGAGCAAAGCCGTCCAAAGCGGCAGGCTACCTGGCATCAACACGGAGGCGTGGGCGGCTGGCGCATAGACAAAGCCGCTATAGGCCAGCATGGCGTAAAGCAATCCACCAAAAACGCCAGCCGTAGCCGTCACGCGCATCGGCAAGGGTGACAGGCCAAAGAACGAGGACGTCTGCGCCAAGCTAACCTGAGTGGCGGGAGATTCGCTTGCTCGCGCCCGGTCGCGCTGAACCAGCCACCAGCCCCAGGGCAACAACACGGCGCTGGCACCCAGAATGCGGGCCAGCGC
>ENA-UOWO01005724-UOWO01005724.1-activated-sludge-metagenome-genome-assembly--contig:-NODE-5724-length-13026-cov-5.416468_pt1 | contig 13026 bp, 9 predicted proteins | sample MGYA00238148_ERZ761564 | MGnify/ENA primary metagenome ERZ761564 (study PRJEB28885, sample SAMN05720194) | activated sludge metagenome | isolation source: Anaerobic digester | place: USA...
GGTACTACGAGATCGTGGCGCCGGGCTTCAAGTACAACCTGACCGACATCGCCGCGGCGCTGGGCATCCACCAGCTGAAGCGGGCGCATGCGTTTGCCGCCCAGCGCAAGCGCCTGGCCCGGGCCTATGACGTGGCGCTGGCCGGCCTGCCGCTGCAGCTGGCCCCTGCCGCGCCGGCCGGCGATCAGCATGCCTGGCACCTGTACGTGGTGCGGCTGACCGACGACGCACCGATCGGGCGTGATGCCTTCATCCAGCAGCTCTATGCCGCCGGCATCGGCTGCAGCGTGCACTACATCCCGCTGCACCAGCAGCCCTACTGGCGTGACCGCTACCAGCTCGATGCACGGCAGTTCCCGGCCAGCCAGGCGGCCTACGAGCGCATCGTCAGCCTGCCGATCTACACCCGCATGACCGAGGACGACGTGCAGCGCGTGGCCGCGGCGGCGCGCGCCTGCCTGCACGGCTGACGCGGTGCTCAAGCGCCTCGTCGACATCGTGCTGTCGGCGGCCGGCCTGCTGGTGTTGTCGCCGCTGTTCCTGCTGGCGGCCATCGCCATCAAGCTGGAATCGCCCGGCCCGGTGTTCTTCCGCCAGGAGCGCGTGGGCCGCCACGGCGTGCCGTTCCGGATCTTCAAGTTCCGCACCATGACGGTGGGCCAGCCGGCCGGCGGCATGCAGCTCACCGTGGCCGGCGACCGCCGCATCACCCGGGTGGGCGCCTTCCTGCGGCGCAGCAAGCTCGACGAACTGGCCCAGTTGCTGGACGTGCTGCGCGGCACCATGAGCCTGGTGGGGCCGCGGCCCGAGGTGCCGCGCTACGTGGCGCACTATCCGCCCGAATGGCGCGAGCGTCTGCTCAGCGTGCGCCCCGGCATCACCGACTTTGCGTCAGTGCGCTTCGTCGACGAGAACGAGCTGCTGGCCGGCGTGGACGACCCGGAGCGTGAATACATCGAGGTGGTGCTGCCGACCAAGCTGCGCTATGCCCTGCACTACGTGGACCGCCCCACGCTCGCCAACGACATGCGGGTGCTGGGCCTGACCGTCAAGACCGTGTTCGTTCCCACCTTGCCCAACCCATGGAGCATGTTCGGCATGAAAGACAGCAAACTCTGGCGCTGGCTCGATCAGACCATGTCGGCCCTGAACCCGCGCAACCGCGCGCGGGCGATGCTGGCCGACGGCCTGCTGATCCTGGCCGCCTGGCACGCCACCTACCTCTTCCGCCTGGGCTTCGAGCGCTGGCAGCCCGGCCGCCCGCCCTACGACGACGCCGTCTCGCTGGTGGTGGTGGCGGTCTACCTGGTGTGCATGTCCATCACCGGCGTGCCGCGCGGCCTGTGGCGCTTCTTCGGCTTCGACGACTTCAAGCGCATCGCCGTGGCCTGCCTGGTGGCCGGGCTGGTCAGCGCGGTGGGCGTGCTGATGGCCCAATTGGTGGGCGTGGCGCGGGCCGTGCTGGTGCTGCACCCGCTGTTCTGCATCGTGCTGCTGAGCCTGATGCGCATGGTCTACCGCATGCTGTGGGAAGAGGCCCGTGCCCAGCTGGGTGATGTGGCGTCGGAGCCGCGGCGGGCCATCGTGCTGGGCGCCGGCGAAGCGGCGCGTCGCCTGGTGGGTGCCATCCACCGCCGCGACGGCTGGACGGTGCTGGCCCTGCTGGACGACGACCCGGCCAAGCTGGGCCTGCGCATCGGCGGGGTGACGGTGCAGGGGGCCATCGCTGACCTGACGCTGCCGCACATCCTGGCCGGTGCCACCCATGTGATCCTGGCCATGCCCGGCGCCACCGAAACGCAGCGCCTGCAGGCCATGGCCCTGGCGCGCCACACCGGGCTGACGGTGATGAGCGTGCCCAGCCAGCTGGAGGCGCAGGACCTGGCGCTGGCGCCGGCCGAGGGCGCCTGAGGCGGCGCCTCACCGACGCGTTCAGCGCTCGGCCAGCGCGGCCGCCACTTCGGCGTTCACTTCCTCAGGCGGGCGGAACTCGGGCACCAGGTTGCGCAGCTGGCGCAGCATCGATTCGGGGTCGTTCGAATCGCAGGCCTGGCGCATCGACGCCAGCATCTTGTCGAGCAGTGCCGGGTCGATGTGGCGCTCACGGGCCGACATGATGCGCGGGTGGCCGCTGGGCACCACGTTGTCGCCGATCAGCAGCTCTTCATAGAGCTTCTCGCCCGGCCGCAGGCCGACGAACTGGATCTCGATGTCGCCGTCCGGGTGGTCGGTCGTGCGTTCCTTCAGGCCGGCCAGGCGGATCATCGAGCGGGCCAGGTCGGTGATGCGCACCGGCGGGCCCATGTCCAGCACGAACACCTCGCCACCGCTGGCCATGGCGCCGGCCTGGATCACCAGCTGGGCCGCCTCGGGGATCAGCATGAAGTAGCGGATGATGTCGGCGTGGGTGATGGTGATCGGCCCGCCGCTGCGGATCTGCTGCTTGAACAGCGGCACCACCGAGCCCGACGAGCCCAGCACGTTGCCGAAGCGCACCATCGAGAACCGGGTGCGCAGCTCCGACCGCTGCGCCGCGGCCTGGAAGATCAGCTCGGCCACGCGCTTGGAGGCGCCCATCACGTTGGTGGGGCGCACCGCCTTGTCGGTGGACACCAGCACGCAGGTCTCCACCTGGGCTGCCTGCGCCGCCCGCACCACGTGCAGCGAGCCGAAGATGTTGTTGCGCAGGCCCTGCTGCATGTTGCTCTCGACCATCGGCACGTGCTTGTAGGCCGCCGCGTGGTAGACCGTCTGCACGCCCTGTTCGCGCATCAGGCGCGTCATCAGGCTCTCGTCGATCACCGAGCCCAGGTGCGCCTGCAGGTCGATGCCGGCGGCCAGCGGCCGCAGTTCCTGCTCGATGGTGTAGAGGCTGAACTCGGTGTGGTCCAGCATCAGCAGGCGGCGCGGCCGCTGCGTCATGATCTGGCGGCACAGCTCGCTGCCGATCGACCCGCCGGCCCCGGTGACCAGCACCACCTTGCCGGCGATGTCGCGGGAGAACAGGCGCGGGTCGGGTGCCACCGGGTCGCGCGCCAGCAGGTCGGCCACGTCCAGCTCGCGGATGTCGGACACGCGGGCGCGCCCGCTGACCAGGTCGACCAGGCCCGGCATGATGCGCACCGGCAGGCCGGCGGGTTCCAATTTTTCCAGCAGCTGCCGGCGCTGCGCGGCATTGGCCGACGGGATGGCCACCACGAACTGGTCGACCGCATGGCGCTCGATCAGCGTGTCCAATGCATGCGGCGCGTAGACGGGCAGGCCGACCACCGTCTTGCCCTGCAGCTCGCGGTGGTCGTCGACGAAGCAGACGGTCTGGTATTCGCGGCTGATCTGCATGGTGCGCGCCAGCTGGGCGCCGGCGTCGCCCGCGCCGTAGATCGCCATGCGCAGGCGGGGGCGCCCCTCGCGGCTGACCAGGCCCCGGTGCACCGCGCTGCGTGCCAGGAAGCGCGACGTGATCACATAGGTGAAGGCGACGAACCAGTACATCACCAGGCTGGACCGCGGCAGGATGCGCACCTCGATCGCCATCGCCAGCCCGTACATCAGCACCACGGCCGCGGCCAGCGCCACGCCGGCGCGGGCCACCACGCGCACTTCGATGAAGCGCACCACGGTGCGGTACAGCCCGGCGGCGGCCAGCACCGGGATGGTCATCAGGCCCAGCGCCAGCTGCAGCCACAGGGCCGTCTGCATCGCGGCTTCCAACGAGCCCAGGCGCAGGCTCACCGAGCCGAGCAGGCAGATCGGCAGGAAGACCGCGTCGATAGCGACCACCAGGGACGTCTTCGTGCGCGAGTCCAGGGCTGCCAGTCGTTTGCCCAGATTCGTCCAGATCATCGGTGTCGGGTCCTCGGGGGGTGCTGTCGGTGTGGGTCGCCAGGCGGCGGCCGGGCGAGCCTGACCCGCTATTGTCCAACTTTCAGGCGCCGGGCCGGCCAGCCGGTCTGACCTGGCGCAGACGCGTGCGCTTCAGCCCCGCGCCACCACGGTGCCGTCGGGCACCTGCTGGCCGGCACGCAGCACCGCGCCCTCCTGCAGCCAGGCGCGCTGGCCGAGCCGGCTGCCACCGGCCATCAGCGCCCCCACGCCCAGGTGCGCGCAGTCGCCCACCTGGGCGTGGTGGTCGGCCACGGCGCCCGCGTTGACGATGGCGCAGCGGCCCAGGTGCGCCTCGGTGCCCACCACGGCGCCGGCCATCACCATCGCGCCGCTGCCCAGCACCGCATGAGCACTGACGATGGCGCGCGGGTGCACCACGGTCTGCAGCGCCAGGCCTTGCTCCAGCACCCAGGCGGCCAGCTCGGCGCGGCGGTGGTTGTCGCCGATGGCCACCACCACCCGGTCGCAAGGCACGCGCAGCTGCGGCAGATCGGCGATGCAGCCCAGCACCGGCAGGCCCAGCACCCGGCCCAGATCACTGCCGCGGTCGTCCAGGAAGCCGGCGACCACCACCCCGCCGGCCAGGCCCAGCGCGTCGGCCACGGCGCGGCCGAAGCCGCCCGCGCCGATGATCACCACGCTGGGCAGGGCCGGGGTCATGTCGCCTGACCGGCGCGGTCGCCGGCCTTGTAGTGGAAGGCCAGCCACACCAGCGGCGCAAAGGCGATCGCCACGCCGGCCACGCCGTCGAGCCAGTGCAGCGCCACCGCCACCGCCAGCGGCAGCAGCCACAGCGTGTTGATCGCCACCACGCTGAGCGTCACCACCTTGTGCGACCCATGCCGGCGCGACGCGTACTGGTAGGCGTGGGTGCGGTGCGCCTCGTTGAAGCGCTCGCCGCGGCGCACCCGGCGCACCAGCGTGGTGGTGGCGTCGACCATGAAGCAGCCGCCCAGGATGAACCACGCCCAGAAGAGGTGGGTGTTTTCACGCGCACTCCACAGTGCCAGCACCGCCACCACCAGACCCAGGAAGCCGCTGCCGGCGTCACCCATGAAGATGCGCGCCGGCGGGAAGTTCCAGGCCAGGAAGCCCGCCACGCTGGCGGCGAACAGCAGCGCCACCGGCCAGGGGGCGCCAGGCTGCACCAGCCACCAGATGAAGGCGCCGCCGCAGGCCACGCCGATGGCTTCCAGGCTGGCGATGCCGTCGATGCCGTCCATGAAGTTGAACAGGTTGATCGACCACACCAGGTACAGCGCCGACAGCGCCACTCCGGCCGCGCCCAGGTCGACCGCGACGCCCAGGATGGGCACCGGCGGGATCGGCCCCAGCCAGGCCAGCACCCAGGCGGCGGCCAGCAGGTGGCCGGCAAAGCGCCAGCGTGCGGGCAGCGGGCGGCGGTCGTCCAGGAAGCCCAGCGTGGCCACCACCAGCCCGCTGGCCACCAGCGCGGCCCACAGCGGCGTGCCGATCTGGCCCAGCGCCGCCAGCACCGTCACCAGCAGCAGGAAGGTGGCCACGATGGCCACGCCACCGCCACGGGGTGTGGGCACGGTGTGCGAACTGCGCTCGTTCGGCCGGTCCAGCAACTGCGCCTGCAGCGCATAGCGCCGCATCAGCCCGGTCAGCACCAGGGACAGGGCCAGTCCGGCAGTCAGGGCGGCGGCGATGGCGAGCAGGGTCATGGGCGTCGCGGTGGGGTCAGGCCAGGCCGGGCTGCGGCTGGCGCGCGGCGCCCGGGCGGCTGGCGCGGCCGGCTTCGGCCCAGGCCAGCAATTCGGCCAGCCAGCCTTCGCAGGTGTAGCGCTGGCGCAGGGCCGCCGGCAGTGGCTCGAAGGGCTGCTGCAGGAAGGCCGGCGGGATGGCGGGCGCCTGCCGGCTGATCACCTGGGCCCGCGAGGGGTGGAACAGGTCGGAATCGGTGATGTGGGCGTTGGTGGTGACCAGCTTGTGGCCGGCCATCAGCGTCTCGATGGTGCGCATCGTCAGGCCGCGCTGGCGCGGGTGCTCCACATCCAGCACCGCGGCCGAGCGGGCCACGATGTCCTGCACCTGGCTGGCCGGCAGCGGCACGGTCGACAGGCTGCCGGGGGGGGCCGACCAGAGCGTCCAGTCGGTCAGGCGGCGCACGGCCAGCATCCACCGGCTTGGCGAGAAGCCGAACACGAAGCTGCGCACCGCCGGGCCGCCGCGCTGGCGCAGGCGGTGGATGACGCGGTGGCGGTCGGAGTGCAGGGTGCCGATGAAGCACCAGTCGAACGACTTGGCCACCGGTGCCGGCGCGGCCTGGCCGGGGCGGGCAAAACTGGAGAACAGCGGCCGGTGACGCCAGCCCTGGGCGGCGGCATCCACCGGGTCGAAGCTGGCGACGGCGTCGAACACGTCGGCGATGCCGCGGGCACCGCGCACGTTGTCCAGGCCGTCCCACAGGTAGTAGCCCATGGCGGCATCCGCAAATTGCTGGCGCATGGCCAGCACCACCTGGCGCGACAGGCCCTCGCCCTTGATCACCAGCATGTGCGTCACCTGCTCGCCGGCCAGCGCGTGCAGCGCCCGCAGGTAGTGGCCGGCCGTCCAGCGTGCGGTGATGCCCGGCAGCAGGCGCAGCGCCAGCTTGTAGGCCGTGTGCCGGCTGGCGCGCTCGTCCCACCAGGTGACGCGGTAGCCCATGCGCCGCAGGGTGTCGCAGATCACCTCGTGGTAGGTGAAGGTGCGTGGCGACACCAGCAGCACATGGCCGCGCGGCGCCGTGGGGGCGCCAGTGCCACTGTCAGGGACCGCAGGGCCGCCCATGTCAGTTGGCCAGGCCCTTCTTGCGCAGCTCTTCGGTGGCCTGCGCCAGGCGGTCTTCATGCACCGGCTGGCCGGCCGCCCAGGCGGTGAACTGCCGCAGCCCCTGCGCCAAGCTGACCTGCGGCGTGAAGCCCAGCAGCCGGCGTGCGGCGCCCAGGTCGGCGAAGCAGTGGCGGATGTCGCCCACGCGGAACTGGCCGGTCACCTGCACCGGCACGTCCAGCCTGGCCGCGGCCAGCAGCTCGGTGGCCAGCAGGCGCACCGAGGTGCCCTGGCCGGCGCCCAGGTTCATCACCGCGCCGCCGGGCAGGTCGGCCTGGATGGACAGCACCAGGGCGCGCACGATGTCGTCGACATGGATGAAGTCGCGTGACTCCAGGCCGTCTTCGTACAGCGGGATCTCCATGCCTTGGCGGGCACGGTTGAAGAAGATCGAGATGATGCCGGTGTACGGGTTGCGCAGCGACTGGCCTTCACCGTAGACGTTCTGGAAGCGGAACACCGTGCTGCGGAACGACAGCGCCGATGCCGCGCTGGCCAGCAGCAGTTCCTGCGAGGCCTTGGTGGCGGCATACACCGAGCCGGGGGCGAAGCCCAGCGTCTCGGGCGTGGCCACCGCGCGCAGCGGCCGGCCGCGGCCGTCCAGCGGCTCCCATTGGCCGTCGTCGAGCTGGGCGCGGGTGCGCGGCTGCGGCTGCAACAGCACGCCGGGGGCGTCTTCGGCCACATAGGCGCCCTCGCCGTAGACGCTGCGGCTGGAGGCCAGCACCACCTGGCGCGGCCGGCGGCTGCACTTGGCCAGCGCTTCCAGCAGCGCCGCCGTGCCCATCTCGTTGACGCCGACGTAGTGGGCGATCTGGTACATCGACTGCCCGGTGCCGGTCTCGGCGGCCAGGTGGAAGACCACGTCGCGGTCGTCCACCAGGTCGGGCCGGTCGGCCAGCTGGCGCACATCCAGCCGCACCACGCGGGCGCCGTCGGGGGGCTGCACCGACGGCAGATCGCCGTGGATCTGCGGCGACAGGTTGTCGACGATGCACACGTCGTGGCCGGCTGCGATCAGGCGGCGTGACAGCGCCAGGCCGATGAAGCCCAGGCCACCCAGGACCAGGATTTTTTGCATGGGGAGTGTCAGGTCTCTGCGGGGGAGGGGGAATCGGTTCGGGCTGCGTGACAGCTGCGCAGGAAGGCGAAGGTCTGGTCGGCGCAACGGTCCCAGGAGTAGGCCTGTGCCAGTGCCAGGCCAGCCTGCATGCGCGCCCGGGTGGCGGGCCAGTCCAGCAGTGCCTGGCGGATGCTGTCGGCGATCGACGCAGCGTCCTGCGGGTCGAAGTATAGACAGGCGCCCTGCGCCAGGTCCGGCATGGGCGGGCGGTTGGCACTGACGATGGGCACGCCGAAGGCCATGGCCTCGAGCATGGTGTTGGGCAGGTTCTCGCAGGACGAGGCGAACACCATCAGGTGCGACTGCTCGTGGAAGTCGGGCAGGCGGGCCAGCGGCACCTCGCCGCGGTAGCGGATGAAGGCGCCCTGCGGGTCGACTCGGGCGATGGCGGCCTGCACCAACGGCAGGTAGCCGGCGTTGGCCTGGCCGCACAGGTCGATGCTCAGGCGCGGGAATTCGCGCCGCAGCAACGCCATGGCCTCGACCACCTCGACCTGGTGCTTGTAGGGCTCGAGCCGGCTGGGGTAGACCAGCGTGATCGCATCGTCGGGCGACACCGCCTCGGGCAACGGCGCGCGCCCTTCGCGGCTGAACAGGCGCCGGTTGACACCGTGGGCGATGACGGCGCGCCGGCTGCAGCCGTCCGGGCCCATCGCGGCGCCGACGATGCGCCGGGCGATCTCGGTGAGGAACACCATGCCGTCGGCGCGCCGGAAGGTGGCGGTGTGCAGCCAGCGCAGCAGCACCAGGCGCAGGCGGTCGAAGCTGAGCAGCGGGTACATGGCCCAGTGCTGGGTCTCGTACGGCATCATGTTGCGGCTGATGGTGGCAAACGGCCGGAAGCCACCGAAGTACAGCCCGCCCGGGCTGTAGAGCATGCTGCAGCCGTGCGCGCGCAACTGGTCGGTGAGGTGGAAGAACAGGAAGCGCAGCCGGTGCGGCAGCGACCGCGCCAGCAGCGGGTGGCTGTGCTTGATGATGCAGGGCCGGTCGGGCAGGCGCGCCAGCACCGCCTCGGCGCCGAAGACATGGATCTGCGCGAAGCCGTGGCGCTGCGGGTCGAAGGCGGCCAGCAGGTTGGTGGTGTAGCTCACGCCGCCGCCGTCGCGGACGTTGTGCAGGTCGATGCCGAGTTTCATCTGGTGGGGGGCCGTGCCGTGGCCAATTGCAGCGCCGGTGCCTCGATCCAGCGCCAGCTGGCCAGCGCGTACAGGCTGGCCAGCAGCAGCGTGGTGCACAGGAACACCCCGATGCCTTGGCCGGCCAGCCCGCAGGCGATCAGCAGCTGGATGATGGGAAAGTGGCACAGGTACACGCCGTAGGACAGGTCGTGCCGCTCGAACGGCGTGCGCCACTGCGGCAGGCGAGTGATGGCGAAGATGAAGCCGCTGAGCAGCAGCATCTGGGCGGCCAGGCGCAGATCACCCAGCACCAGCGCCCCGGCCGCGGCCGCCACCAGCACCAGCAGGTTGCCGCGCGCCTGCGTGCGCTGGCGCGACACGTCGAACAGCAGCACGCCCAGGCCGAAGAAGTGCAGCTGCCCCGGCAGCTGGTAGGCCAGCGACGGATGCAGCGAGTGGCCCACCGCCGCCTCCAGCAGGCCCAGGGCGGGGCGCCAGAGCAGGCCGCAGGCGATCAGGCCGGCGCCCAGGCCGCGGAACGACCAGCGCTGCCCGATGTGGTGCAGCAGCGGCACCAGGGCATAAAACATCACCTCCAGCTTGATCGTCCACAGCGCGCCGTTGATCTCATGGTGGGCGTTGCCGCTGAACACGCCGTCCAGCCCCGGCTGCAGGAAGTTCATCAGCAGCAGGTTGGCCAGCAGGTAGCGCAGCAGTTGCCCGGCCGGCGGCCACTGCGCATGGCTGGCTGCCTCCACCAGGCCCAGGCCCAGGAACACCAGCACCGCCACCGCATAGCCGGGGTAGATGCGCAGCAGCCGGCGCAGGTAGAAATCCCCCTGCCGCGGGTGCCGCACGTAGCTGCCCAGCACCAGGAAACCGCTGAGGATGAAGAAGCCCTGCACCGCCACTTCCGACGACAGGATGTGGCGCCAGATGTCGTGGTCGGTGAAGCCGGCCAGCTGGATGGTGTGGGCCACCAGCACCGACAGCGCGAAGAACAGCCGCAGTTCGGAGATGTTGGCCAGCCGCAGCGACGTGGTGGGTGTCATCGGGGCGGCTCGCGCAGGACTTCGGGCGCCGCCTGGCGCGCCCACTGGACAAACCGGTCGGCCATCTGCGCACTGCCGAAGCGCGACAGGTGGCCGTTGTCGCGCAGCAGTGGCAGGCCGTCCTGCAGATAGCGGCAGGCGGTGGCATCGCAGAACAGTGGCGCCTGGTCGAAGACGGCCAGGGTCGGGAATTCACCGGCCAGCTGCGCGAGCGCGCGGGCGATGACGGCGCCCTGCTGCTCATAGACGGCACGCTCCTGCTGGCACACGGGCGGGCCGGAGGCACCGCCCACCAGCCTGCCGAAGCACTTGCGGATGTTGTACGGGATCTCGGGCTTGGGCAGGAACAGGATGGGCCGGGCGCCGGCCTGGGCGATGAATCCGATGCGCACGCGCAGGCCGGCGATGTAGTCGGGCAGGTTCGGCGGGCCCAATGGCTGGCGGGTGAAGGTGTCCACACGCAGGCCCGCGTCGTCGAAGGTGGGCCAGCTGGCATTGAGGATCACCGTCTTGACCGTCGGGTTGCGGGTGATCGCGGCGTCCTGCAGCGGGCATTCGCTGCGGTCGGAGCCCAGCACGCCCGACGGGTCGCAGGTGCCGATGTTCAGGATGTTGTGGCCGCGCAGCGCCGGGTGGCCGGCCAGCCCGGGATACAGGTGGTTGGCATAGCTGTTGCCCATCAGCAGCAGCGTCGGTGGCCCGGCCTGCTGCTGGATGCAGAACAGGCCGGCGTACGTCGGGTGGGCCTGGCGGCAGATGTCGTTGCGGGAGTATTCCCAGCTGGCATTGCCGATCTGTTCATTCACCCGCGGATTGGCCGACACCTTGGCGCGGGCACCGACACCGTCGAGCTTGTAGACCACCAGGCCCAGCGCACCGACCGCCATGCAGCCCGCAAACAGCCACAAGGCCAGCCGGCCGGGCCGCGCCACACGGCGCAGCGGCCGTTCGATCCAGCGGAAGGTGGCCCAGGCCAGCAGCACCGACGCGACCACCGCCGCCAGGGTGCCGGCCGTGCTGGTGGATTCGGCGCTGTTGCGGTAGAAGACCAGCAACGGCCAGTGCCACAGGTACAGGGGGTAGCTGATCAGGCCGATGCCCACCATCGCCCGCTGCGCAATCACCTGCCGGTTCAGCGCCGCGCGCCCGCCGGCGGCGATCAGCAGCGCGGCACCAGCCGTCGGCAGCAGGGCCCACCAGCCCGGAAAGTGCCTGTCGGGCGTCAGCAGCACGGCCGCCGCCACGATGCAGGCCAGGCCGGCCCAGGCGGCGGGCTCGGCCCAGCGGGCGGCACCCGGGCCGGCCGGGCCCGCGGCCCGCGGCGTGGCCTGCCAGATGGCCAGCCCGGCGCCCACCAGCAGTTCCCAGAACCGGGTGACCGGCGAGTAGAACGCGGCCACCGGATCGGCCGTGGTCAGGTGCAGCGAGACGGCGAACGACAGCAGGATGAGGGCCACGCAGGTGGCCAGCAGCGCACGCCGGTGGGCATGCAGGACGCGCAGCGCCAGCGGCCACAGCAGGTAGAACTGCTCCTCGATGCCCAGCGACCACAGGTGCAGCAGCGGCTTGCTCTCCGAACTGCCGTCGAAGTAGCCGCTCTCCGACCAGAGCACCAGGTTGGAGACGAAGCCGGCACCCGCCGCCACATGCTTGCCCAGCGCGGCATAGTCGTCGAGCAGCGACAACACCCAGCCCGCGGCCAGGCAGGACGCCAGCACGGTGATCAGGGCCGGGAAGATCCGCCGCACGCGCCGGCTGTAGAACTCCAGCACCGGGTGGCGGTCTTCGGCGAATGACCGCACCAGGATGCCGGTGATCAGGTAGCCCGAGATCACGAAGAACACATCCACGCCGATGTAGCCGCCGGGGAACAGGCTGGGAAAGGCGTGGTACGCCACCACCAGCACCACGGCGATCGCGCGCAGGCCGTCGATCTCGGGGCGGTAGGCGGGGTGCATCGGTGTGGGGGGCTTCGCAGGGCAGGTCGGGCGTGTCAGGCGCCGCGCGACCCCGGGCCGGATGAACCGGCGCCAGGGTCGGCGTGCACTAGGGCGCGTGTCGTCCGGCCACTCCCAGCCAAGGGTCGGGCGAGGGTGCCGCGGGCCCGGCCGCGGCCACCGGCCGTCGCTGCCCGGCGGCCAGCTGGGCCACGGCCGCCAGCGCGATCAGGATCCAGGTGGTCGGATCGAAGACCACGTCGGTGTTCACCGAGAACAGCACCGCCTGCATCGCCACCGCGCCCATCACCAGGCCGGTGATGGATTTGCGCAGCGAGCACCACAGCAGGGTCGTGATGGCCAGGCCGGTCAGGAAGGGCGTGACGAAGAAGCCGGGCCAGCGGAAATCCACCCAGGGGTAGATCAGATAGGTGGCGGTGTTGATGCCTTCGAAGTACTTGGTGGCGTTGAGCTGGTCGCGGTTGGCCAGATGCCAGGTCAAAGGCCGTGCCAGCAGCATGCCCAGCTTCGGCGGCTCGGTGGGCACATGGCCCTCGATGGCGGCCGACAGGTTCAGGATCGCCGTGGCGCCCGAGTAGATGTAGGCCTGCTCGGCGACGTCGGACTCGAAGCTGGTGAGCCGGAACACGCCGATGCCGCGCAGCGCATTCATCGCCACCAGCGAGCCGAGCAGGCTGAGGACCATCAGCAGCGTGGCGACGCGGCGCCTGCGCGTGCCCAGCATCAGCTGCCTGGCCTGGGCCGGGTACATCAGGAACAGGAAGATGCAGGCGATGACCAGGAACACCGTCGGGCTCTTGTGCAGCGTGGCGATGTGGGCCAGCACCGCCACCGCCATCGGGATGCCGTAGACCTTGCGCCCGGTCTCCAGCATGCGCGCCAGGAACGCGATGGCGCCGATGTCCAGGAACAGCACCGCAAAGCTGATCGGGCCCAGGTGCAGCTTGGCACGGCTGTCGGCCACGTCGCGGGCCTCCTGCGCCAGCGCGTCGCCGAGGCCGGCGGTCGCCAGTGAGTACACCAGCACCACCAGGCCGAAGCTGTACAGC
>ENA-UOWO01005728-UOWO01005728.1-activated-sludge-metagenome-genome-assembly--contig:-NODE-5728-length-13015-cov-4.789352_pt1 | contig 13015 bp, 10 predicted proteins | sample MGYA00238148_ERZ761564 | MGnify/ENA primary metagenome ERZ761564 (study PRJEB28885, sample SAMN05720194) | activated sludge metagenome | isolation source: Anaerobic digester | place: USA...
AAAGGGGCGGTCGGGGCCCGCATCCATGATCCAGCCCGCGTGGTCGCCCTCGTGGTGCACCGCGGCGGTTCCGGCGGCGAGTCCGAGGGCGTGGCCGATCTCGTGCGCGGTGGTGTGGGCGACGAGTGCGGCGATCGCGTCCAGGGCGGGCTCGGGCGGGTGGTCGGCCGGGGCCGGCGCGCCGCCGAGAACGGGCGCCCAGGGGCCGAAGAGGGCGTCGAACGCCGGGGAAGCCTCGGCCGCGGTCGGGTGCAGCGCGCGCGAGAACTGCAGGAAGCCGTTCAGGAACACGCCGCCGTACGCCGCCTGGCCGGCGACGCCCGCCGCCGGGTCGTAGCCCGCGAGGCGCTCGTCCAGCACGCGATTGCCGACGTCCTTGCCGATCGAACTGTCGCTGCCGAGCAGGTCGAACCCGTTCGGGTCGCGGTCCAGCACGGCGAGCTCCAGCGCCTCGACGACACCGGGCGGTCGCGCTGTCGCGATGCCGACCGACACGCCCGCGAACAGCCCGTGCCAGCCACGTCCGATCGCCGGCGCCGCCTCGTAGAACACCCGGATCAGCAGCGCCACTCCCGCCGCCTTCGATCCCAAGGCCAGGAACGCCACAGTGGGGGTGGGGGCGCCCTGGTAGACGTCCGGAGCCCAGAACTGGAACGGCACGGAGGCGAGCTTGAAGGTGAGCCCGAGAAAGACCAGCAGCAGGCCCAGTTCGAGCACGCGATGGTTCCCGGTGTTCGAACTGTTGGCCAGCCTGGCAAAATCCAGCGTGCCGCCTGCGCCGAAGACCAGGGCAATCCCGTAGACCAGGAACGCGGACGCGACTGCGCCCAGAACCAAATACTTGACCCCGGCTTCGAGCGAAGCCAGGCGGCGGCGCTGGTAACTCGTCAGGATGTAAAACGTGACGGCAATCAGTTCGAGGGCCACAAAGACCATCGCAAAATGATAGGCCGATGCCGCGAGCATCATGCCGGTGAGCGCGAACAACTGCAGCGCGCAGTACTCGGGGAAGCCCGCTTCGATGCGATCGGCGATCTCGATCGACATCAGCAGGACCACCAACGCCGTCAGCAGGAAGAAGCGCTTGAAGTAAAGGGACATCTCGTCCAGACGATACATCCCGCCAAAGGCCATTCGCGGTTCCGGAATCAGGACGGCGAAGCTGGCCACGAAGATGACCCCCACGGCGATTGCCGCCAGGTAACCCAGTTGACGTTTCTGCTCCCGGGGCGTCCAGAGGTCCACGACAAGCACCGACAGAGCGGTGACCACCACTGCCAGTTCGAGTCCTATGGCTGTCAGGTCACTCATGCGCAGCGTTTCCCGTCAGCCGGATCGAACGCCCGTCCGCGATCCCCGCTTGGCCGGCATCGGAGGCCCCACGTTGGCCAATCGAAGCCTTTGTCGCTTCAAACCCGCCAAGCAGGCGGTCGTCGGCGCGCTGGATTCCCGCCACGGAAGGGCCTTGAACAGCCGCGATGGCCTGTTGGGCGGAGGCGGCGATGCGGTCGGTCAGGAGTCTCGGGAAGCAACCGAAGACCACCAGGGCGGCCAGGAGAAGCGCGTACGGCAGTTTGCGCCAGGCGTTCGCGGCATCCGGCGTGTCGTGCCAGCGCTGCGGCAGTTCTCCGTGAAGCATGACGCGGACCGCGCGCAAGGCATAGACCGCGCCGATGATCAAGCCCGCCCACGCAGCCAGGGTGACGATGACCGGGTGCCTCATCCAGGCGCCGAAGAGAACCAGAATCTCGCCGGGGAAGTTGGCGAATCCCGGCAGCCCGCATCCGGCCAGCATCGCCATGATCAGGACCCCGCCAACGAAGGGCAGGCGCCGCAACAGGCCGCCCATTTGCGCCATCTCGAGCGTGCCCAGGCGCTGGTGGAGATAGCCGCCGAGACCGAATGTGAGGGCGGCCAGCAACCCATGCGCAACCATCACCACCACGGCGCCCGTCACCCCGATGAGGCTCAGACTGGCGATGCCCAGGAACGCGAACCCCATATGCGCAACACTCGAATTGGCGATCAGCAGGCCGAGGTTCTTCTGGCGCATCGCCACCAGGCCGCAGTAGACAAGATTGCCCAGGCAGAGCACGGCCAGGAGTCCGACCCAGCGCTGGGCACCCTCGGGCAGCAGTGGCACGGCGACGCGCAAGAGACCGTAGAGCCCGAACTTCTTGATGACGCCCGCATGCAGCATCGCCGTGGCTGTGGGCGCGGCGCCATACCCCAGCGGCGCCCACGTGTGGAACGGCCAGAGCGATACCAGGATGCCGAATCCGATCATCAAAAGGGGAAAGATGATGTTCTGCGCGCTTTCCGAGACGGGATGCGCGGCCACATGCCGGGTCATGGCGACAACGTCGAACGTGTGCGCCCCGGTCTCGAGATAGAGCGCAACCAGACCCACCAGCGCGATCAGGGCCCCCAGACTCAGATACAAGGTGATGGTGAAAGCCGCCTCGCGGCGGTTGGCCCCGCGGCCCCAGACGCCGATCATGATGAATGTGGGGACCAACGCCAGTTCGTGGAAGAAATAGAAGAAGAACAGGTCGAGTGAGGCGAACGCGCCCAGGATTCCTCCTGTCATGAGCAGCAGCAGCAGGTAGAACTCCTTCTGTCGCTCCCGAATCTCGGACGAGACGCAGGTGCTCGCGAACGCCACCAGCGCGCCCATGAGGAGAAGCCCCACGTTCAGACCGTCCACGCCCAGGTGATAGCTGATGCCCAAAGAGTAGACCCACGGCACGAGTTCCTCGTACTGAACGCGCGCCGTTCCGAGTTCGAACCCGGAAAAGACCCACAGCGCCCCCGCCAGCGAGAGGCCGGTCGCTCCCAGCGCGATGCCGCGAAACAGGACTTCGAAGCTGCGCGGGATCAGGGCAATCAGGACCGCGCCGATCAACGGGCAGAAGATGATGAACGTGAGCGAGTCCATGGTTCACCATCCCAGCGTCAGCACAATCGCCACCATCGCGCCGACGACAAAGAGAAACGCGTAGGTCTGCAGGTTCCCGGTCTGGACCAGCCGCAAGAGGCGCCCGCACAACTCGACGCTTCCCGATGCGCCCTTCACCAGTGCCCCCCCGATCACCCAGCGATCCACGGCGTCCGCCCCCCGGGCGAGGGTGTCCTGAGTCCACGCGACCAACCGCCCATAGAACTGATCGAAATAGAACCTGTCGCGCAGCGGGCGGGCCGCGGCGCCCAAAAGGCCCGGCAGAGGATCCTGAACCCGATGGCTGTACAGCCTCCAGGCGAACACGATCCCCAGCAACGCCGCGATCAACCCGCTGAACGCCGCCACCGGCGCGTGGTGAAACGGAGCGGTCAGTTGCCCAAGCCAACCGGGTGCGGACAGGCCTTCGCCGGGACGGAAGTGTTCGAGCAGGTGCGCCTCGATTCCCCAAAAACCGGCCACGACGCTCGGCACGGTCAACACCAACAAAGGCAGGGTCATCACCGCTGGCGATTCGCGCGCGTGGTCGGGCGCCTGCGACTTGGCCGGTCCCAGAAACGCGACCCACACCAGCCGGAACATGTAGAACGACGTCAGGAACGCCACCGCCACAGCCAGTCCAAAGAGCACAGGCTGCCGCTCCCAGGCCAGGGCGAGAATCGCGTCCTTGCTGAAGAAACCGCTGAAAGGCGGAATGCCGCACAGGGCGAGGGTCGCCGCCAGGAATGTCCAGAACGTGATCGGCATGCGGCGCGCCAAGCCGCCCATCCGCCAGGTGTCCTGCTCGTGGTGCAAGGCGCAAATGACCGACCCGGCCCCCAGGAACAGGAGCGCTTTGAAGCAGGCGTGCGTGGTCAGGTGGTACATTGCCGCAACGGGATGCGCGCCGGCGGCCATGCCGGCGAGACCCACGGCCAGGACCATGTAGCCGAGTTGCGAAAGGGTCGAGTAGGCCAGGATGCGTTTGATGTCGTTCTGCTGGACCGCGATGAGCGCGGCCAGAAGCGCCGTGCCTCCGCCCACCCACGCGATGACGTCCGGCGCCGCCGATCCCGGCGCCGCGAACACGAAAAACACCCGGCACAGCATATAGACACCCGCGGCCACCATCGTCGCCGCGTGGATGAGCGCGCTGACGGGCGTGGGCCCTTCCATGGCGTCGGGCAGCCAGACGTGCAACGGGAACTGGGCCGATTTGCCGACGGCGCCGCAGAAGATGAGGAGGCCGACCAGCGACGGCAGCCAGGGGGTTGTGCCGGCGCCGATCCGCTGCTCGAGTTCGGCGAACTCGAGCGTTCCGAATGCGGCCCAGAGGAGAATGATGCCGAGCAGGAACCCGAAGTCGCCGAGCCGGTTTGTCAGGAACGCCTTCTTGCTCGCATCGGCTGCCGCCGGGCGCTCGAACCAAAAGCCGATCAACAGGTAGCTCGAGACGCCGACCAGTTCCCAGCAGATGAAGAGCATCAGGAAATTGTCGGCCAGCACAATCCCGAGCATCGAGAAACTGAACAGGCTCAGCCCCGCGAAGTAGCGCCCCACGCTGCGATCCCCGCGCATGTAGCCCCACGAGTAGATGTGGATCACCGAGCCGACGCCCGTCACCACCAGCAGCATCAGGCGGCTCAAGTGGTCCAGCCGCAACCCCAGATCGGCAACGAAAGACAACCGCCCGGCCTCGATCGACAGCCACGTCCACGACGTCCGCCCTTCCACACCCTGGGTGAACAGCACCAGGCTCACGCCAGACGCGGCCAGAATCGCGCCGATCGAGATCCGGGCGCTCACCGCCGGCCGGTTCAGGGCCAGGAGCGTGATGCCCAATGCCGCCCCCAGTGGCGGGAGCAGCGCCAGCCAGGCCAGATGGATCGTTGCGTCGTGCATGCGGAGGGCGTCAGAGTCGCATCGAGGCGAGGTCCTCGACGTGTGCGGTCTGGCGCTTGCGATACAGCGCGACGATCAGGGCCAGGCCGACCGCCACCTCCGCCGCCGCCACGGTGATGATGAAGAACACCATGACCTGGCCTTCGAGATTGTGGTTGAACCGCGAGAAGGCCACCAGCGCCAGGTTCGCCGCATTGAGCATCAACTCGAGCGCCATGTAAACAATCACCACATTGCGGCGCGCGATCACCCCCAGCAACCCCAGGCAGAACAGCACAACGCTCACCGTCAGATAGTGTGCCAGTCCGACGGTCACGATGGCTCCTTCCTGCTCAGCAGAATCGCTCCCACCATCCCCGCCACCAACACCAGCGAGATCGCCTCGAAGGGGAGCAGGTACTGCGTGAACAACAACGCCCCCAGAGCCGATGTCGACCCCTCGACATGCGCCGGTCCGGAGGCGGCAAGCGCCGCGTCCCGCGGAACCGCGCGGAACAGCCACGCCACCGCCACGGCGGCCAACCCGCCCCCGATCAGGCCCAAGCGCGTGACTCGACGGCGCGCCTCCGCCTTCAGATCGAGCATCATGATGACGAAAAGAAACAGCACCAGCGCCGCCCCGGCATAGACCACGATCTGCACCGCCGCCAGGAAGAACGCGTGCAGCAGGACGAACAGGCCGGACAGCGAGACGATGGTCAGGACCAGGAAAAGCGCGCTCGTCAGCGGGCTGCGGCTGATCGGGTTGGCCACGACCAGAAAACCGCAGACCAGCGTCAGCGCCGCAAAAACGTAAAACAGAATATCCTGCATGCCTCGAAGGGCCGCCGTTTGTTGGGACGCGATTGAACCGGACCCGGCCGGTTTGCGCAAGCCCGGGCTCGAGGGCGGTGCATCTGGTTGTTGTCGGTGTTCTGTCGCCCGGTGAGGGCGCCGGGGCGTACAACGGATGGAGATTGCCGGAGGGGCGACATCCTCGTCGCCCGCCAAAGCGGGTCTGCATCTCTCATCGCCGGGGGACGAGGCCGTCCCCGCTCCAACGCCTTCGTGTGCGCGAGCAGAACACACGAGGCCGCGTGCCCCCACGCGGCGCTTACCGATGCCCACCGACAACCTTCAGATGCACTGGCCTTCCAGGGCTCGGGAACGCACGCAGGTCAGGCACCGTCTGCCGACCAACTCACCCCGCTCCTCGCAGAACTCAATCAGAAGCTGGCGGCTTGACCCGGCATTCAATTGTGACACACTGTGACACATGAAGACCGTTTCCATCCGCGAACTGCATGAACGGACCGGCGAGTATGTGCGCCAGGTGGCCCGGTCGGGCGAAATCTATGTCACCGATCGCGGCCGGACGGTGGCCCGGATCGTGCCCGAGCATCACACCCCGGAAGTGCCCTACTTCGCCCGCCGCAAGCTCACCCCCGCGTTTCGCAAGCTGATGGAGGGCGGCAAGCTTCGCGGCGGCACGGACAGCACGCAGGCGATCTCCGAGGAGCGGGAGGAGCGCGGCGCGTGATCTACCTCGATGCCAGCTACGTGGCCCGCCTCTACCTCAACGACCCCGGCTTCGAGGCCGTGCGCGAACTGGCCGGGCGCGATGCGGTGGCCTGCTGCCTGCATGGCCAGGCCGAGGTGATCGCTGCCATCCGCCGCAAACACCGCGAGGGCGTCTTCAGCGCCACTCAATACCGGCAGGTGCTCGAACAATTCGACCTGGACTGCGCCCAGGACGCCTTCCGCTGGCTGCCGCTGTCTCCCGCCGTGACCGACCGCGTCCGGGCGGTTTACCAGGGCCTGCCCCCGGCGTGCTTCCTGCGCGCCGCCGACGCCCTCCATCTGGCCTGCGCCGCCGAGAATCGCTTCCGTGAAATTCACTCCAACGACCAGCGCCTCTTGGCCGCCGCCGGCCAGTTCGGCCTCAAGGGGGTCAATGTTATCCGAGCGGGGGCATGAGGGATGCGAGCGGACAACGCGACTTTGTAGGCCGCGTCCCCTCATGCGGCGACTGCTCCACAGAAAGACTCAAGGCAATCACCAACTCCACGACGAACTCTTGCGCTGAGTTGCATCGAGTACGTCGAGCAACTCACGCTGCTGCTGTTCCTCAAGATGGCGGACCGGCTTGCTGAGCCGCCGCCTCGCGCTCCTTGCGCTCCCATTTCCGGATGCTGTCCTGGTGTGTCCCGCCCAACTCGAGCAGCTTGTCCCGGGCGTAAACCATCTCCTGCCGATTGGTCCCCACCAGGGCGTAGTCACGCTTGAGGAAGATCGCCTCCTCGGGACAGACTTCTTCGCACAGGCCGCAGAAGATGCAGCGGAGCATGTTGATCTTGAACTCGAGGGGCATCTTCTCGGCGTTGCGGCGGTCGGCGGGGGGGCCATCCGGGCCGGGCGGTGTGATCGAGATGGCTTTGGGAGGGCAGACGAACTCGCAGAGCTGGCACGAGACGCATTTGGTGTTGCCGTTCTGGTCGCGAACCAGGTAAGGCGCGCCGCGGTAAGCCTGCGGCACCACCCAGCGCTCTTCCGGATACTGCATGGTGACTTTGCGTCGAAAGAAATGACGCAGCGTGACCTTGAAACCGTTCCAGACCGCGGGCAGATAGAGCCGCTCGGCCCAACTCAGTGGATTCCGTGTGACAATCATTACCCTGCCTTCAGCCAGAGCCACAAGGCCGTGACCACAATGTTCGCCAGCGCCAGCGGCACGAGCCGCGTCCAGCCCAGCGCCATCAGTTGATCGTACCGAAACCGCGGCCACATCCAGCGCACCCACACGAACAAGACCATCAGCACCAGAAGTTTCGACAGGAAAATGCCAATGTGCAGCAGCCCGCCCCAAAACGTCGAAGCCGGCTGATCCAACCCGAGAAACGGAAGCGTCCACCCCCCGAAAAACAACGTCACCAGCATCGCCGAGGCGGCGATCATGTGCGCGTACTCGGCCATGAAGAAGAGGGCGAACTTGATCGAACTGTACTCGATATTGTAGCCGCCGGCCAATTCCTGTTCCGCCTCGGGCATATCGAACGGCAGCCGGTTGGTTTCGGCGAAAGCCGCCGCCAGGAAGATGGCGAACGCGATGGGCTGTTTGAAAACCAGCCAGCCGAACAGGCCGCGCGCCTGGTAGTCGATCACCGCGCCCAGGTTCAGATCGCCCACAAGCAGGAACAGCGGGATCACCGAAAGCCCCATCGCAATCTCGTACGAGATCATTTGGGCGCCTGAGCGGATGCCTCCCACCAACGGGTATTTCGAGCGCGCCCCGTAGCCGGCCAGCACGATCCCGTACACGCCCAGCGACGCAATCCCGAATGTGTAGAGGATGCCGATGTTCAGGTCGGCGATCACCATCCGGTTGTCCGGATTGCCCAGAGTCGAGCCGAATGGGATCACCGCCACGACCAGGAGGCTCGGGATCATCACAAGGGCCGGCGCCAGCCAGAAGTGGACCGGATGCGCCTGCGCCGGCATGAAATCCTCCTTCAGGAAGGCCTTGATGGCGTCGGCCAAGGGCTGCAGCAGACCGAAAGGCCCGGCGCGGTTGGGGCCGATGCGGTCCTGGATCGCGGCGCACACCTTGCGTTCGATCAGGACCACATAGGCCACCAGGAACATGACGACCCCGAAGACGCCGATGACCTTCAGGGCTCCGAACGTCACAAGCTGTTCGGTGGGAGTAAGGCGATCGAGGAAGTCCATCGGTCAGCGGGGTTGATTGTCGGGAGTCCCCGATTGCAATGGCACCGTCAGGCCCGCGTCCCCCAAAGCCGCCCACTCGAGCCCATGCAACGCCGGCACATCGCCGGCCATTTGGTTGAACAATCCCTCGATGGTGTCCGGCAAGGCGCGGCCCGTGACCGCCATCACCAGGTCGCGCAGGAATTCCCATTCGGGTCGCGCGTCGCCCGGCGAGTCGATCGCCGCGAAAAAGCGCTGCACGCGCCCGTGCACGTTCGTGAAGCTCCCCCGCTTCTCGACCGCGGCGCATCCCGGCAAGAGGTAATGAGCCAGGGCGGTGGTCGGATTCGGCAGGACATCCGACACGATCAAAGTCTCGAGCTTGGCCAACAGGTCGGCGCCCAGACCGCACCGGGTGACGTCCTCGCCGAACACCAGCAGCGTCCTCAGACTGCCCGTCCGGATGCCCTGGGCGAACCGGGCCACATTGGACCCCATCGGATCGGCAGCCAGACCGAACAAGCGCGCCCCGGCGCTGTTGGGATTGCGATCGGCAGAGACGAGCCAGCGATCCGGTTCCCCCGGGCGCGGCACGGAGTCCGAGACGGCGCCGAGCCGTTGGGCCAGCTTGCGGAGCAGATAGAGTTCTTCGTTTGTCTGGCGGGCCGAGGCGACGATCGCCACGGAGCCGGGCGGTGCGTTGCGCAGGGCCGATGCGACCGCCGCCAGCGCGGCGGGCCAGGCGGGTGCGGGAAGCCGGCTGCCGCCCAACTGCACGATGCGGTCGGGCCGGTGAATCCACCTGTAATTGAGCCGCCCGGCGTCGCACATCCACGACCCGTTCACGGCGCCGTTGTCGCGCGGCGTGAAGCGCAGAACCCGGTTCTCGCGGGAGCCGATGAGGATGTTGCAGCCGGTGCCGCAACTGGTGCACAGGCCCTTGGTTTCCTTCAGAAACCAGACCCGCATCTGAAAACGGAAGTCTTTCGAGGTAAGGGCGCCGACGGGGCAGAGATCGACGGTGTTGAGGCTGTAGTTGTTGTCGAAAGGCCGTCCGGGATAGTGGGTGAGAGTGCTGTAACTGCCCCGGTTGACGATCCCCAGGGCGTCGTCGCCCACCAGGTCGCGCGTGAACCGAATACAGCGCGTGCAGAGAATGCAGCGCTCGTCGTCGAGCACGATCCGCGGCCCGAGGTCCACCTTCTTGGGCTTGTGGACCTTGGTCTCGACGAACCGGCTGGCCGACTGGCCGTAATCGACCGCGTACTCCTGGAGCCTGCATTCCCCGGCCTCGTCGCAAATGGGACAATCGAGCGGGTGATTCGCAAGGAGAAACTCGAGCACCCCCTCCCGCATCCGCTTCACCCCGGGTGTGTCGGTGTAGATCGCCATCCCCGACGTGACCGGTGTCGCGCACGCGATCGCCGGACGGGGCGATTTGTTGATCACGAGTTCGCCGTCCGGCCCGCGCACGGCGTGGCGATCCGGCCCGAGCACCGGCGTGCCGTACTCGACCAGGCACATCCGGCAATTGCCCGCCACCGGCAGCCTCGGGTGATAGCAGTAATGCGGCACATCGACCTTCGCCGCCGCGCATGCCTGGAGCATGGTCGTCGGCGCCAACTTGCCCGTCCAGTCGGGCATCAGCTTCGGGACGACGACCTTTTGGCCGTTCACCGTGACGACAATCACATCCGCCGCCGGAGGCGATTGGGGGCCGGCCGCGGTCGAGCCCGCCCCGGAAACCTCGTGCCGGAACGAGACTGCGGATTCCCGGGCCATGCCCGATGGGGGATGAGCCGGGTTCATGCCGCCTCCTTCGACTGCCGCGCCTGGTCGGCTTTCCCTTTGGCCACAAACTCGTCCTTGAACTTCGTAACCATGCTCTGGACCGGCCACGAGCAGGCCTCCCCAAACGCGCAAATCGTCCGCCCGCCCGGGATGTTGTCGGCAATATGCCCGAGGTAGGCGGCATCCTCGGCCCGCCCTTCTCCGCGCGTCATCCGCCGCAGCGCCTTCGCCATCCAAAGCGATCCCTCGCGGCAGGGCGTGCATTGTCCGCAGCTCTCGTGCGCGAAGAACTCGCTGATGTTCGCCAGCACCGCCACCATGTCCGCCGAATCGTCCAGCACGATGATCGCCCCCGAGCCCGACATGCTGCCCGCGGCAATCAGGGTCGTGAAATCGTAGGGCAAATCCAACATGTCAATCTCCTGCTCGCCCTCACGCCCGTCGGGCTGCTTGTGCCGGATTCTGACCTTCTCCCCGGCCTTGAACACCTTGGACGACACCCCGCCGGGAATCACCGCCTTGAGTCTTCGTCCTGGACGCAGCCCGCCGCCGAAAGCCGGATCGAAGATCAGGTCGCCAAGCGTGGCCTCCCCGACCTCGATCTCGTAGTAGCCGGGCCGGACCACGTGCCCGCTCAGGCACACGATGCGGGTGCCGGTGTTGTTCGGGGTGCCCAGGCTGGCGTAGGCCGTCCCACCCATCTCGACCACATGCTTGACCGCGCAGAGCGTCTCGACGTTGTTGACGATGGTCGGACACATGTACAACCCCAGCACCGCCGGGAAATACGGCGGCTTGATCCGCGGATACGCCCGTTTGCCCTCGATCGACTCGATCAGCCCCGTCTCCTCTCCGCAGATGTAAGCCCCCGCGCCCCGATGCACATGGATTTCGAGATCGTAACCGCTGCCGAGGATGTTCGTTCCCAGGCACCCTCTGGACTTCGCCTCCGCAATGGCGCGCTCGAGGATTTGCGCCCCCTCGACAAACTCGCCCCGGATGTAGATGTACGCCAGGTGAACGTCGTTGGCATATCCGGAGATGACCATCCCTTCGAGCAGTTGGTGCGGGTCTTTGTACAGAATCTGGCGATCCTTGAACGTGCCCGGCTCCGATTCGTCCGCATTGCAGATCAGATAGATCGGCTTCCCGCTCTTGCGATCCACCAGCGACCACTTCGTGCCGCATGAAAAACCCGCCCCGCCCCGCCCGCGCAGCCCGGACAGCGCCACCTCTTCCCGAATCTGCTCCTGCGGGCTCATCGGTTTGCCGTCCGGCCCGTTCCGCGGGGCGAGTGCCAAAACCCGTTTCAGAACCTCGTAGCCGCCGTGCCGCACATAGCAGTCGAAATCCGGTGTGTAACCGGGCTGATCGATGTGTTTGAGGATGAGGCGATGTTCCTGCGGCATACCGGCGGCTTGACTCTCGGGATGGAATCTCTAGGGTTCGCCACGCGCTCGATTGCCGAGTGGTGTAACGGTAGCACAGCAGACTCTGGATCTGTTTGTCATGGTTCGAATCCATGCTCGGCAGCCATCGCGCTCCCAACCTTCCATCCCGGCACCCTGAAATTTCCCCGGTATTCCATGGACCGCCTGCCCCGGCCAGACCGAGACTCTCGACGGACCTGTCAAGTTGGCTCTCGCGGTGTGAAGCGCGTCTCGAGCGCCGAAGCCATAGAGCAATTCACCCCATGCCGCAAGGCGAAAACCGTCTCGAAACCGCCTCAGCACTCAAACTCAATCAAGCCATTCCCAAGCGGGCAGCACAGTGATGTTCTGTCCTTCTTCCTTGAAGGCGTCGCGCTGGTTCAGGGTGAGCACCAGCCGCTCGCGTTTGCGTCCGCTGGCGCCGGGCAGAACGGCGGCGGACAGCAAGCCACGTAATTCGCGGGCGCGGTTCTGCGGCGTGAGCTCGGCGCAGACCTGGATGGCCGCATCCGGCGTGACGAAGTCACATTCCCACTGGTGGATTTCGCTCGCGTAAGCGGGCGCCATTCCGCGCCGGCGTAAGGCGAGCAGGATGGCATTCTCCAACCGCCGGCCCCAGTCCGGTGTCGGATTGGGTGTGTTGGCGGTGCGCAGGCCGGGGTCGATCGTGTAGTACTTCGGCGGGCTGACGACGCGTTGCTTGAAGGAGGCACTGAACCTGGGCACGGCGAGCAGCAGCCAGGCATCCTGCAGGTGCTCGATGCAGCGCGCCGCCTGCGCCGCCGACGGAACCGCCAGCCCCTTGGCCAATGATTGCAGCGAGAGCGGTTGGCCGGTGTGCGCCAGCAGGTGCAGGACCAGGTTCATCAAGTGCCGCGTTTCGCGCACGTTGTGGCGCGAAACGATGTCGCGTTGCACAATGTCCCGAAGCAACTCGCGCAGCAACGCGGGGCCGGCGACCGCTTCGCGCAACGCGCCAGGAAAACCGCCTTCCTCGAGATACCGCTTCAGCGTCGTCGCGCCGCGTTCGCCCTCGCAAAAGGCCAGGTATTCGTGGTAGGAAAACGGGTTCACCTCAACCGAGACGTGCCGACCCGTGAGCTTGGCGCCCAGCTCGCGCCCGAGCAATGAGGCGTTCGACCCGGTCACGCAGACCTGGCGCCCGGCGTCGAGGAGCGCGCGCACCAACCTCTGCCAGTCGGGTGTCTCCTGCACCTCGTCCAGATACACCGTCGCCCCGGTGTGCCGCTCGTCGAGTACGGAGAGCAAC
>ENA-UOWO01005731-UOWO01005731.1-activated-sludge-metagenome-genome-assembly--contig:-NODE-5731-length-13010-cov-6.410884_pt1 | contig 13010 bp, 6 predicted proteins | sample MGYA00238148_ERZ761564 | MGnify/ENA primary metagenome ERZ761564 (study PRJEB28885, sample SAMN05720194) | activated sludge metagenome | isolation source: Anaerobic digester | place: USA...
GCGGAGGCAAAATGATGAGCTATGCCATTTTCATATCCGGGGTGCCATTTTCTGCTTCATTATTGATGACTGTAAAATCAAAATCGGTTTACCCGGTTCGGCGGCCCGGTCTATCAGTCGGGTTGCTTTTTCTCCAGCGATTCGCTTCGCTCACAAGCTTACGAAAAAGCAATCCCGACTTCTCCCCGTGCCTACCCACCACAACATCCGGCTTTATTTATGCAGGAATCAATAAAAACCTTCTGTTCAGGCTGTACCGCACGCAGTCGCAGGTAAACCGGAAACTATGGATATCAGCGGAACAGGCGTTGGAATATTGCAGAAACAGGCTTTTAAATGGGGTCTATAAAACAGATTCTGAAATTACTTTTTTGCCATGGCGTGCAATGCTTTGCACTTTTCGGGTGCAAGATCTTGCACTCATTTTGGCGTCAAATACTCATACTTATTGGGGTATTTTTCTTAAACCTGCTTAGAGAGAGGATTTTGTCAGTATTGAGAAATCCTGGCATGGCCGTTGCAATGACATGTTTGTTCGCAAAATCACCGGAGGTTATTAAATTGAAAAAACTGATTCTGTTCGTCGCAATGATGTCGTTGATGGCTCTTTTCACCGGTTGTGCCAGTAATGGTTCTGGTTCGTCTGATCTTGCATATACGCCGCCGGATGAAGAGATTGCCGCAATTGAAGCCAGTCTTCTGGTTGATCGCACCCTCGCCGCTTCGGTAATCAGCGCCGATGAAGGCGTGAGTCTGAGAGCCGTAACCGAAGGTCTGAGTGGTTCTAAGCGTTATCGCGGTCGCAATTACCAGGTGCAGGGTGCGAACGGTGGTATGGGGCTTCGCAGAGGTGATGGCAGTTGTAATACGGTTGTCAGCGCTGACGGGGTAACGGTTGGTACAGAGCAGTGCAGTGTCGTGAAGCAGGCCGATGGTTCCCTGCAGATCACCCGCGGTAATGGCACGGTAATTACTACACCGGCTCCTGCTGCTGATGGCATGCCGACGACCATTACTGTTGACGGCGTTGAATGGCAGGTAACTTTTGGCAGTGCAGAAGGGGCACCGCTGGCAACTCTGCGCAATACCAGGTCTGGAATGCAGCTTGTAATAACTGAACTTGATGATGGCAGTCTGACGATCGTCAGAGACAGTTCAGAAGTTTATCAGGGCCGCTGGGCCAGTGATGGCGATCTGGAATTTACTGACCGGCAGGGGCAGCAGAAGCGCTATCGCTACGGACGCAACAAGTGAATTAACCTGTATCGACAAAATCAAACGGAGGTAGGTCTATGAAAAAGCTCAGTATTGTAATGATCGTAACTGTGTTGCTTGGTCTTGGTGTCGTTATGGCTCAGACTTCAGACAGCTCTACACAGAGCCAGACTGTTATAACTTCAAATTCGGACTCCAGTTCTTCAACGATCGTTCAGAATCGCCCATCCACCTGCACAGGCGAGGGTCGTGGCTATGGTGATGGCAGCAAACCGCAGCCGAAAGACGGAACCGGCTTTGGAGCCAAATCTGGTAACCGCCAGAAACGCAATGCAAATCTGGGTCAGGGCAAGGGAAACGGGCTGAAGAATGGCCTCGGCCAGGGGCAGTGCAAGAGTAGCTGCAGTGCGGGCTGCCAGAAAAATGGCAACGGCAGAGGTCGCGGCAGGGGCGCTGGTCAGGGTAATGGTCAGAGACTGCAGAAACGCGATGGTTCATGCGGCACCGCGTCTGCAACTGCGCCTTTGAGCAAGTAAGAATCTGACATTCTAAATGCAAAATGCCGGTCTGCGGTTGCAGACCGGCATTTTCACAATTAAACCTTATTTGTCTTTGGTTGGGCGCAGAATTTTGGTGGCGACGCTTTCGGGAACTTCGACATAGTGCATTACTTCCATGCTGAAGCTGGCGCGGCCCTGTGAGAGTGAGCGCAGATGCGTCGAATAGTTGAACATTTCGGCGAGTGGCACATGGCATTCAATCGTGCGCATGTCGGCGCGCATTTCCATGTTGACCACCTTACCGCGGCGTGAATTGATATTGCCGATGATATCGCCGAGATACTGTTCGGGAGTTTCAATTTCGACACGGGTGTATGGTTCGAGCATCATCGGTGAAGCCTTGGCCAGGCCGGTTTTCATGGCTTCGATGGCTGCGGTTCTGAAAGCGATGATACTGCTGTCGACTTCGTGGTATGAACCGTCGAGCAGAGTGACTTTAACATCGGTAACCGGTTTTTTGGCGAGCGGACCTTCGCTGAGTGCGGCGCGAACACCCTGTTCAACAGCCGGGAAGAAGGTCGAAGGCACGGTGCCGCCTTTGACGTTGGTTTCAAAAATGAAGCCGCCGCCGCGTGGCAGTGGTTCTATTTCCATGATTACATGGCCATACTGGCCGCGGCCGCCGGTCTGCTTGGCGCATTTGCCTTCAGTCGGCACGCCTTTTTTGATGCCTTCACGGTAAGCAACCTGCGGAGCACCTACAGTTGCCTGTACGTTGAATTCACGCAGAATGCGGTCGACGATGATTTCTAGATGCAGCTCACCCATACCGGCGATGATTGTTTCACCGGTTTCTTCATCCATAGAAGCTTTGAAAGTCGGGTCTTCGTCCATCAGGGTATGCAGGACGGTGCTGAGTTTAGTCAGATCGGCCTTGGTTTTTGGCTCGATGGCGACCGAAATGACAGTTTCGGGGAAAGTGATCTTTTCGAGAACCGGCGCATCTTTATCATGCGCCAGAGTGTCACCGGTGCCAATGCGCTTCATGCCGACGATAGCCACGATATCACCAGCCTGGGCGGTTTCAAGATCCTGGCGCTGGTTGGCGTGCATCTGCAGAATTCTGCCGACGCGCTCTTTAGTGCCGCGGGTGACGTTATAAATCTGGTCGCCGACATTGAGGGTGCCAGCATAGATGCGGGTATAGACTAGTTTGCCGATATGCGGCATCGATGCGACCTTGAAGGCCATAGCGGCCAGCGGCAGGTTCGGGTCGGCGGCAATGGTAAGTTCTTCGTCAGTAACCTGATTGAAGGCAATGGAAGCCGGAATATCGAGCGGTGACGGCAGGTAGGCGACAATCGCGTCGAGAAGTGCCTGAACACCCTTGTTGCGGAAGGCAGAGCCGCAGAGTACCGGCACTACTTTTCCGTCAATCGTGGCTGAGCGCAGGGCTCTGGTGATCAGCTCTACTTCGATCGGCTCTTCAGCCATGTAGCGTTCAAGAATTTCGTCGTTGCAGGTGGCGAGAGTGTCGACCAGTTGATGATGAGCTTCGGCAGCGGCGGCCTGCAGGCCTGACGGAATTTCTGATTCAATCATCTGACCGGCCGGGTCTTTTTCTGAAGGAGCCCAGATGCGGGCTCTCATATTAACGAGATCGATATGGCCCTGATAGTTTTCTTCGCTGCCGATCGGCAGAGTAAGAACCACTGGCTGGGCTTTGAGTCTTTCTTTGATCTGGGTGACGACGCGATCAAAGTTGGCACCGGTGCGGTCCATCTTGTTGACGAAAACCATTCTCGGCACGCGATACTTGTCGGCCTGGCGCCAGACGGTTTCTGACTGCGGCTGTACGCCAGCAACGGCACAGAGCAGCACGACGCAGCCATCAAGAACGCGCAGCGAGCGTTCGACTTCAGCAGTGAAGTCGACGTGCCCTGGTGTGTCGATGATGTTGATTGCGCAGTTCTGCCAGAGACATTTGGTGGCGGCGCTGGTGATGGTAATGCCGCGTTCCTGTTCCTGGATCATCCAGTCCATGGTGGCGGTACCGTCGTGAGTTTCACCGATCTTGTAATTTTTGCCGGTGAAGTAGAGAATGCGCTCGGTAGTGGTGGTCTTACCAGCGTCGATGTGGGCGATAATTCCGATGTTTCTGACTCGTCGCATATTTTCGAGTTGCTGCATATCCAGGTGTGTCCTTTTTGTAATCCGCGAGGAGCCTCATAACTCTGCCGACCAGAACCGGTAGAACTGCGATTCGCGTAGTAAAGATTAATACGCTCCCGTGTAAGAAGAGCAAATAGTCTACACCACGCGCCGGGTACAGGTCAAGCAAGTTGTTTATGTAGGGTCGGACCAGCGAAAAATGCGATCAACACCAGAAAATGGCTTTTAAAATCGCATGTTTTTGTTCTTAGAAGGGCAATTTGGTGGTCGAAATTGCCCTTCTAAGGAATTCTAAATCATTTTTTCGGTTCGATCAGGAATGGTTTGAGCTCCGGGAACTGCTGGAAGACTGGCATGTCGAGAGCGGCCTGCTTCATTACGTCTGAGTCCTGGGTCTGGGCGAAGCCGGTTTCCATTTTGTTCTGAAAGTCCTGAATCTCTTTGCCCATGCTGGCGATCTGATCTTTAGCCGCCGCCATATTTTCGCGGAAAACGGTTACTGATTTTTCGTCTTTTTCGACGCGTTCGCGGGCACTTGCGAGTTTGCTATACGGTTTCTGCCGGTCGGCCTGCATTTTAACCAGTTTTTCTCTGGCGCTTTCGAGCTGCTTTGTCTTTGCCTCGCGTTTTTTTGCGACAGTTTCTGAGGCGGCTTCGCTCTGCAGTTTTGTGATTTTGCTCTGCTGCTCGGTGATTTTTTTGTCCTGTTTTGCAAAATACTCAGATTCTTCGCTCTGTGCTTTGGCGAGAGCTTCGCGGCTTTTTGCCAGACGGGCTTCGAGAGCTGCGAGTTTCTGGTCGACCCCGGCCATGCCCTCGACTGCCATGTCTGTACCGCTTCTTTTGCCGACCATGGCTGCCTTCATCTTATCCATGTTCTGCAGCATGAGAACCTGCAGCAGTCTGATTTTGACTTCGTGAAAGTCGGTGTCGCTCATGCCGGTTTCAGCGCAGGCCTTTTTTTCGGCATCGATGATATTGCTGCCAAGCTGCAGAACGGTTTTGATATCTTTGACCGCTTCATCTTTGCTGGCGGCTTTTTCAGGCGAGTTCGCGTCATTGCGCAGTTCCAGGGTTGCAGCGGTAGCTTTGCCCTGCGCGATTGTCATGGTGCGGGCGAACAGTTCTACTTTTGCGCGGTCGATTGCCGGCAGGCCGCTGAAGCTGGCAGGCGCGGCCGCGAATAACGATGCGCCTGAAAGTATAAGTGTGACCATTACCAGAAGAGATCGTTTTGCAAGCCCTGTGAGACGGAACGAAAGTGCCTTGTCGATTTTTACTTTGAACATGCTGTTTCCTTATTTTATTTGCCTGATGCGGCAGCTTTGACCTTGTTGAGATACCATGAAGCACCGGCGTTGAAGCCGGTAACAAAACCTTTGTAACCATCCCAGGGCGAATAATCACCCTCAGAAGAGAAACCGGCCAGAGTTATCTTGCCGCTTAGCAGATCGATACTGGCGTCGCCAGCTTCAATCTCGAACGAATCGCCGACCTTGCCGAGGTTCTCAGACAGCTCACCAATAAACTTTTCGGTGCTGGCAGCAGCTTCAAGTGCTGATTGCCCCTCGAGAATGAAGGCAGACATACCCCATACTGCAGTTTCGGTTCCTTTCCAGAAGCCGAGAGCAATACCGGCACCATCAGGAATCAGAGCCTGAATGATGGCTTCGCCCGCGATTGTCCCGCGTTCGCCGGTCTCGAGAACGCCAATCGTTTCGTAGGTTTTCGGGTTGATTTCGAGCCAGGCCCAGAACGGCCGGTCGTTTATCATCGCCGGATTCTGCGGGAAAAGAACCACCGATCTGGTGTTCTTTATGGCTTTGATAACCCGTTCGCTGACGCCGCGGCTTTCTGCGAACTTCAGCCAGGCATTTTTCTGTTTGCCGCTGTCGGCGATAATCTGCAGGCGGTTTCTGCCCCAGAACTGAAAAACGCCTTTTCCCTTCATGATTTTTGCTTCAAGATCGCTGACAAAAATCCCGGCGGCGATGCGAAAGGCTGCGGCTGCCTCAGCTTCGGCCTTAACTTCAGGCTGTACAGCAACCAGATCGAGCCTGGCTTCAAATGCCCCCTTATCATCGGCAGCACCGGTTAAAAGCATCAGGCGCGGCTGTTTTTCGCGGCTCAGGCTTATGCCGGTATTTTCGCAGAGTTGTTTTTCAAAAGTGGTCTGGGCGCTGATGAATGCTGCCAGACGGGCGTGCGCATACCACTGCCACAGCGACAGATGGTCGGGTGTTTTGTCGACCCTGGCTGCCTGCCATCTTTGCTGCAGTTCTTCGGTCTGCTCAGCCGAAATGTCAGGCAGCGCGAGCGCAATACTGTGAATGCGGTTCTGTAATGATTTTTCTGGCAGATCACGCTCGATCACCGGCCATTTTACACCTTTGCCACTGAGAGTGATTCTTTCTCTAACCGGTTTCCAGGTGTTCAGATCGATGCTTTCGCGGCATTCAGAAGAACCCCAGATGCCGATCAGGCTCGTCTTGAGAAGCGTTTCGCCGCCTTTGCCGTTTTCTTCGGCGTAGATTATTTCGAATGGGCTTTTAGCTATGCTTTCAGAAGGCAGATTGTGGCTGATTACTTTGAAGGAGCGTGTTTTACTGCTGCCGCCGCTGAGCGCTGATGCGGCCGCGCTGGTCTGGGCTGCGGCTCCTTCTGCTGCCGGTTCCACATCGATTGAAACTTCGATTCTGAACTGATTGTCGACCGGCCCGGCCCAGGGTGCGATAACCGGCGGGCTCAGCCTGAAAGCCGCTTCAATCATATTGCCGTCGGCATCGGTGGTTTTATCTGCCGCCTCAGCGATGGCAGCAGCATTTTGCCGACGTCTTTCATTCGCCAGCTGTTTAAGTCGGTTTGCGAGCTTTTTTTCAAAATCGGCCGCCAGAACCGGGATCGTTTCGTCATTTTCGGCAAGCAGCCAGGCTGGCAGGTTTTGCGGTTCTGCCGCGGTCGTGGCCGGGGTCACTGCAAATGGCATGCTGTCAGCTGCCAGCAGATAGTCGCCCTTTGTCGGCATTCTGAAAACAGCGACAAATCTCAGCTCTTTGCCATCGGGCACGATCGCATTTTCGTTGGCGGCAAAGATCATCTGGCGGCATACAGAATCAGGGTAGATTCTTGTCTGGCTGCCGTCAGCCTCACTTTTGCCGGCAAAATTGCCCATGCCCTTGTGTCCGGCCTGGTTGCCGGCGGTTTTCATCATGCGTTCACCGGGCTTGAGGGCGAAGCCCTGGTCTTTAAGATCGGCCCGGCCGAGAAACAGCAATTTGTCGATGCGGGTGGCACTGCCATCGGGCATATCTGCAACAGTGGCATCGACGACCAGCCAGTCACCCTTGCGGTTGTTCAGGAGCGGCAGGCGAGCCTGAGTATTGATGACCAGCTTCATGCCATTGCCTTCGGCAGACCAGCTGCGTTCTGTCGGCTTGTCGATAAAATTTTCGGCCGGGTTCATGGTGATGCAGACATCGTCGTTTTTCATGTCGATGCAGAGACTGCCCGAAGCGGCTGCCGCCAGCTCAGCCGGCAGCAGATAGGCCTGGGTGAAGTGATTGTTCGAGCCGGGCGAGAGTTTTACCCGGTCATAAAAACCGAAGGGCAGCAGACCGGTCACCGCCGATACCGGGCGGCGCACCGGCCCGGCTGTTGTCGGTATGGCAAGGTGCATGCGTGCTTTCGGGTCGATATCGAGCAATGCCTGCACCTGCGATTCGATTTCGCCGTCAATAACCCGCCAGATCAGATGTTTGCCGGCGGTTGCTCCCGCCAGAGGCGAAGCGACATCGGCGAGGCTTTTAACAGTCATGCTGAAAGCAGAACCGAGCTTGCCCTGCGGCGCTTCCGGCAGCCCTGCGGCTTTAAGATCAGCGGGTTCCATTTTGCCCGCAATTGTCAGCGAAAGATGCCCGTAGCTGCGGTCGAATAAGTCGATGGCGCCGTCGCTGAGCCCCTGATCGTCTGAAACGATAAAGACGATCTGCCCGCGCACCGGTTTCCCCTGGTTTACCGTGACCGATCGGCTGCCAAAAGGCGAAAGTGAATCTTCGAACAGCCAGCCGGCCGGGGAACATGGCACCGCCGGGTCGTTGTTCCAGCGCAGATAGAAATGTCGTGCCAGATCACCGATCTGATATGGCGGTATCGCCTTGATAATTTTTACCTTGTCGTTGCTGCGGCCGACCCATTGCGCCGGGTGGTTGCCGCCGTCAGGGTAAACCGCGACATCCTGTTCCGGCAGAATGTTGCTCAGCTCGATGTCAAAAGCAGCGAACAGTTTTTTTGCGGGCGCCTGTACGCCATTGAGACTGTCATACAGAGCCATTTTTCGGATGTGAAATGCACAGGCGCTGTTCTGGCCTTTAAGATCCATGTCTATCGCCATTCTGGCGCTGCCTGCGGTCTGACTGATGCTTGCATTACCTGGTGCGGAACCGTTATCACCGGTCTTTGTCAGCTGCTGATTGGCACCTGCCTGGTTGCCGGCCGCTGCAGTCGAAACGGTTGTTGCAGAGCCTGCAGGAAGGTTGGCGCAGGTTATCTGCAGAGTGTCTACTGCTTCTTCTGTTCCTGATGCAGTCTGCTTGAGCGGCGGCAGATCGAAAATACCGTTGCCTGAGACGGCAACCGGAGAATTGTCGTTCTGCGGCATGTTCCAGACCAGTTCAAATGGAACCGTGCTTTCATCAACAGGCTCGGCCACTCTGGTAAGCAGTCGCTCGATGATCTGATTCATTTCGGCAAAGTTGTCGGCGATAATTGCTTCACCGCCAGCTTTTGCCGCGGTTTTATGAAATTCGCCATTTTCGTTTTCTTTGACCATGCCGATCCACATCGAAAAGATGCCCTCATCTTTCATGCGCGCCAGCAGCCGGTTAAACATTTCTTCATCTTTTTTGCTGTTGGTTTTAATAGCTTCATCGGTCAGAAACAGCATGTAACGACGGTTTGACGGCACTGCGAGCAGCCCCTGCATGGCCACTGAAACCGCTTTGAGAACGTCGGTGCCGCCACCGTCGTCAAAAGCGGCCAGGCCGGCGTGGTTTCTCGCCCGGTTGGCGGTAGCGGTCTGGGTAATGCGGGTGTTTGCATCAAAATCGAGAATCTGTACCAGAGCGTTTTCCGGCAATTTTTTGAGCATGTCATGCAGCGCATTTCTGGCAACATCACGTCTGCTGCCCGGAACGCCGCCTTCAAGGCCGCTGGCCATAGAACCGCTGGTGTCGACGCAGATACTGATAACCGGCCGAATGCCGAAACCGGATTTCTGAGGCCGGCGGTAGGTGAGAAGATATTCGCGGGCGACTGTGGCTTCAAGTCTGGCGAAAACTTCGTTGATATTGCTTTCGTCGGCTGTCTGAAACAGGCCGCCCGAAAGATCGGCGAGGCGAGCCAGGGTTTCGCGGTCGGCGCCATCGCCGAAACCGATGGTAAAAACCGGAATGCGCGCTTTTACAAGTGCTTCGAATACCTCTTTTTCGCTGGCTTTGCTGCCAGGTGCCGTGTCGTTGTGGTTTGCGTCGAAACCGTCGGTGAAAACTACCAGTGCCGGGCGCGGCGAACTTTTCAACTGTGAGAGCCCGAGCAGAACGCTGTCTCTGAGCGCTGTCGCTCCATCGGCTTTGATGGCTTTGATCGATTTGATCAGGTCGCTTCGGCTGGCGGCCTTAACCGGCTTTGCTTTGGTATCGAAGTCGATGACTTCTACTCTGGCTTCATTCGGCAGCGCTTCGACAAACTTAACCGTGCCGTCGATGGCCGCTTTCATTGATTTTTTCATCGAGCCTGAACTGTCGAGCAGCATAACCAGGTGCAGCGGTGTTTCTGACTGCTTGATATCGATAATTTCAGCCGGCAGTGAGCGCTCGAAGCTCTGCAGCTGGTCAATAGCAGGTGTGTGGGTCGAGAGACCCGCCGGAACCGAAAATCGGCACAGAGCATTTTCTGAACCAGCTTCAGAAATCACAGCTCGAATTTCAAGCCGCCTGACCGAAGCCGGCGTCTGGCTTTCGATACTTATCTCAGGGCTCGCCGCCCATCGCACCGTTGTTCTGCCCCCGCTGCTTACTGGCATAAGTCTGGCGTAACCTGTACCGTTACCACTGCCGCTGCGCTGCAATACCCAGTAGCCAGCCGGCAGTCTGAAGAAGATGTCACCGTTGGGGCTGGCGATACCTTTGTTCATGCCTTTTTTGAAGTCCGGGTGCTTGACTGAGAACATGTCGGGCTCGACCGACACGGCTGCACCGCCAGTGCCGGTTACGACCAGTTCCCCTGGCTGCTCGCCGGCGGTAAACTGGTCAAGCGGCGCATGTTGTTCAGTGAAAATCGTGCATGAGGCAGCTTTTCCTGAAATCTGTATTTCGTAGTCGCCGGGCATCTGGCACAGTCGGTCAATTGTCTGTTCAAGGCCGTTTTTGCCGTCAATGTTGGCGGAGAGTTTTGTTTCGTAGACAGCTTTGCCGTATTCCTGTTTTGCCGTAATCCTCAGGTTGAGGCGGTCAGCAACTTCGTTAAGCCTTATCTGAAGTGTCGTGAATTGCTTGCCATCGTGTTTGAACGTCGCGGTTACCGGTTTTTTGTCGGCTGCGCCCTGCCAGATAAAACCGCTGTTATCGGCTTGCAGCGTGGCTGCAGAAGCAATGGCAATGATAAAAAGAAGGATGTAACGCAATGATTTGAGCATGGGTTCGCCTCTTGTCCTCTTGATTTTTTCAGGGCGATAGTACCATGCAGTCACATAACCTGCAATAAATTACAGCATCTACAGTTAAAACATGCGAATTTATAGTTTCCTGCACGTTCATTCTGGGGTATACTCAAATCTGACGTCAGAGAGCCTGATCTCAGGTGTCAGACTAGATTCCGTTATCACATTTATTGTCGTGTTTGTATAAACGTCTTGAGAGGATATCAAGAGATCTGCTCTGCGATTTGATTAACATGATTCAAAAAATCCATGGCGTGCCTGAATTTCTGTCTGGTGTCGTAAACCCTTATAACAGGCTTTTTATGAAAGTTTTGGCATTTACCATCAGTTTGCTGCTGGCTATTCTTGCAATTGGCTGTGAAAAGAAAGCAGAAGAAAGCGCAAAGCAGTTGTCGGGCAATCGGTCAGTCGCTTTCCCCGGAAAAAAAATACTGTTTCTCGACTCTTATCACGAGTCTTATGAGCCAAATATAAAATCCCGGCGTGCCATGGAAAACGAACTGAAAGATACCGGCGCGTCGATTGTGTACCGCTATCTCGACGAAAAAAATACCAGCGACACCGCAATTCTTCATCAGCGCGGCCTGGCAATTTTCAATGAGATCGCTTCTATCACGCCCGATGTTATCGTTCTGGCTGATGATCCCATTATGAAATGGGTGGCAGAACCGTTTCTTATGAACCAAAAAATTCCCCTCGTATTTATCGGCGTGAACTGGGAATATCCACCGGCTTCTCAAGCCCCTCTTACTGGTCAGCTGGAAGTTGAAGTTCTCTCAAAACTCGTTTCTGACCTGCAGCAGTTTGCCAGGGGTTCCCGCATCGGTATTCTTACGGCCAGATCTGCAACGGATGAAAAAAGTATTTCCGCGTATAAGGATGTTCTGGGTATCTCGTTTGCTGAACAGGCGTTTGTAACGACCTTTGATGATTGGAAACGTGAATTTCGCAGATTGCAGAACGAGGTTGATCTGCTGATTGTGCGCCAGAACTCAGGTATCAGCGGTTGGGATGACCGGGAAGCCCAGGCATTCTGTCTTGCTGAAACTCTAATTCCCACTGGGAGCCCGAATCTTCACATGAGCCCATACACGCTGCTCTGTTACCCCAAAGATAACGGAGAATTCGGCGAATACGCAGGAAAAACCATTGTAAAGATTTTAAGCGGCACACCTCCCCAGTCGCTTCCTTACGAGAAAAATATTCGTTCCAATCGTACGCTGAATACTCGAATTGCAAAAAAACTTGGAATCACCTTTTCGGCAGATTTTCTTGAATCAGCCAATTTTGTATCGGCCTTTACCGGCAAAATTGCGTTTATCAACTCATACCATCGTGGTTATGAATGGAGCGACAAAATCGAACAGGCGTTTCTAAAATCAATTGGTGTCAGTGACTTTGCCGGGAAGGATGAATACAATACAGAAGGGTTGCATATTCGTTTTTTCTATCTCGATGGCAAAAAGAATCCGGCAAAGGAACTCGTGACAAAGCGGTCCAAGGAAACCTTCAGCGAGCTGAATCAGTGGAAGCCAGATTTGATAATCGCTGCTGACGACGATGCCGCGAAGTATCTCGTGGTTCCTCATTATATTAATACTGATCAGCCGGTTCTCTTTTGTGGACTTAACTGGGATGCATCCGTATATGGATTTCCCACCTCGAATATTCGCGGCATGGTTGAAGTGGCTCCGGTTCGTGAACTGATCGAGTTTCTGGTTCCTCTGGCGAAGGGAAAACGAATCGGATATATCGGCGCGGATGTTCTCTCTGAAGCAAAAGAACTGGATCATTACAAGAATACGCTTAAAATTTCATTTCACGATGGTGGTCTGGTGAAAAGTGTCGAGGCCTGGAAAAACCTGTATTGTCGCCTGCAAACAACCTGTGATGTTGTAATTATTCTTTCTTATGTGGGCATTCCTGATTGGAACAATGCCGAGATGGAAAAATTTGTCATCAACGAAACAAAAGTTCCCTCGGGCACGACCACAACCATGATTCGCAGAATAGCTCTGGTAAGTTTCGCGCGCCTTGCAGAAGAGCAGGGTTGGTGGGCAGGTGAACAGGCCCGGGCAGTGTTGTCAGGAAAACCGATTTCAGAAATTGCCATGACAAAAAATGTGCGGTCTGTGAAGTATGTGCATACTGAACTGATGAAAAGGCTTTCTATCAAGATACCTACGTCACTGATTGATTCCTCATTTTTTATAGATGACGGTAAAGCTCAATGAAATTCAGACTGTCAATTGTCGGAGCGCTGGCACTTGTTGTTTCGCTTGCCATGGTTCTGTTAATAATGGTGACAACAGTATTTGCCTATTTCAACCTGACTGAAATTATTTCCTCAAGCCAGGAAAAAATTTACGCGCAGCGGGCAGAGGCTGTTCTCGCGCTTCTGCAAAGAC
>ENA-UOWO01005732-UOWO01005732.1-activated-sludge-metagenome-genome-assembly--contig:-NODE-5732-length-13007-cov-10.831763_pt1 | contig 13007 bp, 9 predicted proteins | sample MGYA00238148_ERZ761564 | MGnify/ENA primary metagenome ERZ761564 (study PRJEB28885, sample SAMN05720194) | activated sludge metagenome | isolation source: Anaerobic digester | place: USA...
ACCCGTACCACGAAGCGACGAGCCGCCCCAGCGGCGAGTACGCTTCCCCGGTGATCCCATCGTACCACCGCCCGGAGTTAAGCGGCTATCGCGAAGCGATCGTCCGCTTGAACCCGGGCGAGCGCATGCGGCCCACCGGGTCCGCATGCGCCTTGTTTTTATGTGGCGCGTTGTTTATTTTAAGGTACGGTGGCTACAGAAAACGATATAGAAGGCGGCGTCCTCGCGGACGAGGAAACCGACGTACGGGAACCGGAGGAATACCGGGTGATACTCCTGAACGACGACTACACGACGATGGAATTCGTCGTGGCGGTCATTATGTCGGTATTCCATAAGGATTTATTCGAGGCGACGCGAGTAATGTTCGACGTTCATAGAAAGGGACGCGGCGTGGTCGGCACGTATACGTACGACATAGCCGCGACCAAGGTGCATAAGGTGCACGAGATGGCCCGGGAGAACGGTTTCCCGCTCAAGTGCGTCATGGAGAAGGCTTAAGGGCAGGTATGAAGGTTAACCAGCAGGTTCAAGCAATATTTAACGCCGCGTACAACGAAGCCAAGCTCAGGGGACACGAGTACCTGACGCCTGAGCATATCCTGTACGCCTCGCTGTCGTTCGAGCAGGTCCGCTCCATCCTGGAGGCCTGCGACGCCGACATCGAGCATATTAAAGTCGGCATGGAGGCCTACTTCGAGCAGAAGATTCCCGCGGTCAAGGACCAGGAGCCCATCCAGACGGCCGGGTTCCAGAGCGTCATCGAACGAGCGGTGACGCAGTCCCAGGGCGCCGGCAAAACCGAGGTCGGCATCCCAGAAATCCTGGTTTCCCTGTTCGACGAGGAGCGGAACTACTCCGCCTACTACCTACGCAAGGCCGGCGTCAACCGTCTGGAACTGCTCAAGGTCATATCGCACGGGTCGGACGACGAGTATGGTCCGAGCGACGACGGGGATATCGATTCGGCCGCCGGGCCCTTTTCGTCACCGGACGACGATGACGACATCGATGGCGCCGAGGCCCGACAGAAGCCGCGCTCGACGGTCAAGGCCGGCGCCCTCGAGAAATTCGCCACCGACCTGACCAAGGCCGCCCGCGAGGGTCGCCTGGAGCCGGTCATCGGCCGAGAACAGGAGATAGAGCGCACCGTCCAGGTCCTTTGCAGGCGGCTCAAGAACAATCCCATTCACGTCGGCGACGCCGGGGTCGGTAAGACCGCCATCACCGAGGGCCTCGCCCAACGCATCGTCGAGGGGCGGGTGCCGCCTAAGCTGCGCGACTATACTATCTACTCGCTCGATATGGGCTCGATCATCGCCGGCACCAAATTCAGAGGCGACTTCGAGGAGCGTATCAAGCGCGTGGTCGACGAGCTACTCAAGAAGGACAGGGCCATCCTGTTCATCGACGAGATCCACACGATAGTCGGCGCCGGCGCCGTCTCGGGCGGCTCCATGGACGCGTCCAACCTCCTCAAGCCGGCCCTGACCTCCGGTAAGCTACGCTGCATAGGCTCGACGACCTACGAGGAATACAACAAGTTCTTCGACAAGGATCGGGCGCTGTCCAGGCGCTTCCAGAAGATAGACATCGTCGAGCCGACCGTCGGCGAGGCGATCGAGATACTCAAGGGGCTGCGGCCCAAGTACGAGGCCTACCACGACGTGACCTACTCCGACGAGGCGCTCGAGCTAGCGGCGAGATTGTCGGCCCAGTTCATCACCGAGCGTCGACTGCCTGACAAAGCCATCGATGTGCTCGACGAGGCCGGTGCCTGGGCGAGGATACGCGCGTACAAGGCCGCCTCGCACGAGGGAGCCTCGCACGAGGGAGCCTCGCACGAGGGAGCCTCGCACGAGGGAGCCACCGCGACCGCCGCCGGCGACGCGGCCGGGAACGAGGTGAACGGGGCGGGCGCCACCGAGACCCTGGCCATCGGCCGCGGCGAGATCGAGACGGTCGTCGCCAAGATAGCGCGTATCCCCGAGAAGAGCGTGTCGCAGACCGAGCGTGATAGGCTCGCCACCCTCGAGGCGGATCTCAAGGCGAGCGTCTTCGGGCAGGATGCGGCCATCGAAGCCGTAGCCAAGGCCGTCAAGCGTGGCCGGGCCGGTTTCCGCGCGCCGGATAAGCCTGTGGCCAACTTCCTGTTCGTCGGCCCGACCGGCGTGGGCAAGACCGAACTGGCGCGCACTCTGGCCGATACCCTCGGCGTCGCCCTCCACCGCTTCGACATGAGCGAATACCAGGAGAAGCACACCGTGAGCCGGCTCATAGGCTCGCCGCCGGGCTACGTCGGCTACGAGGAGGGCGGCCTCCTGACCGACGCGATACGCAAGACGCCGCACGCGGTCGTCCTGCTCGACGAGATCGAGAAGGCCCACCCCGACGTCTACAATATCCTTCTGTCCATCATGGACTACGCGACGCTGACCGACAACCAGGGTCGCAAGGCGGATTTCCGCAACGTCGTGCTGATCATGACGAGCAACGCCGGCGCTCGGGACATCGGCAAACCGATGATAGGCTTCGGCGAGCGGGCGTTCACCGAGGCCGCGATCGACGAGGCCGTACAGAAGGCCTTTACCCCGGAGTTCCGCAACCGGCTCGACGCGGTCGTGCGCTTCGGCAAGCTTCCGCGCGAGGTGATCGAGCGTATCGTGGTCAAGGCGCTCGACGACTTCCGCGCCCAGCTCGCCGACAAGAAGGTGACCCTCGAGGCGACCGATGCCTGCGTCAAGCTCCTGGCGGAACTCGGGTATTCGGACGAATTCGGCGCCCGCAACGTCGGCCGCGTCGTCGAGGAACGCATCAAGTCCTGGTTCGTCGACGAGGTGCTCTTCGGCGCTCTCAAGGACGGCGGCGCCGCGCGTGCCGACGTAGAGGACGGCCGGATCGTCATCAAGGCGCTCTAGCGGCCCCCGAGATGAGAAAGCCGCGCTTTCCATGGCTCGGCGAGGATGACGGCTTCGCCTTCCCGCCAGTATCCGGCGCGTCGCCGGACGGCGTGCTCTGCGTCGGGGGCAACCTGTCGCCGGGCATGCTGCTATCCGCCTACCGCCAGGGCATCTTCCCGTGGTTCAACGACGACGAGCCCATCGTCTGGTGGAGCCCCGACCCGCGCTTCGTGCTCGAGCCGGCCGAACTCCACGTCTCCGGCACCATGCGCAAACTGATCAAGAAGCGCCGCTTCCGTTTAAGCCTCGACCGGGCCTTCGGCGAGGTGATACGCGCCTGCTCAGCCTCGCCCAGGCGCGGCCAGCGCGGCACCTGGATTACCTCGGACATGATCGACGCCTACGAGCGCATGCACGCCCTGGGCTACGCGCACTCGGTCGAGGCCTGGCTGGACGGCGCCCTCGTCGGCGGCCTCTACGGCCTGTCGCTCGGCTCGGCCTTCTTCGGCGAGTCGATGTTCAGCCGGGAGCCCGACGCGTCCAAGGCTGCCTTCATACCCTTCGTCTGGGCGCTCGCCGAGGCGGGGTGCACCCTCGTCGACAGCCAGGTCTACACGGACCACGTCGCGTCGCTCGGCGGCAAGTCAGTGCGGCGGGACGAATACCTGGCCATGCTCGAGAGGGCCCTAGCCTCCCCGACGATCAAGGGCGACTGGGCCACCGCCTTTCCGTCCTTCCCGTCGTCGCGGCCGTGGCTCGAGCTATGCGAGGGCGGCGTTTCCGAGGTATCCTCTACCTGACCGTCACGACGGAACGGAGCGAATATCCACGAGATGAAGATCCTATGCGTACTATTGCCGATGCAGGACAGCTCGGGCATCGGCGCCCGCGACAACGTGCCGCTGGCCTCCGCCAGAGCCATGGCCTGGGCCGAGGAAACCGAAGCGCTATCGCGCGACGAATGGGCGTTCCTCGACGGTAACGCCGCGGACCACGGCGGCGACGCGGCGGTCATCGCGTCCGCCCTAGGCTCTCGCCCCGAACTCATGTTGTTCGAGCTCCACGCCTGGAACCTCGAACGTTCGCTGTGGATAGCCAGGCGGCTCCGATCGCTCCTGCCTTCGACGCATTTCGCGGCGCTCGGCCCCGAGGTGGTCCAGGGCATGCCCGTCTTCAAGGCGCAGGCCTTCGACGCGTTGATCGAGGGCGAGCCCGAGGCGGCGGTCGTCGAGCTACTCGCCGATCTGTCCGCCAGGTCGATCAAGCCGCGCTATGCCGGCTCGCCGTCCGTAGAGCTCGAGCGCCTGCCCGACCCCTACCTGAGCGGCGCCCTGCCTATCGCTCCCGGCAAGACCGTGCTGATCGAGGCCTCCCGCGGGGGAGCCACGTATCCGGCCTTCCTACGCCCCTATCCGGGGCCCAGGTTCTTCGCTCGCGACACGGCTCCCCGCGTGCTCAGGCTGGCCTCCGATGGCGGCGTCGACGAGGCCCGCTTCATCGACCGGAGGCTGGACGCTCGGCCCGACTTCAAAGCCTTCGTCAAGTCGCTGGCCGCCGTCAACGAAACCGGCGTCGCCCTATCGGGCAGGCTCGACCCGGCCGGGCTCGACGACGAGGCCGCGGCCCTCCTCGCCGACGCCGCCTTCGTTTCGGTCTCGGCCTGGCTCGGCAGCGTCAACCCGAAGGCCCAGGCGGCCGTCGGCGCGTCGCTCGACAAGGACGGCCTCGAGCGCGGCGCTGGCGTCCTATGGAACCAGGGTATCGCGGTGACGCCGGAGCTGTACCTCGGGATGCCCGGCGACGACTACGACTCGGCCATCGCGACCTTCGACTACCTCGGCATGACGGGCATGGGCCAGGACGCGAAGCTGAGCCCGATGCCGCTAGCAGCCGGCTCGCCGGTCCGAGCCGACTCGTCCGCCTTCGGCGTCAAGGAATACCTCGAGAGCCCGCCGTACTGGGTTATAGAGACCGACTGGATGGACGAGGACGACCTCCTCGACGCGGTGGCCGACTACGAGGAGAGCTTCGACGTGGCGCTCGGCTCGCCGGTCGCCCCGACCTTCAAGCCCGAGCGCGGCGGCTATGTCTGCTTCGCGGACCTGCGATCGGGCCGCGGCGGCGCCGACGGGCTCGACGCGCTCCTCGTCGCGCCGGAGCGGCTCGCCTCGTCGGTCACCCTGCTCCTCGACGCGGATGATCCGGAGCGCGCGGCCAGGGTGGCCAGGGCGGCCAGGGACCTGCGCAAGGAGAACCCGTTCTGCCTCTGGCAGATAGCGCTACGCTCCGACTCGGGTCTGCCGCCAGCGGGGACGGTCAGGCGCCTCGCCGACGCGTTCTCGATGCCCGAGCACTACTTCGAGCTGTCGCGGCTGTTCGCCCTCGACCCCCAGCCGGACTACCAGGTCAGGTGCTTCTTCGTCACCGGCTCGGAGGCGCTCGCCCTGGCGGCGCTACGCGAGCGGCCGGACGTCGAGACGGTCTTCACGCTCGGGGACGCGATGCCCGGCGCCAAGCTGCTCGAGGCCCTGCCCTTCCTGGCCTTTGACCGCGAGGCCTGCCCCTTCGAGCTGCTGTACGACGTGATGAGCGCCTATCGCGACTACCCCGACCTGCTCATCGAGGCGCCGCGAAGGCTATTCGGGCACGAGTAGCCGGACGCCGCTAGCCTTCAATAGGATGCGCGCAGGTCGACGCGGTGCTCGGCGTCCCCGGTCCGAAGCCATCGATCCAGGTTCTCGACGGTCTGGGCTATGTTCAAGTCGACAGCCTCGTAGGTCGAGCCGGCCACGTGAGGCGACATGACCACGTTCGGCAGCCTATGGATCGGATAGCGCGAGGGCGCGCCCGTGACCGAGCCCTTGGGCGGGTAGACGTACCAGACGTCGATACCGGCCCCGGCCAGGACGCCGTCGCGCAGAGCCTCGTAGAGAGCCCGCTCGTCGACCACGTCGCCGCGCCCCACGTTGACCAGAAAGGCCCCGCGCATCGCCTCGAGCTCGGCGGCGCCGACGAGGCCGCGAGTGGCGTCGGTCAACGGGAGGGTGACGAAGACGATCTCGGCTCCGGTCACGGCGGCTTTGAGGTCGCCTTGCACCTCGTCGAAGCACTCGGGCATGGGCTCGCCGGGCCTACGGCGATAGCCGATTACCGTGCAGTCGAAGGCCTTGAGCAGGCGCGCGAGCTTCTGTCCTATCGCACCGGCGCCGAGTATGGCGCAGCGCTTCCTGTAGATGGAATGCCAGAAATCCTCGCTGCCCTTGTCCACCCAGAAGCCATGCCAGGTCTCGGCCCGCAGGTCGTTATGGAACTCGATCAGCCTGCCGAAGCCCGCGAGCGCCAGCGACAGCGCGTGTTGAGCCACGCTCTCCGCGTTGCCGTGGCAGTTGAACACCGCCACGCCGCGCTCGATCAGCAGGTCGGCGGGGAGATGGTTGACGCCGACGAAGGGCACGAAAACGGCCTTGAGCGACCGAGCCGCCCCGTAGCTCGAGGCATCCACACGGTTCGCGATCACCGCGTCGAGGCTCGGGAACGCCTCGAGGCAGGCTTCGACGCCCCGTACCAGTTCGACCTTCTCTCCGTGCTCCCGCTCTATGCCGTCGGCGGCGGCCGACCAGGCCTTGTTCATAGGTACGCAGAATCCGATCCTCACGCTGTCGCCTCCGTTGGCGCCCGGCTACGCGGACGCCGATCTAGTGGTTCAAGCATAGGATACGCGATTCCGATGATAAAAAGAAAGCCTATCGCCCCGCGGCCTCTGACGCGATACACTATACTCTGGAAGGAATAGACTGTGAAAACCAAGCGTACGCTCCTTATAGCGACCTGCGCTCTGACTCTCTGGTCGTGCGTGTCCTCTCCCAAGCCCGCCGGGGAACCGGCGGCTCAAGCGCCGGCTCCCGCGGCCGAGCCGAGCATAGCCGAGCTTATCGAGGCCGGAGACGCGGCTGGTCTCAAGGCCCTGTTCAAGGGCAGGGAGAAAGCCAGTCAGCCGGCTGCCGACGGCCGCTATCCCCTCCACGCGGCGGTGCTCAAGGGCTCGGCCGAAATGGTAGAGATATTGCTCGCGATGGGCGCCGAGCCCGACCCCAAGGACGCCGAGGGCAAGACGCCCCTGCGCTACGCGATCGACGCGATGGACACCAGGTCCGCCAAGGCGCTCATCGCCAAGGGCGCCTCGGTCTTCTCCATCGACGCCGCCGGCGTGAGCCCGCTCGACGCGGCCATAGCCAAGGGCTTCGTCGCCTCGGTCGTCGACTCGCTCTCCGTCTCGGCCAAAGGCCCTAAAGGCGAGACGCCGCTCCATACCGCCGTCGACAGGCTGTCCATCGAGGCGGTCAAAGCCCTCCTGGCTCTCGGCCCCGACCTCGCCGCCCGCGACGGCTCCGGTAGGACAGCCCTCGACGCGGCCTTCCTACACCCAGGCAACATAGAGGGCGCCGCGATAGCCGAGCTCTTGGTATCGAGGAACGCGCCCAGCTCGATCGACGACTTCGCCTATTTCATACGTGCCGTCAGGGACACGAATTATACCCGCGCCCGCTTCGCCGACGGGGCGACCGTGCTCCACGAGGCCGTCCGCTACGACCATCGAGGCTACCTGTCGTTCTTCCTTGAGCGAGGCGTGCCCGTCGACGCGAAGAACGCCTCGGGGGCCACGGCCCTGCACGACGCGGTCAGACTCGGCCGACTCGACGCGGCCAGGTTACTGCTCGCCAGGAAGGCAGACCCGAACGCTGTCGACGGCTCCGGCGATGCCCCGCTCCATATAGCCTTGCCCGGGTCTGCAGGCCAGGTCGCCGTCGACCTGCTGCTCGACGCCGGCGCCTCCACGTCGATCAAGAACCGGGCCGGCAATACGGCGCTCCACCTGGCGGTCGCCCTCGGCTACGGCCAGCCGATGATCGAACGGCTGATAGCGGCGGGCTCGCCCGTCGATGCCGCCAACGCCGACGGGGATACGGCCCTGGCCCTGGCGATGCGCCGTCGGAACGAGGCCCTGGCGACGACGCTGGCCGGTCGGGGCGCCAGTATGTACGTGAAGAACCTCAAGGGCGAGACGCCGCTATCGATAGCGCTCGCCGACGGGCCCTCGTCGACGCGCATCCTCGTCGCCGCGTCGCCCAAGGGCGCCAAGGACGAGTCGGGCGACTCGCCCTACCATCACGCGACGAGGCTACGATCCGACCCGGGCGATATAGCCGTCCTGTCCGAGCTCGGGCTCGACCCGTCGGCTCGCAACAACGAGGGCGACACGGCCTTGCACCTGGCCGCCCGCCTGCGCGCCGAGGCCCAGGGTCTCGCGTTACTAGCGGCAGGATCGGACCCGTTGCTCGCCAACGCGGCTGGAGCCACGCCGCTCACGACGGCGCTCACGGCGTCGGGCGGGCCGCTCGTATGGTTCTTCACGCCAGAGGTATTGGCCGCCGAGGACCCGTCGGGTAACGGACCCCTCCATCACGCGGCGATGGCAGGCCTGGCCGACGGCGCGGCCTACCTGGCGAGGCTGGGCGTACCGGTGGACGGCAAGAACGACGACGGCCAGACGGCCCTGATGCTGGCGCTCAAACGCGACTCGACAGGCACCGTCAACGCGCTCCTCGCGCTCGGGGCCGACCCCGGTATACGCGACTCGTCCGGCTCGACGGCCCTCCATCTGGCGGTCTATTGGCGGGCTACCGAATGCCTCAAGCTGCTGGCCCGTTCGGCCTCCAGCCTCGACCCGAGGGACTATACCGGCAAGACGCCGCTACGTGACGCCGTCGACCGCTCCGACGCCCAGGCCACGGCCTTCTTGCTCGAGCGCGGCGCAGACCCGCTGGCGCGCGATAACTCCGGCGAGACGCCGCTCCATGCAGCGGCCAGGATAGCCGACGATCGCTTCACGAGCGCTCTGGCCGCCAAGGCCGGGCGTGTCGACGTCAGGGACGATTCGGGCGCTACCCCCCTGCTCGAGGCCGTCTATGCCGAGAACGCCAGGTCGGCTCGGGCGCTCGCCTCGCTCGGCGCGTCCATCCACTCGAGGGACTCGGCCGGGGAAAGCCCCCTCAGCTATGCCCTCAAGAAAGGCGGCGCGGTACTCCAAGCCCTGCTCGACCAGAAGACGGCCAGGAGCTCGGACGCCGACGGACGCTCGGTGATCAGGGTGATACTCGAGGCTAAGCCGTCGATCGATTTCATCGAGCTGGCCCTGGCGGCCGGCGCCTCGGTCGACGACCGCGACGCCTTCGGACGTTCGCCTCTCCACGTCGCGGCGACGAACGGCTACGCCGAAATCGCCGAGCTACTCGTCGCGGCCGGCGCCGACCGATTCGTGCGGGACTCAGGCGGCGCCACCCCGGCCGTCATAGCGCTGTCGAGGGGCGACGCGATGATAGCCGCGCTGTTCGGCGCCTCGCCTAACGACGCCGACTACCTCGGTGAGACGGCCCTCCACTACGCGGCCGCTGGCGGCCTCGATCGGGCAGCGCAGGCCCTCTTGGCCCTCGAAGCGGATACGGCGCGGCGCAACGCGGCCGGAGAGACTCCGGCCGACGTCGCGGCTCGCCGCGGGCACGCGGCTCTGGCGAAGCTCCTAGCGGGCGAGTAAGCTGAGACGAAAACAGGGCCGTCAGGAATCGATCCGGGCGGCCCCTTTTTATAGGAGATCGTCGCCTATCAGCAGATTTCCTGGTATTCATCCAGCCGGCGTAGCTCCTTGAGCTTCTGGACGGCCTTCTCCTGGATCTGGCGGACGCGCTCGCGCGTGATGCCGAGTAGCTTGCCGGTCTCCTCGAGCGTCAGCGGCCCCTCGCCGTTCAGTCCGAAACGCAATGTGATGATCGTGATCTCGCGCTGGTTGAGATTCTTGAGCACGTCGCTGATGGTATCCTGCAACGTCATGCAGAAGACCTCCTCGAAGGGATCGACGGCGTTCTCGTCCTTGATCAGGTCCGCCAGGTGGGTGACCGCATCCTCGTCGACCGTCGTATCGAGCGAAGCCGTCTCCTGGGACAGCTTCATGATCTCCTTGACCTTCTTGGGATCCATGCCGAGCTTGTCAGCCAGCTCGGCGGCGTACGGATCGCGCCCGAGGTCCTGGGTAAGCTGCTTCGCGACGAAATAGCACTTCTTGATGGTGTTGAGCATGTGGATCGGGATGCGTATGACGCGCCCCTTGTCGGCCAGGCTCTTGATGATGGCCTGGCGAATCCACCAGGTACCGTAGGTGGAAAACCTGCAGCCGCGCGTATAGTCGAAGCGCTCGACGGCCTCGATCAGGCCGATGTTGCCTTCGTCGATAATATCGAGCAGGGACAGGCCTCGGTGCTGGTAATTCTTGGCGATCGAGACGACGAGGCGCAGGTTGCTCGATATCATGCGGTGCTTGTAGGCGACGAGCTCGGCCTGCTTCTCCGCCCTTGCGGCTCGGTTGCGACCGTAGTCCGGATCGGACTCGTCGGCTATCGAGTCGAGCGCAGCCACGGCGTTCCTCGTCTTCTGGATGGCCCCGCCGAGCTCCACCTCCTCCTCGGCGCTTAACAGCGGATACCTAGAAATCTGTTTGAGGTACAAGGCGAGCGGATCGCTTTCCTTGGTAGTTTTCGGTCGTTTCAGCTTTTTTTGCTGTAGCACTGATCGCGTTTTTTTAGATCGCTTCGCGGGGGCTGCCTTCTCAAGCAACATTTCGTTCATACGGTCTCCTGAATCAGGCCGCTAAGCCTAGGCCGTGGCGAATAACCCTCGTAGGCATCGAATCGCAGGTGGAATTTTATACATCCGGAGGAATAAATCAAGGGAAAATGAGATTTTTTATCAAAAATATTAAATTTCACTATATCAAAGCCTAGATTGTAAAAGAATATTTACCGATTGTACCGTCGAGACTCGATGTCTACCAGATAGGCTAGTCCCGAGGTGCGGATGCCGGATCGATCGTATCGGCGCCATCGAAGACGAAGAAGTAGGCCGACGCATCGCCGTCCGATGAGACCTTGCCGATCAGCGAACCCTTACGCACCGGGTCTCCGAGCTTGACCGATAGCGCCGCCGCGCCGCCGTAGACATAAATCTTGCTATCCACCGCCTGTACATACGCGACTAAACCGAAGCCACGGAACGGTCCAGCCGATATGACCGTACCCGACCTGACCGCGGTAATGGCCGAGGCCGGTTCGGCGGCTATCGACACGCCCTTGAGCTTACCTTGCAGGTACGAGACCGATCCCGCGGCCGGCCAGCTCAAGCCGGCCGCTATGGCGGGCTTCGCGCTCGCCGCTACGGAGGCCGGCGGGACGGCGACCGACACAGGCTTTGCCGGTGACGCCGGCGTCGTCGAGACGGAGGCCGCCGGAGCGTCCGCCGAAGGCGTCGGGATACGCAGAGTCTGGCCGATCTTGATGGTCGTCGTGGACATGCCGCTCGCCTTGACGATGTCGTCGACGGCGACGCCGTGAGCCTTGGCGATGCCGTAGAGCGTGTCGCCCTTCTTGACGACGTAGTCGAGCCGACGAGGTTCCGTGTCCGAACCGCCCGGAATGGCCAGCTGCATGCCGACGAACAACCTGCCGGCATCCGCGATGCCGTTGAGGCTCATCAGAGCCGCGACCGATACGTCGTAGCGCTTGGCTATCGCGTACAGCGTCTCGCCCTTCTGTACCGTATGCGACCGAGAACCGGACGCGACGGCCGGATCGGCCACGGCGGCCGACACGGCTATCATGACGCAGAACGAGGCGGCTATCAGTAGCGCGGCGATGGATCTCGGTCGTGATACGCTCATACACCTCAATTGTCGGCCAGGCCCGCACGGCTCATGAGCGAGATTACAGGTCGGCCCGGGCTAGGCGTCGCGCCGGCCCGGGTTAAGCGTCGCGCCGGATAGGGCTAGGCGTCGCGCCGGATAGGGCTAGGCGGACGCTGGGGCCCTATAGAGCCACTCGCTCGCCTCGTCGAGGATCTTGGACAGGATGACGATGTGCACCTCGCTCTTGGCCCGCTCGACCTCGCGAGCCCAGGCGCGGGCGGCGTAGCGTCCGGCCAGCCTCGAGCGTTCGGCCTCGGCGACGGCCTTGAGCCGATCGCGCTCCCCGCCGACCGCGGAGACGGCGCACAGCGAACCGAGCAGATAGGCCGACAGGAGCGACAGCACCGGGTCTCGCGCGCCCACCGAGGCCTCGAGCGGCGCGGTCGCCTCGCGAGCCCGCTTGTCGAGTACGAGGGCGAAGGCGTGGTGGAATTTGATCCAGGCCGCGTTCTCGACGCCCTTGCCGTCGGCGTACTCGGATAGGAAGCGCACGCTCGCCTCGGCGTCGTTGCGCAGCAGGCGGGCGGCTCCGAAGATCACCGCGTCGCGCCTGAGCGCCCGGGGTTTTTCAGCGCGTAGCGTGTTCTCGAGCCGCTCTATCGTCGCCGCGTCCCCCCTGAGCAGCGACGTATTGACGAGGAGCCGAACCGTTCGGCTATCGCGGCGCTTCTTGACGAAGACACGATCCTCGAGCAAGACGCCAAGCTCGTCCCAGCGTTCCGCCTCGAGCAAGGTGAACAACCTCCAGTTCCGCCCGAAGAACGCGTTGAAGCCGACGAGCACCGCCGCGAAGAACGCGAACAGCGGCCAGTTCTTCGTCCAGAACGGCATCGAATAGTCGAACCCGAGCAGGAAGAACGGCATCAGGAATATAAAAGCGAACGAGAACAGGAGGATCGCGTTGAAAAGTATGAATATTGTCTTAAACTTCATGCGGATTGTCTCCAATAATAGAAGAGAGGGCCTAGCGGCTCTGCGCGCCGTTCGCCGGTGGCGCGAAACGCGGACAAAGCATAGAATATCGCCTGAGAGGGGTCAATGGGCATGAACGCCATCCCGTTCAAGGATCTGACGCCGGATACGTACTACAGCGAGCCGGTCTTCATAGACGAAAGCTACATCCTCCTGACGCCTGAGACGCCTCTGACTTCGTCGCTGATCAACCGGCTCGCCGAATGGGAAATCCGCGAGCTGTACACCGACGGCGCCCCGCTGGGCGGCGACGAGGAACCGGCCACCGCGCCTGAGGAGGCCGAAGGCGAGGCCGAAGGCCGTCCCGTCACGTCCCAGACGGCCGGCGACAAGGAGAACCTCGACCG
>ENA-UOWO01005734-UOWO01005734.1-activated-sludge-metagenome-genome-assembly--contig:-NODE-5734-length-13004-cov-5.370685_pt1 | contig 13004 bp, 8 predicted proteins | sample MGYA00238148_ERZ761564 | MGnify/ENA primary metagenome ERZ761564 (study PRJEB28885, sample SAMN05720194) | activated sludge metagenome | isolation source: Anaerobic digester | place: USA...
CGAGATAACGTAGCGTGACTGGAGTTCAGACGTGTGCTCTTCCGATCTAACACACCGTGAAGGCCAGCGTGCTCATCACCAGCACGGAGAGTTGTTGTTGTGAACGAGGCGTCATTGCAGTCCCCACCAGAGATCAAAAAACCAGAATGTCCTGAATCGATGGGGCGCAGTTTCCGCGTCGAAAAACCGGCTTGAAAGAGGGGGTAGAAGGCCGGGAAATGCCTTGAGTACCTACAAATAGGTAGCTGGGTAGATTGCTAAATCATTGTTTATGAATGAATAAAAATCTTCGTGTCGAAAATGCAAGAACACCCTGTCACTTCGTGGGTATTTCATCGATCCCGGCATGGGTCTAAAAAGGGATAGCTATCTCTTATTTTGAAAATCCGTCCGAAACATGCTCAACAAAGCACATTTCAAGCCGCCCAACTGGAAGCACCTGCAACGCTCGTTGTTGTTGCGCATCGGTGGCGCCATCGCCGCGATTGCGCTGCTGGCGCTGCTCGGCATGTCGGTTTCCGGCCTGGTGGCGGAATCGACGCAGGGCAGCGGCGAAGCGATCAACCGCGCCGGCAGTCTGCGCATGCAGAGCTGGAGCATGGCCAGCCTGTATCTGGCGGTGCCGTTGCCGCCGGCTTCGGCGGCCGCCCAACGCATGGCGGACGCAATTCGGGAATTCGATGCGACGCTGAACAGCCCGACGCTGCGGGGCATGCTGCCGCGCAGCGGCGATACGCATCTGGCCGAGACCTACCAGCAAACCCAATGGGAATGGCTGCACAGCGTGCGGCCGCGCTTCCAGGCGGTAGCCGATGGCGGCCTGCCCCGGCTCGACGCGCGGCAGCGCGCCCAATTGCTCGACGACATGCGCCGCTTCGTCGACCAGATCAATGACCTGGTCAAGCAGATGGAAGACACCACCGAAGCCAAGATCCTGGTCATGCGCATGGTGCTGGGCGTGGCATTGATCCTGACGGTGATCGTCGTGCTGCTGACTATCTGGCTGATCCACACGCATCTGGTGCAGTCGCTGAAAGGCCTGCTGGCGCTGTCGAGCAGCGTCGGTCAGGGCGATCTCGCTGCGCGCACCGTGCATACCGGCGATGACGAACTCGGCCAGCTCGGCCGCGCCTTCAATCTGATGGCGGAAGACCTGTCCAAGCTTTACCAGGATCTGGAAGCGCGGGTGAATCAGAAGACGGCGGAACTGACCCGCAGCAACCAGTCGCTGGAATTGCTCTACCACTCCATCGCCCGCCTGCACGGCGCGCCGCCCGGCAAGACGGTGTACCTCGCGCTGCTGCGCGACATTGAGTCATTGCTCGAACTCGGCCACGGCATCATCTGCCTGGGCGAACGCGGTGGTGCGACTGGTCAGGCGGTCGCCAGCACGATGCAGCCGGAAGATGGCAAGAGCGGTGCCAACCCCTGCGTGCAGTCCGAATGCATCTGGTGCCACGGCACCGACCAGACCCGTTTCAGCATCGCCAGTGACTTTCATCGCCGCCTGACCCTGCCGCTGGCCGATGCGGAACAACAGTACGGCGTGCTGATCCTGGACATTCCGGAAGGCCGTCAGCTGGAAGCCTGGCAGGTGCAGTTGCTGGAAGCGCTGTCGCGCCATATCGGCGTCGCCATCGGCGCCGAGCGGCGCATCGAGCAGAACCGGCGCGTTGGCCTGCTGGAAGAACGCGCGGTGATCGCGCGCGAACTGCACGACTCGCTGGCGCAATCGCTGGCCTACATGAAGATTCAGGTCAGCCGCCTGCAAAGCCTGCTGAAAAGACCGGAAAAACAGCCGGAAGCCGAACAGGTGCTGCTTGAATTGCGCGCCGGCATGAGCAGCGCATATCGACAACTGCGTGAATTGCTGTCCACCTTCCGCTTAAAGATGGATGGTCAGAATCTCGCTGCCGCGCTGGCCCAGACCGTGAATGAATTCGCCGAGCGCGGCGAAATGGAGATTGAGTTGACGCAACATCTGGAAGGCTGCCCGCTGTCACCGAACGAGGAAATCCACGTGCTGCATGTGGTGCGTGAAGCGTTGTCGAACGTGCTCAACCATGCCGTTGCCAGCCACGCCTGGGTGAGACTGTCCTGCCGGCCAGATGGCCAGGTCGAGGTCGCCATCGATGACGATGGCCAGGGCATCATCAAGAGTGCCGACGTGCATCACTACGGCATGACCATCATGGAAGAGCGCGCCCGCACCCTGTCTGGCGAAGTGCGCTATGAAGCAAGGCCGCAAGGCGGCACGCACGTTGTACTTGGATTCCGTCCGACCAGTCGTCGCGTGGCCTATGGCGCCGACACCACTCAGATTCTCAGGAGGCTGGAAACATGAACCCCGACACCCCGCAACGCTTGCTTGTCATTGATGACCATCCGTTGTTTCGCAAGGCGATCCTGCAGTTGGTGGACATGACCGGCGATTTCGAAGTCGTTGGTGAGGCGTCATCCGGCCGCGAAGGTCTCGATCTGGCACAGACCCTGCAGCCGGACATGATCCTGCTCGATCTCAACATGAAGGATATGAACGGCATCGAAGTGCTCAAGGTGATCAAGTCATGGGGCATGGACAGCCGCGTCGTCATGCTGACGGTGTCCGATGCAGAAAGTGATCTGGTCGCCGCGCTGCGTGCTGGCGCTGACGGTTATCTGCTGAAGGAAATGGAGCCGGAAGACCTGTTCGCCAAACTGAAGGAGGCCGCCGCCGGGCAGGTGACTTTGACACAGCGCTTGACCCGCCTGCTGGCGCATTCTCTGCGCGAGGACAGCAAACCGAAAGACCCGGATCAAGCTGGCCTAACCGAACAGGAAAGCCGCATCCTGGACCAGATCGCCCTGGGCAAGAGCAACAAGCTGATCGCGCGTGAACTCAATATTTCAGATGGCACAGTGAAGGTTCACGTCAAACATCTTCTGCGTAAATTAAATCTGCGCTCCCGCGTAGAAGCTGCGGTGTGGGCGGTGGAGAAGAGACGTTGAAGTGTTGACCCGGAAACTCCGATGAATAGTCCTGCAAGCGTTGATTGAGGGATGTTCGCGTCTTTCATTTTGAGCTGCTCAGCCGTCTTTCCGTGCTTACGCAGTTTTACACAGGTTTCCTCACTTCAGCTTATGTCGACGTCGGGTAGAAGGTCAAAATGCTTCTCCAACTCGTCGATTGGCATGGGTTTGCCAAATAGATAGCCCTGAAATGCCTTGCAACCATTGGCGAGCAGGAATTCATGCTGGGCCTGGGTTTCGACGCCTTCGGCGATGACGTTGAGGCCGAGCGATTGGCTCATCGCCAGGATGGCGCGGACGATCGCGGCATCATTGAAGTCGATGCTGATGTCGCGCACAAAGGACTGATCGATTTTTAGTTGATCGAGCGGCAACTGCTTCAGATATGACAGTGAGGAATAACCGGTGCCAAAGTCGTCCATCGAGAAACTGATTCCCAGTGCCCTGAGTTGCTGCATGCGCTGAACCACGTCCGCGATATTTTCCAGCACGATGCTTTCGGTCAATTCCAGCTTCAGCCGCGTCGGGTTAATGCCGAAGAGTGTGATGCAGGTAGCAATCTGGGTGACAAATTCGGCTTGGTGAAATTGGCGCGCGCTGACGTTGATCGCCAATTCCAGATTGCGGGTATCGGCGTGGTTGGACCAGGCCTTGAGTTGCGTGCAGGCAGTTTTCAGCACCCATTCACCAATCGGCAGGATCAGCCCGCTTTCCTCTGCCAGCGGAATGAAATCGGCTGGTGAAACCATCCCGATGCCTGGCCGAAACCAGCGCAACAGGGCTTCGACACCGAAGATACGGCCGTGTTTGTCGACCTGCGGCTGGTAATAGATCTGCAATTCGTTCTGGCGGATGGATAGCCGTAGTGCATTTTCCATCGAGGTACGCTTGTCGATGGTGTCCTGCATCTCGGGATTAAAGAAGCGCAGTCTGTTGCGGCCGGCGTCCTTTGCCTGATAAAGCGCAACATCCGCCTGCTTGAGCAGCACATCGGAGGTGTTTTCATGGCCAATGAATAACGTCATGCCGATGCTCGCTGTGCTTTCGTGCAGTTGTTCGACACCTTTGAGCTTGTAGGGCTTGCAGAGCGCTTCCCGCACCTTCTCGGCGATCATTTCGGCTTGCTTGGCAGCGGTGGTTGCATCCTGGTTGAGGTTATCCAGGATCACCACGAACTCATCGCCGCCGGGGCGGGAAACGGTATCTTCCTGGCGCACGTTTTCAGTCAGTCGTTGCGCTACCGCAATCAGTAATTGATCGCCAACATCATGACCACGGGTGTCATTGAGGGTTTTGAATTGATCCAGATCGAGCATCAGCAAGGCACCATAGGTCTGGCTTCGGTGGCTGGCGATCATTGCCTGATTCAGCCGATCCATCAGAAGGCGTCGGTTGGGTAGTTTGGTCAGGGGGTCGAAATAAGCGAGGTTAAAAATTTCGGCTTCGCGGTTTTGCACCTTTTCTGCCATCCGATTGAAGGTATTCGCAAGATCGGAAATCTCGTCGCGGGCATCCGGCTTTTTGGCCTGCCCCTGATCATGTGTATCGCGTGCGTCGTATTCGCCATCGGCGATGTGTTGGGCGCTGTCTTTCAAGCGCGACAGACGCCGGATAACCAGGCGGTCGAGAATAAAACCAAGGGCCAGAAAAATCGTGGCGTAGCCGACTAGGCTTTTCACCAGTTGCCCGGCCCACAAACGGTATACCCGGTTCTGAAAATGCTTGGTGGGAATGCGAATACTGACCACCCCGCGCATGTCGCCAACTTTGTAGCCATAGGCTTCAGAGTAGCGCTCGCGAATACTGCTTGGCGCTGCTGCGCGCTCGCCATGGCATTTCAGGCAGAACGGCTCGATCCGAATCGGCGCGGTAAACAGCAGATAACCAACGCCCTGATCGGTGACGATGTCGTGCATCCGCTCAGTGGCTTGGGAGTTGCTGCGAAACCAGTTGATCGCCTCCAGTTCAAACCGGTCTGCTTGATTATTTGGGTTGCGTGGCACGTCGCTGACGTTGTTGAAAATGATGCCGTTGTTGTTCCAGTTGGCAAAATCCTGTGAGATGCGAGAGAAGGAATGTGCAGGCAATAAACCGATGGTTGCGTCATTTACAGGTAGTTTGCTTGCGATGAATTGCTCTTGATATACCCGCCGAGTCGCCATCATGAAGCCATAGATGGTCTTTGCGTCGTACTCGGTTTCGGCACGGGTTTCAGACTTCAATTTCTGGTAGCTGAATGCCAGGTCGATCGCCAGTACAACGCTTAACAGTGCGCTGAGCAAAAGCCAGATATTGAACTTCAGTTTCATCGAGAACCTGCCAAGGCAAAGTCCTCACTTATCGGCTGGGAGTGCTAGTTTCCTTTGCGCTCAACTTGATGTTCGGCAAGAAAACTTGAATATGTTTTTAAATTCTGCAGCCGAATAAGTGTCTTGGCTTGCTCAGGTTGGATCAAAGTTCAAAACGGCAGTTCGATACAGAATCTAGGCATTAGTAAGGCCGAAGGTTTTATTCAGCTTCGAAGTCATGACTTGCCCCGGAATGGACTGACAACAAGCTGTTTGCACGCCTTTACGGGCGCACAAACCTGGTTTCCAACGAGGTAACGGCCGGGGCGATTGTTGAGCAGATGCTCAAGATGATTTCTGCGACTTCCAATCCAACCAGTTCGTGACATGCCTGAATTTAAACCATTCAAGTCCTGAAACGGCCAACCTCTTGATTAAGGTTCTGCGCCAGTTTCCGCAGGTTTTGCGCGGTTTCTGCGTTGCCGGCGGCAGCGGCGTTGTTTTCTTCGGCCATTTGGGCGATGTGTTCGACGTTCTGGGCGATCTGGGTGCTGACTGAGGCTTCTTCGCGCAGGGCGACGCTGATTTCCGATACCGAGTCGACCACTTTGCGCGAATGCGCCTGCACCTGGCTGATGGTGTTGCCGGCTTGCCTGGCGTGTTCGACGCCGATTGCGACGCGTTCGACGCCGCTCTTCATGCTGACCACGGCATTGGAGGTGCCTGCCTGGATGGCGCCGATCATCTGGGCGATTTCCTGGGTGGATTGGGTGGTGCGTTCGGCCAGCTTGCGTACTTCGTCGGCGACCACCGCGAAGCCGCGGCCCATTTCGCCGGCGCGGGCGGCTTCAATGGCGGCATTCAGCGCCAGCAGGTTGGTCTGGTCTGCGATGTCCTTGATGGTGCCGACGATCACCGAAATCTGGTCGGACTGCTTGCCCAATTCCTCGACCACGCGTGCCGATTGATTGACGGTATCGGCTATGCCTTGAATTTCGTTCACCACGCCTTCGACGATACGGCCGCCATCGGCCGCGACCAGGTCGGATTCACGCGAGTAGTTCTGCGCGTCCTGCGCGTTTTGGGCGATGTGGTCGATGCCCACGGTCATCTGCTCAACCGATGCGGCCATGCTTGAGGCCGAGTCACTTTGCGCGCTGGTGCTGCTGGAAATCTGCTGGCTGGACGTCGCCAGTTGATTGACCGCGACATGTAGTTCGCCGACGTCCTGTTTGATCCGCCCGAGCAGGTGGCGAAAGGTGTTGGCCATGTTGTTGAAATCCTGGCCGGCGGCGTGTAGTTCATCGGTGCCGTCGGTGGTGAATTCAGCGGTCAGATCCCCTTCCGCCAGGCGACGCGCGCCGTTGGAGAAAATTTCGACGCTGCCGATCACCGAATAGTAGGTGCCGATGCTGAGGTAAAGCGACAGCAGAACGATCACAACCGCTAATCCCAGTTGCGCCAGCAGCATGTTTTGCGCACTGGTTTTTCGTGCATTCAGTTGCTGTTCGAATTGCGGTATCAGCGTGTCGAACATCACTTTGTAGCCTTGGTCGATGACCTGTGTGGTGAGCGCAAAATAGTCCTGCGGCGGCGTCTCGAATTTTTCTTCCAGGATATCGCTCTGGATCAGCGCGAAGATTTTTTCCACATCGGTCGAGAACTGGCGGGTTGTGCCGCTCAACGCCGGCTCCAGATGCGGCGCATATCGCATCACCTTTTCCAGATTGCTGTTCTGCAGACGCAGCGTACCGGTCATTTCCTGGAGCAGACCGGTGATGGCGCGCCGCATATCGAGGCTCAATTCCTTTGCCGCCAGCGCTCCGGTGCCACGGGCACGGGTGATGCCGAGCGGTTCAAGCATCGCCGGCATCTTGCTGACCACGCTATCCATGAAGTAATGGGTATCCATCGCCGAGTCGAGAATCATGCCGCTTTCGTCTGCCACATCGGCCATGAAAACCAGCGCCTTGGCGATCATCGCGGTGTGCCGTTTCAGGTTGTCAGGCGTCGGCCAACCCATGCCCTCGGCGCTGATTGTCGCCCAGTCTTGGCTGATGCTTTTCCAACCCGCACTCTCGCGCAACGACGACGATAGCGTGGCTTCAGTGGCGGCCAGCGCCGCGCTGACTTCCTTCTCCTTCGCCGCCCGCTTTTCCCGCATCGCTTCATTGCCGTTCAGCACGCCGGACGATAGCCCGCGATGCTGCTGCATGAACTGGGTCATCCGATTCATCGGCTTCAGCATCTGCAAACCAGCAAGTTCCTGCTCGGCCATGGTGATGTCGCGCTGCAAACTGGAATACACCGTGACCAGCAACACCGTCATCACAATGCCGACTGCGGCGCCCAGTAACATGAACTTGCGCTGGTAGCGCAGTCGATTCATTAGATGGATGGCAGGGCGGAAAAGGGCTTGCATCGAGCGGGACTCCAGATGAGAAATAGACGCGCCTGGGGAGCGCAGATTTTTCTTCACTGCGGCGAAGATGCCAGGGACCGGGTGGTCGCCTCAACTGGATTCAAGTGCCCAATGAATGACCATTCCATTTGAAATTAAGTACAGACGGCGGTCATTGACACTTGTTAAGAAATTGCTGATTTGTTCTGGCAACATTGTCAATTGACTGAGGGGTGCCGGGAAAGATGTTCAACTCGGCGCCGCATCAGGCTTCTGCTGTTCACTTTTGCGACCGGGTTGCGCTTGCCCATCGGCGGATAGGTCCCGCGACCAGCCACCCCCCATGGCCTGGTACAGCGCGGCGGTATCAGCCAGGCGCGACGCCTGCGCCGCGACGAGGTTGATTCGGGTCTGCTGGGCTTGCTGCTGCGCGATGAGCAGTTCGAGATAGCTGGCCGCGCCCAGGTCATAGTGCTTTTGCGTCAGCCGCAGCGATTCCCGCGCGGCGCTGTCGGCGGCAGCATGCGACGCCAGGGCCAGGGCGTCCTGATCGAGCGCGCGCAGCACGTCGGCGACTTCGCGCAGCGCTTGCAGCACGGTTTGCCGGTAGTGGGCGGCGGTGGCGTCGAATCCGGCTTCGGCGGCGCTTACCTCGGCGCGCAAGCCACGATTGAACAGGGGTTGCACCAACTGGCCCGCCAGGCCCCAGACCAGAGAACCGCCATCGAACAGGCTGGCGGCGGTCAGGGCTTGTGCGCCGAGATTGGCGTTCAATGCGATGCGCGGATACAGCCTGGAGATGGCCACCCCGCGTTGCGCGCTGGCGGCGGCGAGCAGGGCCTCGGCGGCCTGGATGTCCGGCCGTTGGCGAGTCAGCTCGGAGGGCAGGCTGACCGGCAACTCGCCGGGCAGGCTGAAATCGGCCAGGGTGAAATGCGGCAAGGCGCCTCGCGGTGGGGGCGCCGAACCAAGCGGCTGGCCGGCGAGGGTGGCCAGCAGATGCTGGTTTTGTTCCAGTCGCAGGCGCAGCGGCGACAGTCCGGCGCGCGTCTGTTCCACCTGGGTTTGCAGCGCCAGAACGTCGCGATCAGAGGCAGCGCCCAGTTCCAGGCGCTTGCGGGTCAACGCCAGTTGTTCTTCCTGGGTTGCAAGGATGGCCGCGCTGGCCTTGATCTGCCCGGCAAGTTGCGCCTGGGCGATGGCGGTGGTGACCAGATTGCCGCTCAGGGTCAGGCGCGCCGCTTCAAGTTGGTGGCGTTGATACTCGGTTTGCGCCGCCAGGGCCTCCAGCGCGCGCCGGTTGCCGCCGGCGAGGTCAAGGTCGTAACTCACCGCCACGCTGGCATTGAACAGGTTGTAGGTGCGCTCGCCGCCGGGCAGGCCTGCGGCGGCATTGTTGACACCTTGGCGCTGGGCGCCCAGGTTGGCGTTCGCCTGTGGATATTGTGTGGTTCCAGCCTTCGCTTCGTAGTTCTGCCGGGCCTGGCGCAAGGTGGCTTCGGCGGCTTCCAGGGTGGGGCTGGCACGCAGGGCCGTTTCGACCAGGGCATCCAGCTTGGCCGAGCCGAACTGCCGCCACCATTCGGCGGCGATAGGTGCACCCGCGACAAAGCGCTGCGCGCCGCCCAGGTCGGTCGGCGCGGCGACGGTCTGCACGGGCAAGGCCACGGCGGTGTAACCGGCCGCATCGGGCGCGGCGGGCGCCTTGAAATCCGGGCCGATGGCACAACCGGCTAATGCCAGGCCGATCCAGAGCACGCTGGTGTAGCTTTTCCAGCCAACTTCCTTCGCCAGCGGCACCCGTTCATCCGCGGCCTGGGCGGCGGGCTCCAGCAAACTTTTCAGATCGGCGAACAGCGCGTCACGTGTGGCTTGCCACCACTTCCGCAAATGTTCGGGCTTGAATCCATTGCTGTTGTCAGCTTGCATATGCCATGTCTCCCGCAGCGTTGGTGAGGTCAGCGGGCCCCGTAGAAGTGCTCGACGAAGGGTTTGCGGAATTCCTGATGGCAGCCATAGCAACCGGTCTGAACCGACTGGAAGGCGGCGATGACCGCCATGCCATCCTTGTTTTTGGCGGCCTGGGCCAGTTCATGCGCGGCTTCGTGGGTTTTGTGGTCGTGGCTTTTGTACTTGCCCATGTTCGTGCCGACGAATCGCAGGATGCGGGTCTTTTCCATCAAAGGCGGTTGTGGGTGCTGCGCGATCAGCGGCGCGGTTTTTTCGACCAACGCCCAATCCTCGCGCGCAATCGCCAAGGTGACGGTCTGCATGTGCCGGCCCAGGTCCTGCATGATGCCGCGCATGGCGAGAGGCTGGGCGGATTCGGCTGCGGCCAGTGCCGGAGCGCCGGCGGTCAGCAGGGTGAGCCCCAAGCTCAGGGAAAATGTGGTGGTAAGGCAGCGTTTCATGGTCTTTTTCCTCGAAGTAGAAGGGTGGTGGGGGGCAATACAGGGTTATTCATAGACCCAACTGGAGGGAGATACCCCAGTAACGCACGTCCAGCGGATAGAACTGGCCATAGGGCGACGGCCCATCGTAGAACTCCAGCATCGCATTCCAGCTGCGGCCGGCACGGCCGGATGCTCCGTGCGGTGCGAACTCCAGGCCCGCCTTGGCACTGATCTGGCTCGCCCAGTCGTTCTGTTGCCAACGCTGTATGTCCAGCCCCGCCACCCAGCGCGCACCGCCAAGTTCGCCCAGGCGGAATGCCACCTCGCGCCCGCGCCAGTCGAGGCCGGCATGCAGCAGATGCTTGCCGAGATCGGCCGGATCGCGATCGAACAGGGTTTCACCGCCACCATAGAGGCGCAGATTGCCGAAGTCGTAGGCGACGATCGCCTCGATGGCCTCGAAGCTGAGGTTCACCCGCTGCGGTTGCGTGCTGAGCAGGAATTCGTCGCCCAGATGAGAGCTTTGGTGATACAGGCGCAGGCGCCCCGACCAGTCGCCATGGCGCCAGGTTAGCGGCAGGCCGATGACGTAGTCGGCATTGATTAGATCGGAGGACGCCGCTTCCAGGTCGAACTGGGCGAACACCGCGCCGGCGATGCCAAGCTGCCAACCCTCGCCGTTGCTTGTTTCGCGGCGCACGATGCCGAAGTGCTCGCCGAAACCGACCGCGCCGAGTGTGGTGTCGCGTGGTTCGGAATCGACCTGAAGTGCGCTGACAAAGAAGCGCGGTTCCTTGGGGTCGGCGCGCAACGGCGCGAACAGTTGTGTGGTCGGTAGCGGCGTGATTCGCGGCGTGCTGGGCGGCGTGTTGTCGGCCGCCACCCGCGCCGGTTCGGGCTGCCGCGACTGCGCGCGCAGTGTCTGGATATCGGCGCGGAGTTCACTCACCTCGGCGCGTAGCCTCGCTACTTCCCCGCTGACTGGCGGAGCGGGCTCGGCGGACCACGCCGGGTTGGAGGCGAGAAACAGCGAGAGGAGGTAGTTGATCCGGTGCTTCATACGAGACTTCATACGAAACTTTTTGCGGCCAGCGCCTTGTCGCCCTCAATCGAGCGACCTTCGCCCGCCTCTTCGAGGGTGCGGCCGTCGCGGATGGTGTAGATGCGCTTGAAGGTGGGAATGATCTTTTCGTCGTGGGTGACGACAATGATCGCGGTGGAAAACTGGCCGGCCATGTCTTCCAGCAGGCGGATCACGGTGAGCGCACGTTCGCTGTCCAGCGGCGCGGTCGGTTCATCAGCCAGAATCACCGGTGGCCGGTTGACCAGGGCGCGGGCGATGGCCACGCGCTGCTGCTCGCCGCCGGAGAGCTGCGACGGCATGGCCTTGGCGCGATGCGCGACGTCGAGCGCATCAAGCAGTTCCAGCGCCCGCTTGCGCGACTCGTTGTTGGGCCGCCCAGCCAGCATCGGCAACAGGGCCACGTTGTCGGTCACGTCGAGGAAGGGGATCAGGTAGGGCGCCTGGAACACGAAGCCGATCTTGTCGCGGCGCAGGGCGCGCAGGTCGGGAATCTTCCAGCCGTCTTCATAGATGATCTGCTCGCCCAGCGTCATGCGCCCGGCGCTGGGTTCGATCACCGCGCCCAGGCACTTGAGCAGCGTGCTCTTGCCCGAGCCGGAGGGGCCGATCAGGCCGACGACCTCGCCCGGCGCCACCTGCATGTCGACGCCCTTGAGCGCATCGACGGCGGTGTCGCCGGCGCCGTAGCGCTTCTTCAGGCCTTCGATGCGGATGCCCTGGCTGTAGCGTTCATTCATGTTGTTTTCCACACATCGTTATCCACCGATCGCCTCCGCCGGGTCGACCTTGAGTGCGGCGCGGATCGCCAGCAGGCTGGCCAGCACGCAGATCACCATCACTGCGGCGAAGCCGCGCGCCGCGTCACCCGCTTCGAGCAGGACATATTTGGGAAAAAACGGCGCCCAGAAGGTGGCGGCAACCTTGCCCACCACGAAACCGATCAGCCCGAGTCCCACGGCCTGTTGCATGATCATCGCGGCGATGGTGCGGTTCTTGGTGCCGATCAGCTTCAACACTGCGATCTCGCGAATCTTGCCGAGGGTCAGCGTGTAGATGATGAAGGCGACGATGGCCGCGCTGACGATGGCCAGAATCACCAGGAACATGCCAATCTGGCGAGCCGAGGTGGCGATCAGCTTGGCGATCAGGATTTCTTCCATCTGCGTGCGCGTGAACACGGTCAGCCGCTTCCAGCGACGGATGGGTTCGGCTACCGCTTCCGGGTCAAAACCTGGCTTGATTCGCACCAGCACGGCATTGACGAACGGGTTGACGCTTTGCGAGGCGAGCACCGCGTCCAGCACACCGGGCCGGTTGAGGGCCGGGTTTTCGGCGGTGCGGGCGCGTTGCCGCACGATGGCGTCGTTGTCCTTGAGAAACTGCGCCTCCTGGGCGTCTTTCAACGGCACGAACACCATCGGGTCGCCGCCGGAAGACACCATGCGCCGGGTCAGCCCGACCACGCGGTATTCGTTGCGCCGGATGCGGATGCGTTCACCCAGTTTGAAGCCGGTAGCGATGTCGGCCACCGCCTCGTAATGGCTACGCGTGATCTGCCGGCCGGCGACCAGGTAGCCGGGCTGACCCGGCTCGCCCGGGCCGCCGGGCACGATCCCGACCACCATCGCGCGCACATCCTTCTGGCCGGGCCCGCCCGCCCGCCGAACCTGCATGTTCAGGTAGGTGACGTTGGCCGTACGCGCCACCCCCTTCATGCCGAGAATGCCGCGCCAGGTGTCGTCGTACAGGCTGGAGGATTCGGCATACGGCCCGAGGGTGTCCTGCTGCACCACCCACAGGTCGGCGCCGCTGTTGTCGAGCAGCGCCTT
>ENA-UOWO01005735-UOWO01005735.1-activated-sludge-metagenome-genome-assembly--contig:-NODE-5735-length-13003-cov-6.270080_pt1 | contig 13003 bp, 9 predicted proteins | sample MGYA00238148_ERZ761564 | MGnify/ENA primary metagenome ERZ761564 (study PRJEB28885, sample SAMN05720194) | activated sludge metagenome | isolation source: Anaerobic digester | place: USA...
TCTTTCCCTACACGACGCTCTTCCGATCTCTTTTATATTTATTGTGCCCATCGCCCAATGCTAGGGTCGCGCCCAAGCCTAGCACGCTAGATCAAATGATTCTATAGGTCGAAAAACAAACTGAAAGATCAATCTTCAAACACCGAACTTGTCAATCAGAGATCGAGCGCGTCGCGCTTCTGGGCTTCCCGCATTCAGTGAAAGCCAGCATCGTGGCTAGCTTAAACTGAAAATGATGGATCAATAACTTTCACCGCGAATGTATTGTTCAAGTTGTTGGATTAAGTGTTTTTGTTCTTCCATGGTGATTTTTAATAAGTCGCCAATTGAAAGCATAGCAATGAGTTTGCCGTGATTGACCACAGGCAAATGGCGAATGCGTTTGTCAGTCATTAACTGCATACAGGCTTCCATGTCTTGATCGGGTGATACCGTGAAGGGATTTGCAGTCATAATTTCGCTGACTGCGGTGGTTTGCGAGGCGCGCCCCATGAGTGCAACTTTTTTCATGTAATCGCGTTCGCTCATAATACCCACTAATGCCTCGTTCTCAGTCACCAGCAGTGCGCCTACGCCTTTTTCGGTCATCAGTTTAATGGCATCCCACACGGTAGCACTGGTAGCAATGCTAAAGGTTTCGTTGTTGCCCTTGGCAGTTAGTACGTCTTTTACCTTCTTCATAATTCACCCTTTTATAGTTTAATCTTAGGTTTTTAGTGGCGATAAAATTGTATTGCGGACTACACACAGGGCTGAGATTACATTCTGGCGAGGTGTTTGACAAATTTTAGTATTTGTCGTCAGGGGCATAAAGTGTGGGTGTTAAGGCCGTACATAGGCTAGTAATCTATGTGCTCTTTCCTTTGGCGCTCAGTGCTTGCGATGAGGCGGCCTATAACTCTCATTTAAGCGTCCACCTCTAAAAATCTATGCCCATCTTCCAGTAACGGAAAATACAGCGCAGTTTTGATGTCGGTTTCACCTAGTGCTGCGAAGCAGGCTTTGTAGCGTGCAAGCTGTGCTTTGTAGGCGGTAACTTCTTGAGCAATAAAGTCTGCAAGGTTTTGTCCTGCGCTGGGTTCACTGCTTTTATAATCAATAATCCAGCGAGTGCCTTCCGATATAAACGTGCGGTCAATAATATTTTCACGCAGTTTTAAATCTATATGATTGCCTTGTTTGTGAGTGATGGCGAGTTCGCAGGCGCTTTGAGCGTGTGAGTTATCCAGCAGCCATTGGCCGTGTTTGTCATTTAAGGTGTTGGTGATAGCGCGTGTAATTTTTTGAATGGCTTGTGCAGTTTCATCTTGGTTCCAGCCATGTTGTTCTAAATAAATTCGCCAAAATGGGGCTTGCGCTGCTTGCCATTGTGAAAAATCAATTGAATTCGCTCTGCCTAACAAGTTTTGTAAGGCGCGGTGAATGACTGTGCCGATATGACGCGCGAGTTTGGCTGCACGGGTTTCTACCTCAGGGATATTTTCTTCATCCTTAACTTCTTGGCCTCTATAGGCTTTCAGGATTTGATTGTCTGCCAAGATTGGCGCTTGCCATTCTGTTTTTAAACGCAGCAGTTGTTGCAATCCTGGGCGTTCAAATTTATTTTCGTTTACGTTTGTTTGATTGAGCGTAGTTAATGAAACCGTTTTTACATCTGCTTTTACATTCTGCCAAATGCTATTTAACAGTGATTTTTTAGGCGGGTTTTTCCACGCAAGCTCACCTGAATCCGCCGTTTTAGTTTGCGCGAGGCTGGCAAATAAATAGAGTTTTTTAATGGCGCGGGTGCAGCCCACATAAAATAGACGGGAGGCTTCATACTCCAATTGCAGCGCTGATTCTTTTTGAATGTATTTGTAAAGTTTGTCTTTATCGCCGCCTACAGGTGCAAGTGGCCCGAGCAATAATTGGCGTTCACCCTCGTGACTTAAACGCTCGCGCCACAGCATAAGTTGTTGACCATCGCTGGGTGATAATTTGTGCAAGCGTGGAATAATAACATGATCAAATTCCAAACCTTTGGATTTGTGCATGGTCATGACTTGCAACTTTGCATCGGCATTTTTACATGGCGCGGCGTAAAGCTTTCCAACGGCGCGATTGAATTTTTGCCAATCGCCAATGCTGCCGCCTTGTTGGTGTTTTTCCACCAGCGCAAAAAAGGTGGGAATGTCATTCATATCTTGCGCATCTAACAAAGTTGCTGGGCCACCAAGGGCAAGCCAAATGCCTTCAAGCCATTGTCGTAAAGGTTTGCGTTGGCGTGCGGCAAGTGCTGGTTGAATAACAGCGCAGAAACGCGCAAGCGCTTGTTGTCCTGCAATACCTAAACCTTCAATTTTTTCAGCGTGTAAAACTTGCTGCCAAATATTAGGGAAATCATTTGCTTTTGCGATGGGATTTAAGTCGCCAAGATGACTATTTGCAATTGCGTGCAAATCTTTTAAATCCAAGCCGCACCAAGGCGCGCGCAAAATGGCGAGCCATGCAATACGATCTTCAGGGTCTAAGAGAGCGCGCGTTAGACTGGTTAGATCAATAATGGCCATGCGCTGTGCAAGGCTATCAATATCCGTGGCTTGCCAACTTAAACCCAATCGGCTCATGGCAGGGAAAATTTGCTGTAAATGATTGCGGCCGCGTGCGAGTAGGGCAACTGAATCTTCGGGGTGTTGGGTACGAATCGTTTGAATAAGTTGCGCTATGGCTTCTGCTTCTTGCAGCTCGGCAATATAACGATCACCGCTACTAGATTCTTCCTCGTCCGATTCTTTTGAATCATCGTTTTTAATAAATGGGCTTAAATAAAGTTCAACTGCATTGCCTTCAAGTTCTGGCTTAAACGCATTGGAGGGCGAATACTTTACCGCGCCTCGGCTGATGTCGTCATCTGCTGGGAATGCGGTTTGGAATTGCGTATTTACCCATTCAACCACGCCGCTTTGCGAGCGGAAGTTTACGGTGAGATCTAACTTCTCTAAAGGTAAATGGCCAAGACCTTGCGCACGGGCTTCTAAAAAAATACCTACGTTGGCGTTACGAAAGCTGTAACAACTTTGCATGCCGTCGCCCACAATAAATAAACTGCGGCCATCGCCCGTTTGCCAGCCCGCCGTTAGTTTTTTTAATAGATCGAGTTGTGTGCTCGCAGTGTCTTGAAACTCATCCACCAAAATATGGCGAATGCGATAATCCAATTGCAATGCAATTTCGCTGGGCGAATCTTCATAACCGAGCGCTGTGAGTGCGGCTTGGCTTACGGCAGTAAAATCGGTTTCGCCTGTTTCCGCGAAGACAATTGTTAAGTGTGCAACTAATTGCGGCAATAAGCGCGTGAGGCTGTCGAGCAATGACCATTGGCTTTCATCGTAATAACTTGGTGGCAGATTGCGTAGCTCATCGATAGTATTGGCTGCATCCGGCGCTTGTTCCACAATTGCGCCCACCATTTCACCAAAACGGCTTTTATAAGTTGCGCTGTCTTTATTTTCTTTGGCAGCAGGGAAACCTTGGTTTTTGGTGAGTGATTTACGAAAACTGCCATCATTGGTGAGTAAGAGTTCTACCAATGCGAGCCACTGATTTAATTCGGCGATGTCGGGTTTAGGTAAACCACCTATACCCTGCAGTTGTGCGATAGCTGAATCAGGCGCGGATTTGTGTAAATTGCCCGCTGCCCAATCGGCAATGCTGGCGAGTTCACTTCCGTGTACATGCAAAATGCGGGCAGCGGCAGTGAGGCTATCGTTAATAACATCCTGCAATACAGATTCTAAATAGTTGCGCGCATTTGTATGTTGTGCCGCTAACACCAAGCCAAGCCATTGATCGCGCTTGGCGAGCAATGCCATTAACAAATTTTCGAGCGAGCCTAGGTTGTTATCTAAATGTTCTAGCAAGCGTGTTAAGTCATCGCGCACGGGCGATTCAGATTCTAATTCACTCAGCAATTGATGCACGGCTTTGCGATAGGCTGCGTCGGTATCATCGCCCGGCTTTGGTGTGCTGCCAAAGCCGCTGGCAATAGGTAACTGCCGCGCGATTGCGCTACATAGGCTATCGATAGTTTGTACGCGCAAGCGCTGTGGGCACTGCAATAAATTCCAACCTTGGGTTTGATCGTGCGCGAGTAAATTTTTTGCCAATTGCCATGTGAGTAAATCGTGTGGGTTGCTTGGCTCTGCTTGATCTTTTGCTTTCCACAGCGCTTGCAATACGCGGTCTTGCATTTCACCCGCGGCTTTACGGGTAAAGGTGATGGCTAAAACTTCTTCTGGGTTGTCGCATAAGCTTAATAATTTTAATAAACGTTGGGTGAGCAAACCTGTTTTGCCGGAACCTGCGGGTGCACTTACCGCGAATGAACGATTAGGATCTAAGGCTGCTTGCCGTGCTAAATAATCGACGGGCTGATTCATTTGGCACTCCCTGCGGAAAATTGCGCGAGCGCATCAGCATCTGCTAGGCGCGTGAGTGGTGCTAAATCTTCTGCATAGCTCTGCAAGGTAATATCTTTAAAATCCACACGGGCATCGCCTGCTATAAAATCGCTGGCGAGTTGCTGCAATTGTGTTTGCCACTCTTTTAACTGCATTTGCCAATCGTCTGGGGGTTTAATGCCGGTTTGATTTAAGCTGGTGTCGTGTAATTCGCCAAGACCATCCCACTTTTGTACTTTGCGATTAATTTGCGCAAAACTAATCGCTGCAATATTGTCATTGGTCACGGCATAAAGTGGCAATTGTGGCTCGGTAAAACGCTCGCCTTGCCAAGATTTTGCGCTGGCGTTTCCGGTTTTATAATCAATCAATAAACGGTCGCCATTGCTGAATTGATCTATGCGGTCAATGCGCAGTTTTAGGGTTAAACCTGCAAAGGCAATTTCTTGTTCTTGCTCTACAGCAATCACTTCAAAGCTGGGGCGCTCGCGCTCGCCTGCAAGCCATTCACACAATAATTGCGTAAGACGTTTTCGTTCTAGTTCGCAATAGACTTTGCCAAGCTTACGCGGGTTGCGCGCTTGAGCTTTGCCAATGATTTCTTGGGTAATATTGCTAACCAGTGTGTGCACCGCGGAATCGTCAAGGTTCGCAAGTGTGCTTGATGTTTTTAATTCACGCCAAATAGCAGCAAGTGAATCGTGTAATAAATTACCGCGCTCGGCGGCATTAAAACCTATAACAGGTTCATCGGGATTATTAGCGCCTAAGCGCAAACGTACAAAGGCCTCAAAGGGGCAGGCGGCTTGATATTTAAAAATACTGCTGCCGCCGCGTTGAGGTTCTTGCGCACCTAATGCGGGGCCATTGGCATCCTGAATGATTTCAAATTGCGCAGATTCTTGTAGTGCGAAGTAATGATTATCTAGTTCAGAATTTTGCTGATCGAGTATTTCTGTTAATGGCGTTAAGGGAATATCGCGGATTAATGCGCTCGGGCGCAATTCATTATCGCCATCGCCGTGTGCGCTGCTGAAAATTACCTGCAGTGCAGATTCTTTGTAACGCCGGGTTAAGCCCTGCGCAATTTCTAATTCGCGCGTTGCACTGGCGTGCGGCATATTGTGTTCGCGTTGCAAGTGCAGAGGTAATAATGGATTAGGCGCTGGCACTGGTGGCCACTGGTTATCGCTCAAACCCATGACCCATAAGTGGCTAAATTGCAAACCGGCAGCTTCAAGCGCACCCAAAATTTGAATCGGCGAGTCTGGCGTTTGCGCTTGAAACGGAGTCTTGTCGGCAAGCTCGCGCAAATAGCGGCAGGCTTGGGTGTAACTTATGGGGGCTGAGTGATTATCTATGCAAGCAAATTGATCGCGCACGTCAAACCATTGGTTGAGTTGTTGATATTCTTGTGAATCTAATCGGCGCGTACCCGGCCAATTCATGGTCGTTAAAATTTCATCGAATGTAGTTAACCATTCGCTCGCCGTTTTATTATCAAAGCGGCGACGCAATAAATTCCCCACGGTTTCAAAACGATTGCTTAAGCCCAAGATTGCAAACTCAGGAATGCGTTTTTCTAATTTGCTGGCACAGTGGCGTAAGTCGCTGGTGTTAATTGTTATACGTCCTAACTTGCGCAGCTCGGTGATTAAATGTACCCGTGCGACCGCTTCTTTGGTTTCATCGCCCCAGAAGGGTGAATGCAATAAATTGCATAATTTTTCTAAAGGCCAGTCACTATCTTGCAGCGCAAGAATATCAAACAAGCTGTTAATTAAGGGGGTTGATCCAAGCGGTGTACCTGCAGAAAAGTTAAAGGGCAGGGTATAGCGTGGTGAATCGGGCAGTAATGAATGGGCCTCAAACACTTGCGTAAAAACACGCTCGACTTGATCGCGGCATTGCCCAAGGTTGGGTACAACAATACCGATTAGTGCGGTTTCTGGCGCTTGTTGCAATTGCACCTTGCTCCAAAGTGCCGCTGCACGAATTTCTGTTTCGGTGGTATCGGTTTGGGTGCGAGTGATCTGAGGTTGTGATGCGGTTTGATTCGGCAAGCGTATTAGCTTCTTAGTCGCTGCTCCTAAAATGGTTTGCATCAATGGCGGTAAATCATCAAAACCTTCCAGATAAATTTCATCAAGCTTGGGTAACTCACCCTGCGTAAACGCCTGTGAAATAAGTGCATAACTGTTTTCGCGGGTTACGCTGCTTTGCAGTTTTAATGCGTGTTTAAATTCCTGCGCCCAAGCTACAAATTGTGCGGAGTTACTTTTTGCATCGGAAAAATATTCGCACCCAACGCTACTGCTTAATTGCCACAGTTCCAGGCTTTTAAACGCACTATCCGCTTGTTGGGCGAGCGGTTTTGGCTGCAACAGTGTTGCGCCTATCGCAGAGTTTTTAATTGCTGCTTCCCACAGTATTTGGCGTTGTAATGGCGTTGCTATGGTTGCGCAGGAATAATTCACACCACGATTTTGTAGCGCCTCCCACGTCGACGCTAACCACTGGCTCAGACTCTGAATATTTGGCTTTAACCACGCTTGTGCTGTTTGCTCTAACGCAAACGCGCGTAATAGATGATTGCGTAAGCGGTTATTGGGAACCAGAATTAATGCATTGCTTGCAAGGGCAGGAGCAAGTAGTTTAAGTGAGAGGTAAGTTGCTGCCATGCGGGAATCTCTGTAAAAAATAACTAACATACTTAAAAAAACAAAAAAGGCTCCTCATCAGCGATGAGGAGCCTTTGTATAACCTGAGTAATTATTAATCGTCGTTCGCAAAGCCCAACAAGTGTAAGAGGCTAGTGAACAAGTTGACGATTGAAAGGAACAAGCTGGTGGTTGCCATAATGTAATTGGTTTCGCCACCGTGAATAATTTCGCTGGTTTGGTACAGAATCAATGCAGACATTAACAGTACTATGCCAGCAGAAAGCACCAAACTCATGGTGGAGAATTGATAGCCAAACAAAGATGCACCAATTAAAAATACGCAAGCTGCCAGCATTAACACCAAACCTGCTGCTACAAAACCGCTCAAGAAGCTAAAGTTTTTGCGTGTGGTTAATACATAAGCCGAAAGGCCAATAAACACCGCAGCGGTGCCGCCTAAGGCCTGCATAATTAACGCGCCGCCGTTGGCCATTTTGAGATAGTGATTGAGGATTGGGCCTAAGCCAGCGCCGATCAAACCGGTAAAGGCGAATACCACTAACAGACCGTTCGCTGAATTAGCGGTTTTAGGCAGTACAAACCAAATTAACGCCATAGCGACTAAACTCATCACTAAACCTACGCCTTGGCCTAGGCCCATCGCCATGGAGATACCGGCGGTCACTGCGCTGAAAGCGAGTGTTAGGCCGAGCAGCATGTAGGTATTGCGCAACACCTTGTGCGTTTCGGTTTGGCTCACGGATTTAAGCGTTTCGAAGTTGGTTACGTTTTGCATGATGGTCTCCATCGGTAGTTACTGGTCGTGTTTAGCATTTAAAAAATGTTTATCTTGACGATACTTCATTTGTTTGGCGATACTTCGTCTGTCAACGATACTACAAAATAATACATGCTATTGCTACGTCTGATTGTGAGGGCTAGATTTGTGTTTTCAAGCCACATTAATAACTAGCCGCAATAATTTATAAGTGAAACCTTCTAGTCTGATTAGCTATTCCACTCACTATGTCTTGGAATAGACCCGTTTTTTGTTATTTAGTTTCTGTTGCCGTGGCCGTTCGGGCTGTGTTGTTAGGGGTTGAGTCACGTGTCTGCTGCTATAGCCCAATAAAGATGATTTTTTGCAATGGTTTTGTTAGGGTACGGAACTTGAGCGAATTGCTTTAGCTTTGAAAAATAAGAAAAGTTTGTTTGGCTTCGAAAATAACTCCCTGATGCCGCCTAGATTTTGGCTTTTTAAAGTCATTACTTAGCAGGCAATTATTATTAAAAAAAGGCTGAGTCATATGATAAAAATTGGTCGCGGGCTGAGTTTGCCCATATCCGGCGCACCCGAGCAAAAAATTATCGCTGGCCCTAAGGTGACCTCCGTCGGCTTAGTGGGCTTGGATTATTTGGGTATGAAACCCACTATGGCAGTAGCCGAGGGCGACCTCGTCAAGCGCGGCCAGTTGTTATTTACAGATAAGAAAACCCAAGGTGTGAAGTACACGGCTCCGGCCGCGGGCAGGGTAACGGCGATTCACCGCGGCGAAGGCCGTGTATTGCAGTCGGTGGTTATTACCTTGGAAGGCGAGGATATGGCTGAGCAGTTCAAAGCTTATCCCGCTCAAGATTTGCCTGCTTTAAGCCGCGATCTTGTGGTTCAGCAATTAAACGATGCTGGTTTGTGGGTGGCCTTGCGTACTCGCCCCTTTAGCAAAAGCCCAGCCTTAGATTCGGTTCCGCACTCTCTATTTATTACTGCTATAGACACCAACCCGCTCGCAGCAGACCCTGCAGTAATCATTGCCGAGCGCGGTGATGATTTTGTCAATGGCGTTCAGGTTTTATCCACCCTCACTGAAGGCAAGGTGTTTGTTTGCAAACAGGCTGGTGCTGCTATTCCAGCTGTTTCCAGTAAGAAAGTGGACGTTGCTGAGTTCGCGGGCGTTCACCCTGCGGGCAATGCCGGAACCCATATTCACTTTCTAGACCCTGTAAGTGCCAGCAAAACCGTGTGGGCGATTAACTATCAAGATGTTATGGCCGTGGGTAAGTTATTTACAACGGGCGAATTGGATAGCCAACGCGTTATTTCTTTTGCGGGCCCACAGGTGGTTCATCCGCAATTAATTCGCACCACGCTTGGCGTGCACTTACAAGATTTAACTGCAAATACTCTCAAGCATGGCGATAACCGCGTGATCACCGGCTCGGTATTTGGCGGTCGCAAAGCCCACGGCGTGTTCTCTTATTTGGGGCGCCATCACAACCAAGTATCGGTATTGGATGAAGGGCATGATCGCCCCTTTTTACATTACCTTCGCCCGGGCTTTAATCTTTTCTCGGTTATGCGGATTTACGCCTCCAAGTTATTTCCAAACAAAACCTACGATTTCACCACCACTACCAATGGCAGCGAACGCGCCATGGTGCCGGTGGGCGCCTACGAAAAAGTGATGCCGCTCGATATTTTGCCAACGCAGTTACTTAGAGCCTTGATTGTGGGCGATACAGAAGTGGCACAACAGCTTGGTTGTTTGGAGTTAGATGAAGAGGATTTGGCGCTCTGTACTTTTGTTTGCCCCGGCAAGTATGAGTACGGCCCGATTCTGCGCGACAACCTTACACTTATTGAAAAGGAGGGTTAAGGGATGCGTTTTTTACGTAATTTCCTCGACAAAATCGAACCCAAGTTTCACAAGGGCGGCAAGCTAGAGGCTTTTTATCCAGTCTATGAAGCTATAGATACGGCCTTATATCGCCCGTCACATATCACTAAAACCACGGCTCACGTGCGCGATGGTATAGACCTTAAGCGCATTATGATTACCGTCTGGTTATGTACCTTTCCGGCGATGTTTTACGGTATGTACAATCTTGGCTTTCAGGCCAATACCGCCATGGCGCAGATGGGTTTAACCTCAGTTGCAGACTGGCACGGTGGCATCATTGAGCTCTTGGCCGGTTACAACCCCAACAGTATTTGGGATTGTTTGTGGCATGGCGCTGCTTACTTTTTACCGCTCTACGCAACTGTTTTTATTGTCGGTGGTTTCTGGGAAGTGCTGTTTGCCAGTATTCGCGGCCATGAAGTGAATGAAGGTTTCTTTGTAACCTCTGTACTGTTTGCGCTTATTTGCCCTCCCGATTTGCCACTGTGGCAGGCAGCAATGGGGATTAGTTTTGGTGTAGTGGTTGCCAAAGAGCTGTTTGGCGGTACCGGCAAAAACTTCGTTAACCCTGCATTAGCAGGTCGCGCTTTCCTCTTCTTTGCTTACCCTGCCGATATTTCTGGCGATTCGGTTTGGACGGCGGTTGATGGCTTTGCTGGTGCAACTACTTTAGCGATTGGCGCGCAAGAAGGTATGGCAGCGGTCACGGCTAAGCTGACCTGGCTGGATGCCTTTGTTGGTAATGAAATGGGTTCTGTGGGCGAGACATCGGCGCTGGCGATTTTCTTAGGTGGCGCCGTACTGCTCTTTATGGGTATAGCTTCATGGCGCATTGTGTTGGGCGTTATGCTCGGTATGGTTGCCATGGCTTTAGTCTTTAATCACTTCGGCGACCCCGCGAGCAACCCTATGATGGCCATGCCTTGGCACTGGCATTTAGTGGTAGGTGGTTTTGCCTTCGGGATGATTTTTATGGCCACCGACCCAGTGTCTGCGGCCATGACCAATACCGGTAAATACTGGTTCGGCGCACTCATTGGCGTTATGTGTATTTTAATCCGCGTGGTAAACCCAGCTTACCCAGAGGGCATGATGCTGGCGATTCTGTTTGCCAACCTATTTGCCCCTTTAATTGATCATCTGGTGGTGCAAGCCAATATCAAACGGAGGTTAGCGCGTGGCTAATAACGAGAGCATTAAAAAAACGATTATCGTTACCTTACTTCTGTGTTTGGTGTGTTCTGTGATTGTGTCGGTGACTGCGATACTTTTGCGCCCCATTCAAAATGCCAACAAAACCTTGGATTTCAAGCGCAACATCTTAATGGTGAGCGGTTTGTATCAAGAGGGGATGAATGTTGAACAAACCTTTACGCAACAAATTACCCCCAAAGTGGTTGATTTGAAAACCGGGTTGTTCAGCGATGCGGTAGACCCTGCAAGCTACGATCAGCGCGCGGCGGCTAAAGACCCTGCTGCTTCGATCGAGCTTTCAGAAGAGCAAGATATCGCAAAAATTGGCCGCCGTGAAAACTATTCAGTGGTTTATTTTGTGGTTGAAAACGGCCAGATCAAGACCATTGTTTTACCCGTTAAGGGGTATGGTTTGTGGTCAACCCTCTACGGTTTTATTGCTCTAAAGGCAGATGCGAATACCGTGGATAGCATCATTTATTATCAGCACGCCGAAACCCCAGGCTTGGGCGGCGAAGTCGATAACCCAAAATGGCGAGCTCTCTGGGCTAATAAAGAGATTTATGGGGCGGATGCTAATGTGGCCTTACGTGTTATTAAAGGTCATGTGGATGCTGCCGCGCCTAACGCTAAACATCAGGTTGATGGTTTGGCCGGCGCAACCCTAACCAGTAAAGGTGTGGATAATATGGTGCAATTCTGGTTGGGTGAGAATGGCTATAAAAACTTCTTAAACCACCTTAAGAGTGGAGCGGCAACACTATGAAAACAAAAGAGTTATTATTTGACCCTGTTTTTAAAAATAACCCCATTGCGCTGCAAATTCTTGGTATTTGCTCGGCCTTGGCGGTAACCAACAGCCTTAAGTCCACCTTGGTTATGTGCATAGGTTTAACGCTGGTAACAGCCTTTTCAAACCTGTTTGTATCCATGGTGCGCAATCATGCTCCCAACTCCATTCGCATCATTATTCAAATGACTATTATTGGTACTTTGGTGATCTTGGTAGATCAGGTGCTTAAAGCAGTGGTGTACGACATCAGCAAACAAATGTCGGTGTTTATCGGCCTGATTATGACCAACTGTATTGTGATGGGGCGCGCTGAAGCCTTTGCCATGAAAAATCCCCCGTGGGAAAGTTTCTTGGATGGGTTGGGCAACGGTTTGGGTTATAGCGCGATTTTATTTGCGATGGCGGTTATTCGTGAACTCTTTGGTTCCGGTAAGTGGTTCGGCGTAGAAATATTACCGCTGGTTACAGATGGCGGTTGGTATGTACCCAATGGTCTCTTGCTATTGGCGCCCAGTGCGTTTTTTATCATCGGCTTTTTAATTTGGGGGCTGCGCACTTGGAAGACATCGCAACAAGAAAAAGATCAGTTTTTCATTGCGCCTAATACCAAGAAGGGGGCGCACTGATGGAACATTACTTAAGTTTATTTATTCGAGCCATGTTTATTGAAAATATGGCGCTCGCCTTCTTTTTAGGTATGTGTTCGTTTCTGGCGATCTCTAAAAAGGTAAACGCTGCTTTAGGTTTGGGTATTGCGGTTATCGTGGTGCAAACCATTATTGTTCCGCTCAACAACCTTATTTATACCAATGTATTAAAAAGCGGTGCTTTGGCTTGGGCAGGTTATCCCGATACGGATTTAAGCTTTTTAGGTTTAGTGGTTTATATCGGTGTAATCGCGGCAGTCGTGCAAATTTTAGAAATGGTGTTGGATAAGTTTTTTCCTGCACTCTACGGCGCACTCGGTGTGTTTCTGCCGCTGATTACCGTGAACTGCGTGATCATGGCGGGCGCACTCTTTATGGTGGAGCGTGAATACAACTTTAGCGAAAGTATTGTGTACGGTTTGGGTTCAGGGGCAGGTTGGGCCTTGGCGATTACGGCCTTAGCCGGTATTCGCGAAAAGCTAAAATACAGCGACGTTCCACATGGTCTCCGTGGGTTGGGCATTACCTTCATTACGGTGGGTTTAATGTCTTTGGGTTTTATGTCCTTTGGCGGCATCAATCTTTAACC
>ENA-UOWO01005738-UOWO01005738.1-activated-sludge-metagenome-genome-assembly--contig:-NODE-5738-length-13000-cov-4.580842_pt1 | contig 13000 bp, 10 predicted proteins | sample MGYA00238148_ERZ761564 | MGnify/ENA primary metagenome ERZ761564 (study PRJEB28885, sample SAMN05720194) | activated sludge metagenome | isolation source: Anaerobic digester | place: USA...
ATTAAAGAGTGCATCTTTTTCTTCTACTGAGACTGATTCATTGTGCAATGCAGTCACCAATTCTGGATGTGCAACTTGATTGCGACCACGATGTTTTGCCTTGTAAAGCCAAGCATCTACACGATGAATAAATGCTTCACTGCTTTCGCTATTCGATGATGCGAATTGATCAACCCCCAAGCTTGCGGTTATGGTGATGGAGCCCCCCCCTTCAAGATTAAGCGGTGTGGTAGCAATCATTTCACACAAGCGATCTGCAACATTTACCGCCTGACGCAAATCAGTATTAGGCAACAGGATTACAAATTCCTCACCGCCAAAGCGACAAGGAAAATCCAATTTTCGCACTGCAAGTTTAATGAGATTTGCGATATGAACCAAGGCATGATTGCCTAGCTCATGCCCCCACTGGTCATTAAATTTTTTGAAATGATCAATATCTAATAAGATCATAGACAATGGCTGAGTGCCACGGCGGGTACGCTCCATTTCGAGCGCGATGGTTTCAGTAAAAAAACGGAAATTAAACAAGCTGGTTAAAGCATCAGTCCGCACCATTTCTGTCAACGAGCCTACCGTTTTGCGCAATTCGACAATTTCACCCAGAAAATGACAGGCGTTATCACCGCGAGGGCAATATAAATCGGGTGAGTGTTTTTCGTCCGGTACTGTTCCCATAGAAATCGAAAACCAAAAAAATTATTAATAAACCTGATTATAGCGACAAAAACCATTTATGCCTGTAATAGCACTCCTTCTGGTAACTGCATGGTAATGCAATGCAAACTACCGCCACGTTCAATTAGGCTTAAACAGGGAATGCCAAAAATTTCGTACCCCGGAAAAGCCTGCGAAACAACATCCAGCGCATCTTCATCGCTAAGCGAATCGTAGATAGGCACTAAAACAGCCTCATTAACAATCAAAAAATTGGCATAGCTTGCTGGGAGGCGTTGATCACTATCGCTAAATTTTGCCCCAGGCCAAGGCAGCGGCAATAAACGATAGGCTTGACCATCTGCATTGGTCATAGCCATTAACTCTCGTTCCATTTCTTTTAGCGAAGGGTAATGCTCGTCAGCTTCATCATCACAGGCGGTATAAACCAGAGTGTTATTGGGGCAAATTCTTGCCAGAACATCAACATGACCATCGGTGTCATCACCCGCTAAATAGCCTGAGTTTAACCAATTGATTTTCTGTACGCCCAGAGAAGATTTTAGCTGTTGCTCAACTTGTTCTTTTGACAAATTAGGATTGCGATTTTTATTTAATAGACATGATGAGGTTGTTAATAAAGTGCCCTGCCCATCAGTTTCTATTGAACCACCTTCCAACACAAAATTAACTGACTCAAAATCAGCAGCAGGGAAAGCGTCAAGCATTTGCATTTTTGTTGATACTTGATTATCCAAATCAAACGCATACTTTTCGCCCCAAGCGTTAAATTCAAAATTCAACAGCTTCATACCCGCATCAGTTTGAACTGTGATGGGGCCAAAATCACGCACCCAAGTATCATTGGAATCGATAGGATAAAAATAAACATACTCTAAGGGAATTTCCATTGCCTCCAAACGCTCGCGAACCTTAGCTATAGCAGTTTCGGGAAGTGCAATAACCACGTCTGCATAGTCACAAATTACAGATACTAGCGCCTCATAGAGCGGAACCATGTCATCCAACTGCCAATCCCATGGGGTGTTTTGATGGGGCCACGCTAACAGAATGGCATCCTGAGGTTCCCATTCTGCGGGAAGACGTTGATTAGTCATTGTGAACATAGCCTCAAATCATTTAAAACGCTGATTATAACGAAGACCCCGCACAATGGCATAAATGAATTATTGACTAGAAATAGTTTCTTGAGCCGGCAGCGCAATTATATTCTCATCAGCTGTTTTTTGTAGCTTGACTGCTTTTTCCACTAAAGGCCCAACTTGCACAATCACCGCAAGATTGCGAACAGAAATCGTGTCTGCATTATTCAGGCTAATGTGCATATTGAGGTAATAGCGACCATTGGTTGTCGCAATAAGCGAGACTGGAATTTTTACAGGAGCAGAACCATCAAATTTGATAGTTTGGGGGGAGCTGATATTTTCTAGGCTTAAACCTTGCGATGAGGAAAAATCGATAATCAGTTCACCGCCAGACTCCATAGCTTCTAGCACAACCTCCGTATGCACCAGCTCATTGGCTGTTATAGATATTAGTGAGTTCGAGACCAATTTAATAGCCGCACCAGGCTTAGTTGTTTTTGTAGCTTGAACTGATTTACTAGGTAGTGTTACTTCAGTTACAGGTTTTTCCATGCAGCCAAAAAGCGCTGCGGTAACGCAGAACGCAAAGCCGACTTTTATCGTAGAATATAAAGTGCTCATAATTAAACCTGTATTAATTGGTTGCAACTCGCACATTGAAACACGTCATATTTTCATCGGTATTATCGCTGTCATGATTATTCAGATCATAAACTTCTAGCACATAATTACCCCGAGATATATTTAGATTTCCGGTCACATTATCGCTTAGGGTATTCTCTACGTAAGCGATGGCACGACCTTTTTGATAAAGGATAAACTCCGGTTTCGAAATAACATTTCCCCCACCCGATTTATTGGCGCGAACATTATAGCTGCCGGTTTGAGAAATATTCAGTTTTAAAAATTGTGAATTGCCGAGCTTATTGTACTTGCCATAATCGGCTGCACTGCACACATTCGTGGCTGTACCATTAACACTCAAAGTTTTATAAACTGGCAGGCTTATAGTGAGACCACCATTATTCGACTCATCGCTCGCGTATTCATCTGTACCAAAAATACTTTGCTCTTGCATCAAACTTGAAAAAAGTGGTGCATGATCAGGTAACTGATTTTTTAATTGCGAGTGAAATAAGAAAATACTGGTAAAGGCTTCGCTGGCAGAGTATGCGCCATTACTTAAAACATTGAATATGGGTACAAAATCATTGGCTGTTTTGTTAAGACTACTTACGTAGTAATTGTATAAAATAGAGCCTATAGAACCCTCACTGAAATAACCTTTGTTTACTCGATTTTTTCGACCAATGTTAAACGTAAATCCGGATGATTGCTCAGAGCCTGATGCATCCGCATAATTAATTTGGTCGATCATCATTCCCGAAAATGCATTGGCAAAGCCCTCAGACATAGCCACACGCAAATCCAAAAGCTGACCATCGGAATGGTCACCGCCAATACTATCCGAGCGAAACAATTCATCTTCTAGGTAATGTCCCCATTCGTGCAACAACACATGAGGGTCATATTCATCAATATCGTTATTGGCATCGCCAAGAATATAAATAGCAGAACCATCATAATAACTGGTACCAATTTCACCCTTGGTAACATCGCCTTCGGCCGCTGAGTTCTTGGTGCTCCAACGTAACTCCAGAGGGCTTAGATTTTGTGTGTTCCCCGCAGAAATAATGCGACCTAAACCTATATAAATACTATCCAATATTGCAAAAGCTGCAGCAGCTCTTGGAGCAGAATAGGCAACACCATCCCAACCAGAAACAGCGTGCAAATTTCTTTTGGCGCTTTGTACGGTTGCCGCGACCAATGCGCCATCTAGTGCATAAAGGGCATTGTTTGAGGTGTTATCGGTAACTTTAAAATTCCAAGTGGGTATGAATGTACTTAATAGTTGAGCTTTTACTCGCACCTTAATGAGTAAATTTTTCTGTACGACGAAAGAGTAGCCACCATCATTTGTTGTAGTAGTGGAAGCTTTAACTTGACCCAAGTCGTCTACTAGCTCAACAACAGCGCCACGCACTGGACGCGGCTCTACTTCCAAATAATTTAAACCTACATTATTGGTATTGTGAGGAATATGGTCATAGGTAATTATGCCACTCAATACAATTGAATCAGCGGAACTGGAAGATGAGGCGCTTGAACTAGAAGATGAGGTGCTTGAATTAGCGGATGAAACGCTAGCCAACGAAGACACAGCATTTGAACTGAGCGAGCTAGAGTCAAGTGCACCTGAGGAGGCGTTAGAAAAAGCTTGGTTATTCCCGCCACCACCGCCACAAGCTGACAATATCAGAGTAACGCATACAAACTTTATGCTTACAAGGCAGGCTCGCTTTAAATATACCGTCAAGACTCCCCGCATGAGTACCCCTCAGTATGTGTAGAACAAATTTAGAGCAAAATTCAGCTTAATGCATATAAGCCAAACAAACCAGCTTAGTCTTTTTAGCTTTAGTTTTTTTTGCTCAATACGTGAATATACCGCCCCAACAATTGATAGGGCTGCTTACGTGAAAATTCTAGTTCTAGCTCTATAACGCTCTGCGAGTCACGCTCACGATGTTCTTCGTTGAAAATGTAATCATGAAACACGCGAATTCCACTGGTAGTGAGTCTAGACATGGGTAATTGATTTAGCCACTCAAACACCTGTTCAGGGTATAGCGGATTAATCGGTGTAAGGCTACCGCGAGAGCCACCGAAATCCTGTTGTTGGATTTTTTTGAAATTAGTGCGCAATAAATTTTTATAGATCAAAGAGTGTAAATTATAAAATGTTAAGGATAAAACCCCCTGCGATTTTATATAAACTATTAACTCTGCCAACAACTCTGCCGGATTAGCAACCCACTCCATTACCGCATGACACAAAACCACATCAAACTCGCGAGCTTCTTCATCGAGATATTGTGACAAATCTTGAATGGCGCAATGAATTAATTGCACTCTATCTTCTAAGCCCTGCGCTATAACTTGTTGTTCGGCCAGCTTTAACATTTCGGCCGAAATATCGCAGATAACAACTGAATGCCCCGCGCGCGCAAAATTTAATGAAAACTGTGCTTGCCCACCACCGGCATCGAGTATTCGTAAAGGCTTTGCGGATTGCTGTTCACCAAAAGGAGCTAAGGAGAAACACTCACGAAAATCGCGCTCAAGCACTGCCAAGCGTATTTCACCTTTTAACCCACCATAGATATTTTTTTGGAAGCGTTTAGCAAGGTCGTCAAAATTTCGGTCTTGATTAATAGGTTGCTTGGCCATTTTATGTTTTCTGAAAGCGTTGTTTATTTTTGTCGATTTTGGTTTTCACCGCATCAGCCATATTGATATCCAGCTGCGCGCATAATTCTGTTAAATACATAATCACATCGGCCACTTCATCCGCTACTTGCGATTTTTGTTGTGGGTTTAACATCTTAGAATCTTCAGCCGAAAGCCATTGGAACTCGGCCAATAATTCACTCGCCTCAACAGCAACTGCAGCGGCTAGATTTTTAGGGGTGTGGTAAGCTTGCCACTCATTAACTACTGCGATAGCACGGAACTCACTATTAATCTTGGTGATATTTAATAGTTGTTCTCTGTGTAATTGATCTGAGTGCGCATCCCGTTTTATTTCTGACATTTGGTTTCTCTGCATGACCGCAAAAAATTGGTGGGTGTATATGATTCGTACCAAGGATGGCCAATTGTACACCGGCATTACGACAGATATCCAAAGGCGCTGGCAGGAACACTGCAGCGGCAAAGGTGGCGCACGCTATTTTCGTACTAGTAAACCGGAAAGTCTGTGCTTTACCGAACAACACCTTGACCGCAGCAGCGCCAGTAAACGTGAAGCGGAAATAAAAAAAATGCCCAAGCTAGCGAAAGAAGCCGTAGTTGCTAATCGTCACTTGGATGCAGAAACCTTATCAATAACAGAGTCAAAATCCGCATGACAAAGCGTGAAATCTGTAGCGCATGCCTCAGACCCATCAAAACCTGCATCTGTAAATACATTCAGCCAGTGCAAAACCTAGTGTCATTGACTATCTTGCAGCACCCGCAAGAAGCCCAGGAGGTAAAAAATAGCGCACGACTACTAAGTTTATGTTTGAAAAACAGCCAAATCGAAACAGGTGAAATCTTCAGTCCTCGCTTTTTTCGAGAATATCAAGAACTAGGTTTTTATGACCTTTTACTCTACCCGGATACACCCGAAGAGAAATCCTTAGGGATAGCTCACCCGCCCGCGATTGATGTTACACGCATGCCTTCTGGCGACAATTTGATCAATGCAGCTACTCATGGGCACAGGCTTAGACTTTGGGTATTGGATGCCACTTGGCGCAAAAGCCGCAAAATGCTCTACCTCAATCCCGCCTTGCAAGCCATGCCTCGCCTAAGCCTGCAGCATTGCCCTCCTTCTATATACAAAATTCGCAAGGCGCATAGTGAAAATCAACTTTCCACCTTGGAGGCAAGTTGTTACGCTTTGCAGCAACTCGAACATAATGCTGTAGATTACTCGCCTGTACTCAATGCCTTCGCGGCTTTTGTGGCAGAGCAGCAAACCTTTTTACCTCCATCCCAATAACGGAAACACTATGACTCATTCTGCTTTTGAATTTATTCGCAGCCAAACCATTGATGCTTTAAAAATTCGTGTTGAAGAATATCGCCATAAAAAAACCGGCGCGCAACACATTCATTTAGCTGCCGATAATCAAGAGAATGTTTTCCTCGTTGCTTTGCGTACTGTACCGCACGATTCTACCGGTGTTGCACATATTCTTGAGCACACGGCTTTGTGTGGCAGCGAAAAATACCCGGTACGCGACCCCTTCTTTATGATGGTACGCCGTTCACTTAATACCTTTATGAATGCATTTACCAGCTCGGATTGGACCGCCTACCCTTTTGCTAGCCAAAACCAAAAAGATTTTAATAACTTGCTCGATGTCTATTTAGATGCAGTTTTCTTTTCGCGCTTAGACGAATTGGATTTCGCCCAAGAAGGCCACCGCATTGAGTTTGCAGAAACTGACAACCCCAATTCTGATTTGGTATTTAAAGGCGTTGTGTTTAATGAAATGAAAGGTGCGATGAGTTCAGTACCTTCACAGCTTTGGCACACGCTCTGCAAATATTTATACCCCACTACGACTTATCATTTTAATAGCGGTGGCGAGCCAGAAGATATTCCCAATTTAAGTTATCAAGAATTGAAAGACTTTTATCGCACCCACTATCACCCCAGCAATGCCATCTTTATGACCTATGGCGATATTTCAGCAGCAACTCACCAAGAAAAATTTGAAGTGCAAGCACTATCGCGCTTTGAAAAATTGGATGAAGTCATTAGCGTACCCGATGAAAAACGTTACCATGCACCAATCGCGGTGGAAGAATTTTATCCTGCCGAAGATGATGAAGACCTCGCTAATAAAAATCATGTGGTGCTTGCATGGTTGCTCGGCAAAACAACGAATTTAGAAGAAAGCCTAGAAGCACAATTGTTGTCTAATATTTTGTTAGACAACTCTGCTTCACCACTGCAACAAGCATTGGAAACTACGGATTTAGGCCAAGCACCCTCTCCCCTCTGCGGCATGGATGATTCATCGCGTGAAATGGCATTTGTCTGCGGCCTTGAAGGTTGCTCGCTTGAAAATGTTAGTCAAGTTGAAGAATTAATTTTTGCAACTTTACAAAAAGTTGCGGATGAAGGCGTGGCTTTATCTGAAGTCGAAGCAGCGTTACATCAATTAGAGCTGCAGCAGCGCGAAGTGGGCGGTGATGGTTACCCCTATGGTTTACAGCTTATTTTAACGGGTTTAACGTCTGCAACTCATCGCGGCGACCCTATAGCACTCTTGGATATGGACGCCGCGCTCAAAGGTTTACATGAAAAAATTAAACAGCCCGATTTCATTCAAAGCTTGGTAAAAAAATGGTTGCTCGATAACAACCATCGCGTACGTTTAGTAATGAAGCCAGATACGCAACTGAACAAACGCGTTCAGCAAGCAGAAATAGATCGTCTTGCCACATTAAAATCTGAGCTTACAGACGCAGACAAACAAGCCATTATTGATCGTGCCCATGCATTGCAAGCGCGCCAAATACAAGAAGACGATGAAAGTATTTTACCGAAAGTAGGCTTGGAGGATATTCCAGAACATTTACATTACACACCCGGCAGCCATGAAGCGTTTAATGGCTATCCATTGCGTTGTTATAACGCGGGCACTAACGGTTTGGTTTATCAACAAATCACATTCAAAATGCCATCCCTTAACGAAGCACAACAAAAGCTATTACCTTTTTATTGCTCATGCCTCACTGAACTTGCGTTAGGTGAAAAAGATTATTTGGATGTACAACGCTGGCAAGCAGAAGTGGTCGGTGGAATTCGTGCCTTCAGCAGCATTCGCGGTACCGGTGACGATGTACAAAAAATTGATGCCTACATCACCTTGTCTGCAAAAGCCTTAAGCCGCAATCAAGTTGCCATGAGTGAATTAATGCAAGCCACTTTGCAGAAAGTTCGTTTTGATGAACATGACCGTCTGCGCGAATTAATTGCACAAAAACGCGCACGGGCAGAACAAAGTGTTACTGGTCAAGGCCATAGTTTGGCCATGACTTTGGCAAGCGCTGGCATGAGCCCAGCTGCCAAACTCGCACATCAGTTGGGTGGGCTTACCGGCATTGCAGAATTAAAAAATCTGGATAATACCCTAGATGATAAAGACAGCATAATTGCCTTTGCCAGTGGCCTCACGCAAATTCATTCGTTGATGTTGCATTCGCCCAAGCAATTTTTAATTGTCGGTGAAGAAGAACACTTAGATAGCTATCGCAAGACGCTAAGCAGCTTATGGCCAACCGTTGAAGCCTTTGAACATTTCGCACATTTTGCTATTCCCAATGTGAGTGAAAAAATCAAACAAGCCTGGATCACCAATACGCAAGTTAACTTTTGTGCAAAAGCATATCCAACCGTGCCTGCCGATCACCCAGACGCAGCTGCATTAACGGTATTGGGTGGTTTTTTACGCAACGGCTATTTGCACCGTGCAATCCGTGAACAGGGTGGTGCCTATGGTGGCGGTGCAAGCCAAGATAATACTATCGCTGCGTTCCGTTTTTACTCCTATCGTGACCCACGTTTAAGTGAAACCTTGGATGACTTTGATGCATCCTTGCGCTGGCTAAAAGAAACTCAACATAGCGAGCAGTCGTTGGAAGAAGCAATTCTGGGCGTTATTGGCAGTATCGATAAACCCGGTTCGCCTGCTGGTGAAGCCAAATCAACCTATCAAGCAGAGCTCTTTGGCCGCACCCGCGAAAAACGCGAATTATTTCGCAGCCGCGTTGTTAAAGTCAGCTTGGGCGATTTGCAACGTGTGGCAGATCTTTATTTAAGGCAGGAAGGGGCCAGCATAGGTGTTGTTAGCTATGCCGCCCAACAAGACAAGCTCCAAGCACTAGGATTGGAGATTCACAACCTCTAGCTATTTGCCACTAACCTCTTGCTGGAAACTTTAAAGGATAAGTGCTCTGTCATAGTCGTTGAAGTGTGACCAAGTCCGCTGTTTTGGAAGCCAACTCTGGCTTTATAAAAATGGCAGAATTGAAAAATGGAAAAAAATCACACAATCGGCGATTATGAGAGAATAACCTTAAATAAACTGAGCCTTAGCAATGACGCTAGTCCACCCACTTGAATACAGTGCTACCACGCACCCTGGGCTGAAGCGAGGGAACAATGAAGATTGTTTCCTGAGCGTGCCCAATGCGGATTTATGGGTGGTTGCAGATGGCATGGGCGGCCATGAAGCGGGTGAAGTAGCAAGTGCGATAGTGCGTGAAACCTTTGAAGATTTTGTACAAAAAGGCGTGCCCTTCTCGCTCGCCGAGGCAATTCAAAAATCCCACGAAATTATTTTACGCTCTGCGGATAACGGCATTGGCGCCCGAGGCATGGGCTCTACTGTTGTGGCCCTGCTAAATCAAACGCAAAATTACCAAGTAGCTTGGGTTGGCGATAGTCGGGCTTATTTATGGACGCCCGCTGAATATGGCGGTGAATTAACTCGCCTCACAACTGATCATTCCTATGTGCAAATGCTCTATGCCTCAGGGGTGATTACTGCTGACGATGTAGATAAACACCCCGACAAAAATATCATTACTCAATGTTTGGGCATGCAGGAGCTAGCGCAAGTAAAAGTTGATATTACGGATGGACACTGGCAAAAAAATCAATGGATTTTATTGTGTAGCGATGGTTTAACGGATGAGCTGAGCGATTCAGCAATTGCCAATATTTTAGAGCATAGCCCAAACAGTTTGACCGCTGTGGATCAATTACTGCATGAAGCACTGACCAGCGGTGGCCGCGACAATATCACGATACAAATTATTGAATCGCCCATTATTAAAGAAGCGGTTGTAAATAGGTTTTGGCAATGGATTCCTGCCATCACGACCAACAGAAAAATGGATGCAGTCATTTTTTTAGGCGCTGTATCGGCGTTATTAGGTTTACTAATTAATACGCTCACATAGCAGACTAAGTATTTTTTGATTCTTTAACACAAGACGTTCGCACAATATGGCATTACAAATTCCGGGTTATCGCATAATCCGAAAAATAAATCAGGGCGGTATGTCCACCGTTTACCTCGCGATTCAAATGAGCGTGGGGCGTATTGTCGCGCTCAAAGTAATGAATCCAAGCCTCACCAGTGACCCCGCATTTAGCGAGCGCTTTCAGCGCGAAGCAACCATTGTTGGGCAGCTTTCTCATCCTAATATTGTTGCTATTTATGATATTGGGCGCTCTGAGGATTTAAATTATATTGCCATGGATTATTTACCTGGCGGTTCAGTTCACGACAAAATGATTAATGGTTTAACCGGCGAAGAAGCTTTAAAGGTTACCAAAGAAATTGCTAATGCACTCGATCATGCCCACGAGAAAGGCTATATCCATCGCGATATAAAACCTGAAAATATTTTATTCCGTGCCGACAACTCAGCCGTGCTTTCTGATTTTGGTGTTGCCAAAGGCATCGTAGGTGTTTCGCGTGCGACACATGTAGGCACAGTCGTAGGGACGCCGCACTATATGAGCCCTGAGCAAGCCCGCGGGCAGCCCGTAGATTCTCGCTCAGACTTATACAGTCTTGGCGTTGTGTTTTTTGAAATGCTGACTGGCGCGCTACCTTATCAAGGAGAGGATGCTGTTACTATTGCGCTTAAACATATCAGTGCACCTATTCCAAAACTTCCCGTTCAATATCAAATTTATCAAAAACTCTTAGATAAATTTTTAGCAAAAGACCCAAGCCAACGGTTTCAGTCTGGTGATGAAGTCAGCGTTGCCATTGCACAACTAGATGCTGCGAGCAGAACACCCTACATCTCCGATTCAGTGCCTGATAATCTATCCGTCACAGCCTTGGTCCGTGCGTTAATAGCGGCTACCAGTCATGCAATTAGGTGGCGTTGGAATAGATTAATCAATTTGCGCTGGAGCAAAGAGAACGGCTTTTATGCTAAGAAAATCTCTAATGATTCTGTATTTGGCAGCGAGGTGTCGCCCAATCTTTTTGCAACGCGAATTCAACAGCAAACACATATCAACCCGCAGCTGTTCTTAGAGAATAGAAACCTTACTAAGATTTTGGCTGGAATCGCCCTAAGTATTTTTCTCTGGTGTGTTTTGAGTGTTGTCACACACGCATACTTTGCACAACAAGCGGTTAAATTGCCTAACGCTTTAAATAAAGCCATGAAAGCAACGGCGAGCTTATTTATAGCGCCTAAATCACAACCTACAGTAAAAATTGCACAAGCACCAAATGCAGCACCCAAGCCATTGGTCTCAGCCAATGCGCAATCAAGTGCCGGAGTGTCGTTTGGCGCTAGCTCTACTCAATCGTCATTGGCTTCATCACAACAGCCATCAAGTGAGTCATCATCTAGTGCAGCACCTACCTACGCATTGACGATAAAAACCGTGCCTAGTGATGCACGTATTCGCCTGTTAAGTATTAGCGATAAATACAAAGACGGAATTCCATTAGCCTCCGGCCGCTATCGCGTAGAAATATCAAAAACAGGCTATAAAACCAAAACAGAATCCATTGATATCAAAAATGAACCCTTAAGTATTGCCTTCGAACTCGAAGCGATTCCAAATCTTAATAATCCCACGCGAGCCGCTATCCCTAATATTGTTTATGGTGGCAAAAATGCACCTGCGCTAATTCGAATTCCCGCAGGTAGTTTTATCATGGGCGACGATAGTAGCGCACACACAGCACCAACACACAAAGTGACTTTGAACAAAGCCTTTGCTATCAGCAAATACGAAATCACCTTTGAAGAATATGATTTTTTTGCCCAATCAACCAACAAGCCACTACCTGGTGATAATGGTTGGGGTAGAGAAGATCGCCCTGTCATCCATGTGAGCTGGGAAGATGCAAACGCCTATGCACGCTGGTTAAGCAAAACCACTGGCAAAAAATTTAGATTACCTACCGAAGCCGAATGGGAATATGTAGCACGCGCCGGTAGTGCTGCGCGTTATTGGTGGGGTGATAGTGAACTGGATGCAAAAGGCAAGGCCAATTGCAGACGCGGTTGCTCCAGCAGTTTCTCAGGATTGTTTGGCAGTAAAACTGCGCCAGTGGGAAGTTACTTACCTAACCCATTTGGCGTCTACGATACCGCTGGCAATGTTTCTGAATGGGTGCTGGATTGCTATGAAGAAAACTATACCGAAGCCAAAGCCAATGGCAGCGCTTACGAACATAAACAATGCCACGGGCGCGTAGTGCGTGGAGGTTCAACAAAAGATAATGTTCCACGTTTAAGCTCTAGTGCTCGCGATAATATCCCCTCAGGATATTTGAATGAAACCTTAGGATTTAGGTTAGTCATGGAGTTAAATTAATCGTTCTCACTGGAGCCGCACTTTCGCGGCTCTTTTTCTATCCAACCTGAATAGTGCCTGCTTTTTGTGTGTGGCTCTATCCTATAACTCCAATTCAAATCGCTTTCTAGGCATTCGCCACTTCAATTTTAAGTCATCACCCGATTCCATTTGCTAATCATTTCTGTTCGGGATTGTTCGTAGCGAAAATTGCGAATTGTGAAAAAATTAACCAACTCATATTGTATTATATAAATACTATTCAATT
>ENA-UOWO01005739-UOWO01005739.1-activated-sludge-metagenome-genome-assembly--contig:-NODE-5739-length-12999-cov-5.839076_pt1 | contig 12999 bp, 8 predicted proteins | sample MGYA00238148_ERZ761564 | MGnify/ENA primary metagenome ERZ761564 (study PRJEB28885, sample SAMN05720194) | activated sludge metagenome | isolation source: Anaerobic digester | place: USA...
ATGGACAGGACGTCTGCGGTCAATCCGGCGGCTCCGGTGGGATCGTTCGCGTTGAAGACCAGCACGCAGGGCGGTGCGGCGTCGTCGGGAGTCGTCGGCCCGGATTCAGGCGAGGGAGGCGTATTCGGGTTTGTCATGGGCCTCAATGCAGGCGTGTCGCGGTCTCGATGGCCGGATCAGCCGTTTTGCCTCTATACAATGATTGCATTCTATGTGAAGGCCTTTTAAGCTGTGACCAATTCGACGAAGACGTGGATGTGCCTGATTTGCGGGTGGATTTATGACGAAGCTGCGGGCGCACCGGATCACGGGATCGCGCCCGGTACGGTTTGGGGCGATGTCCCCATGAACTGGACGTGTCCCGAATGCGGTGCCCGCAAGGAAGACTTCGAGATGGTGGAAATCTGAGGCCTGGCCCGGACTTCGGTCCGGGACGATGCGGGAACCGAAACATAGCCAGGAGTGCAATGCAGTGAGTTCGACTGGATCGGGATACAAGGTGCTGGTCATCGATGACAGCAACACGATACGCCGCAGTGCGGAGATTTTTCTCAAGCAGGGTGGGCATGAAGTGTTGCTCGCCGAGGATGGTTTCGATGCGCTGGCAAAGATCAATGACTTCCGCCCCGACATGATCTTCTGTGACATCCTGATGCCGCGCCTGGATGGTTACCAGACTTGCGCGATCATCAAGAAAAACGTGAATTTTTCCTCGATTCCTGTGGTCATGCTTTCATCCAAGGATGGCGTGTTCGACAAGGCTCGAGGTCGTATGGTGGGGTCGCAGGACTACCTGACCAAGCCGTTTACCAAGGATCAGCTGCTTCAGGCCGTCGCGCAGTTCGGTTCCGCCAATCAAGGAGTAATGTGATGACCATCCAGAAAGTGTTGATCGTTGACGATTCGAAGACTGAGTTGATGCACCTGACGGGCCTGCTCCAGAAGAACGGCTTTTCCGTGAAGACGGCCGAAAACGCCGAAGATGCCTTTCGTCGATTGGCCGAGGAGAAACCCGACCTGATCCTGATGGATGTGGTGATGCCGGGGCAGAACGGATTTCAGCTGACGCGGGCGATATCCCGCGACCCGCTCTACAAGGACGTTCCCATCTTCATGTGCACCAGCAAGACGCAGGAGACCGACCGGGTGTGGGGTTTGCGTCAAGGGGCGAGAGACTACATCACCAAGCCGGTTGAAGTCACCGATCTGCTGGCAAAGATCAGCGCCTTGAACTGATCGTCCACCCATGGCCAGTCGTGAAGCACTCCGGGCCTTTCAGAGCCGCCTTGCCAACCGGTTGCAGGAGGCCCGCACAACAGGCGCAGCTGCAGCTTGGCTTGCCGTCGAGGCCGCGGACGCCAGATACCTGTTTCCACTCAACCACGCGGGCGAAATTTTTCCATGGCGGACGGTTCAGGCTGTTCCGCATGCCCGGGATTGGTTCCTGGGCGTCGTCAACCTGCGCGGCGGCGTCAGCGGCGTCGTTGATCTTGGGGCGTTTGTGAAGCACGCGCCGCCGTCACATCGCAGTGATCTGGCGCAGAGCCAGTGCCGGCTTGTGGCATTCAGCGATGCCCTGAACATCAATTGCGTGGTTCTGATCGACAAACTGCTGGGGCTGAAAAGCGTCGAGTCGTTTGTTGCTTCAAATCCGCCTGCTGCTGATGCCCCGGAGTTTTTCGGTCACAGCTATGTCGATTCGCAAGGTGCTGCGTGGCAGGAAATCAATCTGCAGGCACTTTCTCTCAATCCCCAGTTTCTCAGCATCAGTGCTTAAGTCCCAGGAAGGGTGTCACCATGTCCGTAATTGACCAGATCAACAAGCTTCTAGGCAAGAATGCCTCGCCCGCGCATGCGTCGACCGATGCATCGCCGGCCGCAGAGGTGTCCGGCGACCAGGACCGGGCAGACGACCGCATGCCTGCGGCAGAAAGCGGGCAATTCAGCACGGCGGACTTTCCCGACAGCAAGATAGCGCTTGGCGCGGGCGGCAATGAAGGGGGCGGCAATGAAGGGGCGGCCGAGCTGCTCACGCTGCCAGTGTTGGGTACCCGCAGCATCGTTCAGCACCAGCGGATTCTGGCTGTGTTGCTGGGTACAGCCCTCGTGATTCTGACCGGCGTGACTTTCGTCGCGCTCAATCAGGCCGACAAGGTTGCGCAACAGGTGGCGGCAACCGGTCAGGCACTGATGCAGTCGCAGCGGCTGGCCAAATCGGTTTCACAGGCGCTGGTGGGCAGTCCCCAGGCTTTTCCGGATGTCCGTGAGAGTGCCGGTGTGCTGGCCAAGACCGTGCGTGGCTTGCGCGACGGCGATTCCGAATCGGGTCTCAAGGAAGTGCCACAGGCGGAAATGGGTGATGTCGACAAGGCCATTCCCCTGGTTGACCGGGCTGAGAAGAGTGCCAACACCGTGATGAGCCAGCAAAAGATCCTGACCCAGGTGGGCACCGCGCTGCGCACGATCAACCGGCAGTCGTCCGACCTCCTGGAGATCGCGGAAACCATTTCTTCCCTGAAGCTGCAGCAGAACGCTGCCGCCGCGGAGATTTCAGCGTCTGGTCAGCTGGTGATGTTGACCCAACGTATCGGCAAGTCGGCCAACGAATTCCTGACGATGGAAGGCGTGAGCCCCGAGGCCGTCTTCTTGCTGGGCAAAGACCTGAATTCGTTCAAGGAAATTGGCCAGGGGCTGCTTGATGGCAGCCCTGAGCTGCGTCTGGCCGGTTCCAAGGATCCCCAGACACGGGAACGGCTTGAAGCGTTGCTCAAGCTCTATGAAGACACCCGGGGTCAGGCGGGCGCTATCCTGGGCAACCTTCAGGGCCTGGTTTCTGCGCGCGAGGCGCAGGCCTCGATCGTTGCCGACAGCGAGCCACTGCGCCGGGTACTTGAAGACCTGCAGGCCAAACTGTCGGCGCGTACGGGCCTCGGCGCTGGCGCCTTGGCCATCCTTTTGCTATCCGCGTTGCTGGCCCTTCTGTTCGCGGGCGGATTGGCCTACGTCCAGCTACAGGACAGCCGTCAGCGCCAGCGGGTTGCGGAAAGCCAGCGCCTGGACGCCGAACGTCAGGAACAGGAAGCCAAACGCGTCAATGACGCCAACCAGGCCGCCATTCTGCGTTTGATGAACGAGCTGCAGACGGTGGCCGAGGGTGATCTGACGCAGGAAGCCACCGTGACCGAAGACATCACGGGCGCCATCGCCGACTCGGTGAACTACACCGTCGAGGAACTTCGCATGCTGGTCGGCAACGTTCAGAACACGGTCACGCGGGTGGCGCAGACGACGTCGCAGGTGGAAAACACGTCGACCGAACTGCTGGCAGCCTCGACCGAGCAGCTGCGTGAAATTCGCGAAACCGGCCAGTCGGTGCTGGACATGGCGGCCCGAATCAACGTGGTGTCATCGCAGGCCCAGGAATCGGCTTCGGTGGCGCGCAATTCTCTGATGGCCGCGGAGTCGGGCCTGTCCGCGGTGCAGAATGCGATCGGCGGTATGAACTCCATCCGTGACCAGATCCAGGAAACGTCCAAGCGGATCAAGCGGCTGGGCGAATCGTCCCAGGAGATCGGTGAAATCACCGAACTGATTTCGGACATTACCGAACAGACCAACGTGCTGGCCTTGAACGCCGCCATTCAGGCGGCGTCAGCCGGCGAAGCCGGGCGCGGCTTCTCGGTGGTTGCGGAAGAAGTGCAACGACTCGCTGAACGCTCTGCCGACGCGACGCGCCAGATCTCCGCGCTGGTGAAGGCGATTCAGACCGACACGCAGGACGCGGTTGCGGCCATGGAGCGTTCGACGCAGGGCGTGGTCGAGGGAGCCAGGCTGTCGGACAACGCCGGTACGGCGCTGACGGAGATCGACCGTGTGTCGCGTCAGCTGGCGGACCTTATCGCTCAGATCTCAGACTCCGCTTCGCGCGAAGCTGTTTCGGCGAACGAGGTGGCCGGAAACATCCAGCACATCTTCGCTGTGACCGAGCAGACCGGCGAAGGCACACGCTCCACGGCCAATCAGGTGCGTGAACTGTCACGAATGGCCGAAGAACTTCGCGAATCGGTTGCGCGATTCAAGATCGCCTGATCCGCGACTTTAGTTGACCCTCGCCCCTAACTTGCGGAGTTCGCTCAGTCATGCAAATTGAAGACGCTGTCGATGGGGCCGTTTCGGCTGCCGGTGTGGCGGACCTAGGGCCGCTGGCTTGGGTGCTCGATGAGCTGCGCAAGTCGCTGGAAGTCGCCAACAAGTCGTTGAAACGGTATGTGCGGGACGCTGAGGCCGCGCGGGGAACGGACTTGGCCTCGGTCGATGCGAGCCAGCTGCGCATGGCCCGACAGCACATGCATCAGGCGGTTGGCGCGCTTGAAATGGTCGGTCTGCTCGCTCCGGCGCACATGCTCCGGGCCATGGAGGCAGCCGTTCAGCAGTTCGTGCAACGCCCGGAGCGCTGCAACGAAGCCTCTGCTGCCCTTCTCGAGCGCGCGAGTTTTGCCTTGCTCGAGTATCTGGACGTCATCATGGGCGGCGTCCAGGAGTCGGCGGTTGGCCTTTTCCCTCAATACCGTGATGCACAGGTGCTCGCGGGCGCTGAGCGCATCCATCCAGCCGACCTGTGGCCGGTTGAATGGCGATGGATTCGGCCGGATGTCGATCTCGACGGGGCGGTTTCCCTCGCCGGGGATGGTTCCGATCGCGGCCGCATGGATCAAGCCGTTCTGCGGCTCATGCAGAAGGGCGACACCACAGCCGCGGCGGAGTTGCGTGACCTGAGCCTGGCTGTGGTGAAGCTGAATCCCCAAGGCGCGGAGGGAGTCTTCTGGATTCTCTGTTCGGGCTTTTTCGAGGCCGTCGCATCCGGCTCGCTTCCGGTGGATCTGTATGTCAAGCGGGCTGCATCCCAGGTTCTGATGCAATTTGCGGCCGGACCGCGCGGCGAACGGCATGTATCGGAGCGAATGGCCAAGGAGCTGCTGTTCTTCTGCGCACAGGCCTTGCCGGAACCCGGCCCGAAAACTCGGCACCTGGAGGCTGTTCGCAAGGCATATGACCTTGGCCGTTTTGCACCGGTGGACTACGAGTCCCGCCGGTATGGACGCTTTGATCCTGCCGTAGTCGCTCAGGCTCGCAAACGCATCGAAGCGGTCAAGGAAGCATGGTCTGCGCTGGCCGGTGGCGACGCCGTACGGCTCAAGAATATCGCGGACCAGTTCGGTCTGGTCGCGGACTCCATTATCAAGCTGCACCCACGCAGCGAGCGGCTGGCCGGCGGATTGAAGCACGCTGCCGAAGTCACGCAGCGTTCAGGCAAGGCGCCAGCAGCGGAAGTGGCTCTCGAAGTGGCCACGGCCGTGCTGTATCTGGAGGCCGCGCTGACCGACCGAAACCAGGATGAGCGCGAACTGGCACAGCGCACCGATCGCCTGGCTGAACGTCTCGAGCAGGTCTGTGGCGGAAACAGCGCCGAACCGCTGGAAGCATGGATGGAGGAGTTGTATCGGCGCGTCAGTGACCGGCAGACCATGGGGACCGTGGTCGGGGAATTGCGCGCGACCCTGTCTGAGGCCGAAAAAGCATTGGACCAGTTCTTCCGCAACCCGGACGATACGACCGCCCTCACGCCGGTTCCTGGCTTGCTGGCACAGATGCGGGGCGTGCTTTCGGTGCTGGGGCTGGATCAGGCTTCGCAGGCGGTTGTCAGCATGCGCGACAACGTCGAGGAGATGCTGGTCACGAAGGTGGACGTCGAGTTCGCGCCAATGGCCGGGACTTTTGACCGCCTGGGAAACAATCTGGGTGCCCTCGGATTGTTGATCGACATGCTCAATTACCAGCCGGCGCTGGCCAAGAAGCTGTTTGTCTTTGATGCCGAACTGGGCGAACTGAGACCCGTGATGGGCCGCGCGACAACCAACGGGACGATCGGTTTGCCGGCATCCGATCATCCGGTGCTGCCCGTATTTCACGAGACCACGCCGGACGGCCAAGGCGCCACTTCCCATGTTGTGGGCGACGCGGGTGGCGTGTCACTGGGGCCAGACTGGGCGCTGGACCTTGCTTTGCCCGGACCCATTCCCGATGAAGTCCGCGAACTCGCCAGGCAGGAAGTTGGCACAGTGGAAGGCGTGCTGCCGGACATGGGTCTGGCGCCGATGGCGGTCGAACCGAGCGAGGGTTCAGGGCACGAGGCGTCCCGGGTCGAGGTCACCGAAATTGACGAAGATGATCTCCAGGACATCTTCCTTGAGGAAGCAAACGAAGTCATTGCCAATGGCCTTGAAGCGTTGGATCTGCTGGCGATCGATCCGCATGACCTGACGCAGCAGACCACCCTTCGGCGTGCCTTCCATACGCTCAAGGGAAGTTCGCGCATGGTCGGCCTGATGGAGTTCGGCGAGGCCGCATGGTCGCTGGAGCAACTGCTGAATGCCTGGCTGTCGGAGCAGAAGCCCGCGAGTCCCGATCTGTGTGGTCTTTCCCGCGAAGCCCTGCTGGGATTCCAGGCCTGGGTCAGTGATATCTCGCGTGGAACAGCGAGCCATTGGAATGCGGCTGTGTTCCGCACTTCGGCCGATGCCCTGAGGAAAGACAACATCCGCCTGCCGCTGGAACTTCAACCTGGGGCCCCCACTGAGCTTGTTGAAGTGCCCCAAGTCGAGGTTGATCCCGGGACAGCGGCGCTCGAAGAGATGCCCGATGAGGAGTTTTCTGAGAGCACCGATCTTGCACCGATGGTGGAGGAGTCGATACCGGCTGAATCCATGGCGCTGGAGGAGCCTGATCTGGCCGGATACCTGGACGCGACGGCTTCGGGGTCCCTGGAGCCCATCGACGTGCCCGGCGCGCAGGAGATCGTTTCGATTGAGGTCGATTTCGACAGCCTGGCGGAACTGGTCCCGGTTTCCGCGACCCAGGACGAAGGCGTTGTCGAACCGTTGGTGGCCATGGAGGAAATACCAATTGCCGAGGCGAAGCAGGACCTCGTGCCGCCGGTTGCGGACATGGTGGAGGAGGAGCAGATCAAGGTGATCGGCTCACTGCGCATCGGCATTCCGTTGTACAACGTGTACCTGAATGAGGCAGACGAGTGGTCCCGCCGCCTGTCGAACCAACTGTCGGAATGGTCGCTTGAAGTCCATCGACCTGTGCCATCCGACGCAGAGGCGCTGGCCCACTCGCTTGCGGGAAGTTCCGCGACCGTGGGTTTCTCCTCACTCTCCGACATGGCGCGGGCGCTCGAGCATGCCCTGCAACACATGGCGGGCCAACATGGCGGCACGGACCATCAGGGGCGCGTGTTCAGGGAAGCCGCGGAGGACATACGCCGGTTGCTCCACCAATTCGCCGCAGGCTTCCTGAAAGAGCCGAATCCCTTCATTCTGGAAGAGTTACGGGCACTTGAATTTGGCGACGCGGTATTTGCAAGCCAGGTGGTCGAGGCGCCGGTTTTCCCTCTGGAGCCGGCGCAGACCTTGGCAGCACCGCTTGTGGAAGACATGCAGCCGGTGGCCCCGACTGCCGAGTCATTCGCAGAACCGGCCGTCAGCGATAGTTTGCATGATGACGTGCTGGACGCGACGATGCCGGTTGAGGGTGTCGAACCCGCACCAGTGCCGGTGCTGGTGGAGGTCAGGCCTCCCGAGGTGGTGCCGGTGGCTGAGATTTTCGCGCAGCGCGCGTTCGAAGGCCAGACCAGTGAAACCGACGATATCGATCTCGTCGATGTGCTCGATCCGGACCTGTTTCCGATTTTCGAAGAAGAAGCGGGCGAGCTGCTGCCACAGCTGGGCGGCGCCCTGCGTCAGTGGAGCGCCAGACCTGAGAACATGACCGCACGCGGCGAGGTCTTGCGCGCTTTGCATACGCTCAAGGGCAGCGCGCGCTTGGCCGGTGCGTTGCAACTCGGTGAAATGGCGCACCGGATGGAGTCCGAAATCGAAGCGATCGGCTCTGGCGACATTCACGGTGAAGATGTCGCCCCGTTGATGGCTCGGCTCGACGCGATCGAGGGGAAATTCGAAGCGCTGCGCAAGATCAACCTGCAGACCTTCATGCCCGAGCTGCTTGAGCCAATGGCGTCGGCATTGGTTCAGGAAGGCCCCGCGGTCGCGGCGCCCGGGACCGAAGAGGCGCCCGTCGAGCGGGGTGTCATTGCCCAGCCGTCGCCCATGCTGGTCGCGCCGGTGCGGGCAGCCGCCAATCAGGTGGTCCGGGTCCGGGCCCAGTTGCTGGACCGGATGGTGAACCAGGCTGGCGAGGTCATGATCACCCGTTCGCGTCTGGAAGCCGAGATGACCCAGCTTCGGGACTCGCTGCAGGACCTGACCGGCAACCTGGATCGTTTGCGGCACCAACTGCGTGACATCGAATTGCAAGCCGAAAGCCAGATGCAGTCCCGCATGGCGCAGGCCAAGGACTCACAGCAGAACTTTGACCCACTGGAGTTTGACCGCTTCACGCGGGTGCAGGAATTGACCCGCATGATGGCGGAATCGGTCAACGACGTGGCCACGGTGCAGCGCAATCTGCAGCGCACGGTGGACGCCACGGAAGACGATCTGGTCGCCCAGGCGCGGCAGACCCGCGCACTGCAGCAGGATCTGCTGCGCACCCGCATGATGGAGTTCGAGGGCATTTCCGAACGCCTGTACCGGGTCGTGCGGCAGGCGTCCAAGGACACCGCCAAACAGGTCAAGCTCGACATCAACGGAGGCTCGATTGAAATGGACCGGGGCGTGCTCGATCGCATGACGGCGGCATTCGAGCACCTGCTGCGCAACTGTGTCGTTCACGGCATAGAAGACCCGTCCGTGCGCACCAGTGCGGGCAAGGAGGCCGTCGGGACGATCACGATCGATCTGCAGCAGGCCGGCAATGATGTGTCGGTGAGCTTCACCGATGATGGCGCAGGGCTGGACCTGCCACGGATTCTGGAAAAGGCCAAACAGCACGGCCTGGTTTCTGCCGATCAGACCCTGTCGGACGAGGAAGTCGCCAGTCTGGTGTTCATGCCGGGATTCACCACAGTCACCGAAGTGACTGAACTCGCCGGGCGCGGGATCGGCATGGATGTCGTGCGCTCTGAAGTCCAGGCGCTCGGTGGCCGTATCGAGACATCAACCCAGCAAGGGCGAGGCACCAGTTTCAAGCTGGTGCTCCCGCTGACCACTGCGGTGACGCAGGTCGTCGTCATGCGCTCCGGGACAATCTCCTTGGGCGTTCCGGCCAACCTGGTTGAACTGGTGCGGCGGGTGACGGCCCGAGAACTGCAGCAGGCTTACAGCGATGGGTTCATCGACTTTGCCGGTGAATCGGTGCCGTTCTTCTGGTCGGGCGCGTTGCTCCAGTCTTCGGCCCACAGCGTTGAACCTGCCGCGAAAACGATGCCCATTGTCGTGTTCCGCAGCGCCTCGCAACGGGTTGCCGTTCACCTGGACGAGATTCTGGGCAACCAGGAAGCGGTGGTCAAGAACCTGGGGCCCCAGCTGTCCAGGCTCCCGGGCCTGGCCGGCATGACCGTGCTGGCATCCGGAGCGGTGATTCTGATCTACAACCCGGTGGCATTGGCCGCCGTCTATGGCGAGCAGGCCCGACAACTCAGTGGGTCGAGCGGGCGCCCGTCAGAAGGTGCGGCATCCGATTCCGGCGCGGCAGCACCGGCACCGAGCGCGCCGGTTTCAGAAGTGCCGCTGATTCTCGTCGTCGACGACTCCATCACCGTGCGCCGCGTCACGCAGCGCCTGTTGCAGCGCGAGGGCTATCGAGTTGCCTTGGCCGCCGACGGGCTGCAGGCACTGGAACGGCTGCAGGACGAGCGTCCCGCGGTTGTCCTTTCAGACATTGAAATGCCGCGCATGGACGGTTTCGATCTGGCTCGCAACATTCGCGCCGACGCACGCCTGAAGATGCTGCCGATCATCATGATCACCTCCCGCATCGCCGAAAAGCACCGCGAGCATGCCACAGCGCTGGGCGTCAATCACTATCTGGGCAAGCCTTATTCCGAAGAAGAGTTGCTCAGCCTGGTGCGGCGTTATACGCAAGAGATCGTGAGCGCCTGAGTCATCTCTTGCGTGGTTTTGCCGGCTGCCCTTCGACCTTGCGGACGACGGCATAGCGGTTCAACGTCGTTTCGCGGGCTTCGGCGTGGGAGACCAGAGGCGTCGGGTAGTCCCGTCCCAGTTCCACGCCGGCCGCCAGCAAGGTTCCGGGATCAGATTCCCAAGGCGCGTGCAGCGCGGTTGCAGGCAGCCTGGCCAGTGACGGCAGATAGCGGCGGATGAACCGGCCCTCGGCATCGAATTTTTCGCTCTGGCTCACCGGATTGAAGATGCGAAAGTAAGGCTGGGCGTCACATCCGGTGGAACTGGACCATTGCCAGCCTCCGTTGTTTGAGGCGAGGTCGTAGTCATTGAGGTGCGCCGCGAAGTAGCGCTCGCCCCGGCGCCAGTCAATGCCAAGGTCCTTGACCAGAAAGCTCGCCGCGATCATGCGCAACCGGTTGTGCATATAGCCGGTCTGGTTGAGTTGCGCCATCGCCGCATCGACGATGGGATAGCCGGTGCGCCCTTCGCACCAGGCCGCGAAAAGCCGATCTGCATGCTTTCCATGTTCCCAGTGAATCGCGTCATATTCCGGCTTGTAGCTGCGTGTGACCACGTGCGGAAAGTGGGCCAGCACCTGCGCATAGAAATCACGCCAGATCAGTTCACCCAGCCAGACGCGGGCGCCCTCGCTGCCCGCATCCGCGCGCTGGTGCGCGGCTGCGGCCAGTTGGCGAATCGAGACGGTGCCAAACCGCAGGTGGACGCCGAGGTAGCTGGGGCCCTTGATCCCGGGGAAGTCCCGGGTCTCGTGGTAGTGGTCCATGCGTGCCAGAAACTCGTTGAAGAGTTGCTGACCCCCCGCCGCACCGGTCGGCAGCCTGAGTTCGGTCAGGTTGGTGGTCTCGAATCCGAAGGCTTCCAGCAAAGGGACCGGGTGGCGGTACGGTTCTGGTCGCTGCGCCAATGCCAGCGCATGCTTTTGCACAGGAAAGGGCTTGAGGTAGTAAGGGTCGACCTTCTTTAGCCAGGCATTGCGGTAGGGCGTGAACACGCCATAGGGCGTGCCATTCGCAGTCAGGATTTCGTCGCGCTCAAACACGACATGGTCCTTGTAGGTGTGCAGCGCAATCCCCTCGTCAGCCAAAGCGCCGCGCACGATCGCGTCGCGTTCGATCGCCTGCGGCTCATAGTCATGGTTGGCAAAGACCGACTCGACGCCCAGGCTCAGGGCCAGCCGCGGAATTTCCTGGCGCGCCACCGCATGCCGGACGATGAGGCCGGCGTGTTCCTGGGCTGCCAGTGTGCGCAAGTCCTCGTCCAGGGCCACGAGCGACTCCCGGATGAACTCGACGCGCCGATCGGCCCGCGGAAGTGGATCCAGGATCTCCCGATCAAGGACGAACACGCAATGCACCTGTGCGCAATTCCTGAGCGCGTGATGGAGCGCCGCATTGTCCTGGGCGCGAAGATCGCGCCGGAACCACATCAGCCCCTTGTGAAAAGCCTTGGATCTGTTCACCGCTAAAATTCCCTCATGCCGGCCGATTCTGCTCCCATCAACCTGACGCATCATTTCCTGATCGCCATGCCCGGGTTGCAGGACGAGGCATTCAGCCGCAGCGTCGTCTACCTGTGCGAGCACAGCCAGAACGGAGCGCTGGGCCTGATCATCAACAAACCCTCCGATCTCCACCTGAAACACCTTTTTGACAAGGTGGACCTGCCGTTGCGTCGCGCGGACCTGTCGGATGCCCTGGTTTTTCACGGCGGCCCGGTGCAGACTGAACGGGGCTTCGTGCTTCACGAGCCCCTTGCGGCCGCGCGAAGCGGCGCCGACGATTCAACCTACGCGTCGACCATGGTCATACCCGGCGGCCTGGAAATGACGACGTCCAAGGATGTGCTGGAAGCACTTTCCACCGGAGCAGGACCCCGGCGCGTGCTGGTTTCTCTCGGCTATTCCGCCTGGGGGGAGGGGCAACTGGAATCCGAACTGGGCGAAAACGCCTGGTTGACGGTTGCGGCTGATCCGGCGGTGATCTTCGACACGCCCATCGAGCAGCGTTATGACCGGGCCTTGGCCCTGCTGGGCCTGCAGGCGTGGATGCTGTCGCCGGACGTGGGGCACGGATGACCGCGGCCGGCGGGGCGCGACCCGGGCTCTCCTGCGGCGGGCTGACAGGCACAGTTGCATGACAGTTGTGCTCTCCCGGGAAGTCCCCGTCCAACTCCAGTCCTTCCTGGCGCTGGATTTCGGGCTCAAGCGCACCGGCGTGGCCACCGGCAACCGCCTGCTGCGCAGCGCCACGCCGCGGGGCACGATTCAGGCAGAAGGCGACGCACGTTTCGCACAGATTGCGGCCCGCATCGGCGAATGGGCGCCCGACGCCCTGGTCGTCGGCATTCCGTTTCATCCGGATGGTGCGGCCCATGAAAACACCCGCCGGGCGCAGCGTTTTTCCCGGCAACTGCAGGGCCGCTTCGGCCTGCCCGTGTTCGAAGTCGATGAGCGCTACAGCACGACCGAGGCTTTGCAGGCCGGCGCGCGCGACGCCGATGCTGCGGCCGCCTGCATCATTCTCGAGCAGTTCCTGAGGACTCTTTCATGAGCAAACCAAGCGACAACCTGCCCGCCGCGGCGGAGCCAGCCGCCCCCGCGGGCGGCGCGGAAGCCTTGCCTCCCGGCCTGGGCCTGGTGCTGGACGCCGAGGCCCTGTATGGCGAACTCCGAAAAGGGGTGCGCGCGCTTTGCACGGCGCAGACGCGGCTGGTGGGCATCACCTCCGGTGGCGCCTGGCTGGCGCAACGCCTTCAGTCCGATCTGGGCCTGCCGGGTACGGCAGGGTCGATCTCATCGGCCATGCACCGCGATGACTTCGCGCGGCGCGGTCTCTCCTCGGGCGGGCAGACCTCGCTGCCGTTCGATGTCAACGGCGCCGAGATCATCCTG
>ENA-UOWO01005741-UOWO01005741.1-activated-sludge-metagenome-genome-assembly--contig:-NODE-5741-length-12997-cov-4.601144_pt1 | contig 12997 bp, 9 predicted proteins | sample MGYA00238148_ERZ761564 | MGnify/ENA primary metagenome ERZ761564 (study PRJEB28885, sample SAMN05720194) | activated sludge metagenome | isolation source: Anaerobic digester | place: USA...
TTATTGATCGTGATATTGTATTTTTTCATTTTACGGATGAGGGCATCGCGGGTGATGCCAAGCATGTTGGCGGCTGCCTTCTGGTTGTAATTGCAGTGCTTCAGCGCGTCTCTGACCAATTCCTGCTCCAGGTTCTTCATGTTGAAAGTTCCGGATGTGTTTTCAGCGATCATTGGCTGGGTACTTACGGGGAAATCATAGCAGGTGAACTCATTCCCCCGGCAAAGGATGAAGGCCCGTTCGGTCATGTTTTTCAGCTCTCTGACATTACCGGGGAAGTCGTACTTCATCAGGGCATCGATCACCTCTTTGGTGATTTTAAAATCGGGTTTATTGAACCTCACCGCGTATTCCTGGGCAAAGTGCATCAGCAGAGGTTTGATGTCTTCCCTTCTTTCCCTCAGCGGCGGGATGTGGATATGAACGGTATTGAGCCGGTGGAGCAGGTCGAGCCGGAATTTTTTCTCCCTGACCATCTCGTTGATGTCGTGGTTTGTCGCCGAGATGATCCGGAAATTGGTCTGGATCGGTTTGGTATCGCCGATACGGGTAATGACTTTCTCTTCTGCGGCCCGCAGGAGTTTGGCCTGCAGGTTCAGCGGCATGTCGGCAATTTCATCGAGGAAAAGCGTCCCTTCGTGGCACACTTCAAAGTAGCCCATTTTATCGTTGATGGCTCCGGTAAAGGAGCCCTTTTTATGGCCGAAGAATTCGCTTTCCAGCAGTGAGTCGGTGATGGCGCTGCTGTTGACGGCAAAAAAAGTATGGTCTTTCCGGTCGCTGGAATAGTGGATGATCCGGGCGATATTTTCCTTCCCGGTGCCGCTTTCGCCGGTGATCAGTACATTGGCATCGGGGTAACGGGCAGCCGTAACGGCTTTTTCGAAGACCTCCTTTATCTGGGGGCTTTTCCCGATGAAATGGCGGTCGATTTTGTCTTCAAGTGTTTTGGAGATGAGCGAATGGCGCTCCTCCATGTTTTTCAGTTTCCGGTTGAGCTGAAGAAACTTCTGGGTGCGTTCGATGGCGATCTGGATGTCGGTATGCCGGAAAGGCTTGCGCAGGTAGTCGAGCGCTCCCAGCCGCATGGCCTGCAGCACGGTGTCCATATCTCCGTGACCGGATACAACGATCACTTCGAGATTTGGATAGATCTCCTTTACCTCTTTGAGGATATCCAGCCCGCTCATGCCGGGCAGCATCACATCCAGCACCAGCAGGTCGAATTCGTGCTTTTTCAGCATATACAGCCCTTCACCGCCGGTATTGGCTTCCAGGCAGTAATAACCCGATTTGTTCAGGAATTCACTCAGCTCTTCCGTGAAACTTTTTTCATCATCGATGATCAGCACACGAATCTTGCCGGTGAGATCCCTCAGGTTTTCAGGTAAATTTTCTGAGTTTCGGACAGGGGTCATAGGGTATCGTATTTTCCGGTTGTAATTTTGAATCCTTAATCATTTTTTAACGGGAATGGTAACTGTCACCCGGGTCCATTTCATCGGTTCGCTGGCCAGCTCAATCTTACCCTCCAGCTCTTTGATAATGCCATACGAAATGGATAATCCCAGCCCGGTCCCTTTACCGGGATCTTTGGTTGTATAGAATGGCTGCATGATTTTATCGATAATATCTTTTTTTATGCCCACTCCATTGTCTTCAACCACTACATAAATATTTTGCCTGTCGTGGCTGGTCTTTATCGATACCGACATAGAATAATCTTTGCCGGCCAGGGATTTTTTATCCATCACCGCATCGCGGGCATTGCTGATCAGGTTCAGCATCACCTGTTCGAATTTGTAAATGTTGCCCTTTATCTGGGGAAGGGTATCATCGAGTTGCAAAATAAGTTCTATTCCCCTGATCCTGAACTGTTCCGACACCATCGTCAGCGCGTTTCGGATGCTGTTATTGATATGGAACAGGTTCAGGATGTACCCGTCCTGGCTGCGGGAGAAATCCCTGACATGGTCGATCAGGTTTCTCATTCTGACAATATTGTCGAATATCTTTTCTGACTTTTTCTGCAGGTATTCTATGCTGACCGATCCGTTGGTTTTGGCTTCCAGCATGAGGTTGTCGAAAAGGATCGACAGGGTGTTGAGCGGCTGGTTGATCTCGTGGGCCATCCCGGCCGACATTTCTCCAAGTGCCGACAGCCGCTCCGACTGGATCGCCTGGGTTTCCATATTCTTTCGCTCCGTAATATCGCGCACAATGCCCATCACACTCAGTTCTTTACTATGCCCGAGGTTCACGGTGGAGACCTCTACTATTTTTAACGTACCGTCTTTGGCCAGAATACTCATTTCATACGTATCAGCAATGGTCTTATTCTGGCTTCTTAGCCTGTTTCGCTCCTGGATCAGTTTTTGGCTTTCGTCTGTGAGGGTCACCTTAAAGTCGAAACCGGGTGAAGTCAGTTCCTGTTCTGAATATCCGGTTATCTCGCAATATTTTTCATTGACAAAATAGAAATACTTTCCATTGGTCAGGTAAATCCCATCGAAAGCATTTTCGACCAGTGAGCGGAACCGTTTTTCGCTTCGCACCAGGGCCTCCTCATCGCGTTTTCGCTGGGTGATATCCCGGATCACACCCGTCATCCGGCTCGACTGCTTGTTGATGCTGGCCGTGATCTCGAGGATCTTTTCCTGGTATTCAACCTGGAAGGTGCCAACCGGTTTTCCGGTGATGATTTTCTTCAGGATAGGCGCGACCTGGCGCAGGTTGTTGAAATTCAGAAGTTCTCTGGCAACAACAAGAATATTTTTTCCGATGATTCTCTCCGCAGGTATTCCCAGGATCCTTACCAGTGAGGAATTAACCGAAAGAACCTCACCGGTCAGCGTGGTATAGGCGATGCCCTCGGTCACCGTTTGAAAAATATCGGCCAGGCTGGCTTCGCTGCTTTTGAGCGCCATTTCGTTCTTTTTCCTGGCCTCGTTTTCCCGGTTGAGATCTTCCAGGAGGTTGAGCGTGGCGATGTAGGTTCTCCGCTGTTCAACGGTTTGCTCTTCCACAAGCCGGGCCAGCCGCTCTTTTTCGGTCCTTCTTTCGATATTGGCCTGTTTGATCCTGACCATGGCCCTGATCTGGGCAATGAGCTCATTTTCGTCGACCGGCTTGGCCAGGAAGGCATCGGCGCCTACCTCCATGGCCCGGATACGGTTCTCTTTATCCCCTTTTTGAGCTGTAATAAAAACGACGGGTATTTCCCGGGTGCGGTTGTCTGACTTTAATTTTTTACAGACCTCAAAACCATCCATTTCGGGCATTACCACATCAAGCAAAACAATATCGGGGTCTTCCATCACGGCAAGTTCAATGCCTGATCTCCCGCTGAGCGCGGTCATCGTAACGGCATTCGGAAACGCATCCCGGATCATCGCTTTCAGGATGAGGAGGTTATCGGGATGGTCGTCGATGGCCAGTATTTTTATTTTCTCATTCCCCATAGAGGGCTTCTTACTTTGTTAGTAAAGCTTTTCCCGGGATGGTTTAATCATCGACCGGACATGACTGACAAGGCTTTGCAAGTCAATATCTCCTTTCCGGATCAGTTGATGGATATTGTTTTTCTTCAGGAATCCCAGTTCTTCCTTTGTTACTATCTTAGCCGTCAGGATCAAAACCGGCACGTATGCCGTTTTTTCCGATTCCCGAACAGCCTGGAGCACATCAAAGCCACTTTTACCGGGCATCATCAGGTCGAGTATTATCGCATCAGGCGTAAAAGAGTTCATCCTTTCCAGGGCCTCATCTCCATCTCGTGCCACAATCACATTGAATCCCTGCTGGCTTAGCACATCCTGAATCTGGATGATGGCCGGCTCGCTGTCTTCAATCAACATTATGGATCCGGCCAGTTCAGGTGAGTCAGGTGTGCCTGCCGTTTTTTTCAAATGATATGGATTACCTGCCGAATAATCGAACGGTCCTGATTCCTCTCCGGTTGATAAATGTACGGGTATTGACAGTGTAAAATCGGATCCTTTTCCCACCTGGCTCTGAACATTTATTTTTCCATTGATCAGGTCGGCATATTTTTTGGCCAGCGCCAATCCCAATCCCGTACCGCCGTATCGTTTCGATGTGCTGCTGTCGCCCTGCCTGAACTCATCGAAAATATAGGGCAGGTGCTCTTCGGCGATGCCAATCCCGGTATCTTTTATAGTTATACCGACTTTATCATCCAGGTGTCTTGTGCTTATTTGCACACCTCCTTTGTCGGTGAACTTTACGGCATTGCCGATAATATTCTGCAGGATGTGGTAGATCTTCCCGGCATCGCTGTGAATGACCATCGATTCTTTTTCGGGGGCAAAATCGATGGTGATATTTTTCTGAGAGGCTTGCGGAGCGATCATGTTTACGATGCCGGAGATCAGTTCCGTCAGGTTAAAATCGGTAAATTCCATTTCCACCCTTCCCGATTCGATCCGGGAAATATCCAGGATATCGTTGATCAGGGCCAGGAGGTTTTTCCCGTTTCGTTCAATGACTTCCAGGTAGCTATGCTCTTCGGCAGGGATCTTACCTTCGAGCCTGCGGTTTAAAACCCCCGTAAGGGCGATGACCGAATTGAGGGGAGTTCGAAGCTCGTGGCTCATATTCGACAGGAAATTCGTTTTGAGCCGGCTGGCTTCGGCCAGGTGCTGTTTTTGTGTCTCCAGTTCGGTATTCTGCCTGCCGAGGATGGTGGATTGCGTCATGAGTTCATTCTTTTGCATCTCCAGTTCCTGGTTCTGGATTTCGAGTTTAGCCGACAGCTCCCGGACTTTCTGGTAAGACAATATACCTTCGATCCTGGCGCTTAAGGCGGCCAGTATTTCCTTCACCAGCTCCGAATCCTGTTTACTGAAGTTTTTTATCGTCGCCAATGAGATGACGGCAATGACATCATCGCCGACAGCAACCGGCGCGGTAATAATTTCGCGGGGTGTGATCATACCGCCGGCTGCCGGAAAACGCATCGGCGTGTCGCCAGGTATGTGGGTGATATGCTGAACTTTACGCGTGGTTACAGCCAGGCCGATATCGCCTTCCAGCACCTCTGCCGGGAATGATTTCCTGGCCGGTTCTTCCAAACCGATCGACTCAAACAGGTCGAACGTCTGCGATGGTTTGTTATACAGGTAGACCGTGGCGATTTGTGCTCCGGTAGATTCACACAACCGTGTCATGATCGTTCTGAAAAACAACCGGGGATCGTTCTCCGCCAGCATCAGCCGTTCGATCTGTTCGGTTTTTTGATTCAGAATGATGATCGATTCGAGATAATCTGCCATGTCGTTAAAAGCACCGGAAAGTAAGCCGAATTCATTACTGCTATGATATTGGCTTCGGATCCGGTAATTTCCTTCCCTGAATTGTTGTGTTGCGGAACTCAGTTCATCCAATGGTTGGCGGATATTTCTGATCAGGATATTAAAAATGATGATGGAAACGAGCATAGAGATGATGATGACGATCACCAGCCTGATATTCAACTTTCTGCTCAGGATTTGTGAGTCTTCATACAATTGATCCGCTTTGTTTTTCGCAAAAGTATCGATGTCGCCTATAAAATGAAACACAACACCAACATCACGATTAAGCGCATTCAAGACCTGGAGACTGTTTTGTGTCCGGCCGGAATCGGTGTTCAGGATGATACCGATTTTTTCATCGCGGGTGGCATTCCACCTTGAGAAAGCCTCTTTCAACGAATCGACATCGGATTTTGGCCCCAGGTAATGCAATTCCAGGATCTCGATTTGCCTGGCAGCGTCTTCGCGGGCATGCATGATTTGAATGAGGTTTTCGCTCACAACATCATGGTCATCGAAGAGCATCAGGTTCCTGACATCCCTTTGAATGGAAACAATGTCGGTAGTCAAATGGCCGATGGCGCGCCTGACCTTGAAAGGATGATTATAGATCAGTTCTGTTTGTTCATGGATCAGCCTGCTCTGGTTATAGGCTATAATTCCGGTAATGAAGGCCATGAGTAACATGAGGCCGAGGCCGGCGATGAGTAGTATTCTGATTTTTATATTCCTCAGGTTCATAATTTTTGGATTTTCCGGAAGATGAAAGATTGAGGATAAACCTCCTGAAATGAATCATTAATTATCCTGTCGTGTTCAGATTCACCGATAATGAGGTAGCCATTATCGTCCAATGCCCTGAACAGCGTGTGCTGGATCCGGTTCCGGATCGTTGCGCTATAGTACATCATCAGGTTGGCACAGATGATAACATCAAAATTCCCGAATATTGCGGATACCGGAGTGGAGTTGGAGCTATTCAACAGGTCGGAATGGGAGAAATTGATCCGTTCGTTGATTTTTCGAATGACGCGGTGATCAGATTTCTCTTTCGTGAAGTATTTCCGGGCATGTCCCAGGGTCAGATTTTCCATCTCATCGTCGGAATACAGGGCTGCTTCAGCCTTTCGAAGATTTTCCGGCTGGTTGTCGGTGGCAAAGATCATCCAGGAGAATGGCCGGGAAATAACAGGTTCCAGATCGGAAAGGAGAAAAGCGAGGCTATAGGCTTCCTGGCCGGTAGAGCAACCCGCCGCCCAGATCCTGATCAACTTTTTATTATGATTGATTTTATCCAGGATCAAATGAGGCAGGATGATCGATTTGAGATAGGCAAAAGCCACCGGATTACGGAAGAAGCCCGTATAATTCACCGTGAGCGACGACCTGAAGATCTTTTGCTCTTCTTCGTCATTCATCATGAGATCAACGTATTCCGGCACGCTGTTGCATTGGGTGAATTCTATTCGCATAGCCATGATGTTCATGAGAAATGACTCGTCATAAGTATAAATGACATCGGCCATAATATCCTTCAGTTCCGCTGGAATTCTTGTGTTCATCCGGTATTAATACTAGGTATATTTTTCCGGTTTCCCCAGTTGCCTCAACAATTCGTTGACCTCTTTTTTCAGCTCGATCATGGCCAGCTCTCTTCCGACGGTAAGTTGATGGAAGTGCTCGAGCTGGCTGATCTTTTTCTGCATGGCCTCCTCGGCCGCTTTCCGTTCGGAGATATCGCGAATGATAACGCTCGTATTAAGATTGCCTTCTTTATCCCGGAAAATAGCGCTTGACAGTTCAATTGGAAACTTCACCCCGTCTTTTCTGACGCCTGTGAGTTCCCCGTAAAACCAGCCCGTTTCGTTTCTGAGTTTAACAGCCGGTTCCAGCCGCGGATCCGATGTGTCCATGATCAAACTTCTGCCTTTTTCCGTCATTTCCTTTTCAGACCAACCGAACATACGACAAGCTGCCGGGTTGGCTTTCAGCGTCCTGCCATCGGGGCATGTCAGCAATACGGCATCCATGCTATTTTCAAACAATAACCTGAACCTCTCTTCGCTCTCTCGTAATTCTTCCAGGACGAACTTATGCTCCCGCTGAATTTTTCTTTTTTCCAGAACGTTCCTGACGGTGGGCACCAGGTTTCGGATATGGCTGGCCGTTTTGGTCAGATAATCGTCGGCGCCCATTTTCATGGCCTGAACCGCAATTTCTTCTGAACCGGTTCCAGTCACAATAATGACAGGAATATCCGGATTTTTTTCTTTTACAATTTCCAGAACTTTGAATCCATCGAATCCCAGGATATTAAAATCGCTGAGAACCAGGTCAAAGGATTCGTGTTTCAGATAGTTTTCAAATTTTTCCCTGCTATCGGCCTCAATTATATGAAACTGTTCCGATAATTCGCCAAAGGCGTCGAGAACCAGTTGCCTGTCGTGCAGGTTGTCGTCGATGTGTAGGATTCTGACTTGTGTTTCCATTTTTAAGGGATTAATCAGTGAATAATCTGTCAGCCCGGGGGAGCTTCAATATTAAGGGTAAACCAATAGTCGTCGATTTTCCTGACAACTTCGATAAAACCATCGAAGGAGACCGGTTTGGCCAGGTAACTGTTGGCACCGATATCGTAGCTAAGGATACGGTCGCCATCTTCTTTTGAAGAAGTCAGGATGATCACCGGGATCCGTTTGAGCTTTGGTGTAGCCTTGATCTGACGTAAAACTTCAAAGCCGTCTATTTTTGGCATTTTTAGATCCAACAGAATCAGGTTCGGAAGCGGAAAAGACTTCCTGTCGGAGAATTCACCTCTTCCAAATAAATATTCCAATGCCTCTTCTCCATTTCGGGCTACAATGATTTTGTTTTTCAGCCGGGCTTCCCGGAAGGCATCCAGGGTAAGGACCACATCCATTTCGTTGTCTTCGACCAATAAAATCTGTGCTAATCTGTTCATAACCGATTTTATTTATTTTCAGGCAATTTGATATAAAAGGTACTTCCTTCATTTACAACTGATTCAACCCGGATTTTACCGTCGAGCAGGGCTACTGCTTTTTTTACGGAAGCCAGGCCTATACCCGTACCCGGATATTCATTTTCACTATGCAAGCGTTGAAACACTTCAAAAATTTTCATCTTATATTCTTCAGGGATACCAATGCCGTTGTCCGATACAAAAAGTACATGGCTGGCCCCCTCTTTATTGTAACCGCAATAAATCTGCAAAGGGACATTTCCCCTGCGGTATTTGATGGCATTTGACACTAAATTAGTTAAAATCTGCTGAAGCAAAGTTTTATCACTGACAATTTCGGGCAGGTTATCCTGAATGGCTATGCGGGCGCCGGCTTTATCCAACTCCTGTTTGAAGACCATTAGGATGCTCTCATAGAGGTCTTTCAACGAGACCCTTTGCAGATCGGGTGTTTTACGCACCAAACGGGAATAGCCGAGCAGGTCGTTGATCAGGTTCTCCATGCGCTGGCTGGCTTCACCGATAAAAGCCATGTATTTCCTTCCCTCCTCGTTCAGGCTGGATTTATGGCGGGTTGAAAGGATATGGGAGAATCCTGTTATAGCCCTTAAAGGCGCTCGCAAATCATGCGAAACGGAATAGCTGAACGATTCAAGGTCTTGGTTTGCAGTTTCAAGCTAGGCTGTCCGCAACCTGACCCTTTCTTCCAGTTCCTCATTCAGTTTCCGTATCTCTTTTTCGGCCTGATACCGCTGATCGGCCATCGTATTGGCCGCCCCGGCTATAAACACAAATTCTTTATATTTCAAATGCGACATATCAATCCGTTCATCGGCTTTAACGGATCGTTCAAAAAACACCTTGAAAATTTCCAGGTTTTTATATATCTGGCCTGAAAGGTAGCGTGCCAGGAAATAGCAGAGGAGAGTGGCAAAAATGATATACAGGGCTATGCTCGCAATATTTCCGCGAAGGTCTGCAATCAGTTCCTTTCTCAGGGTATCGATCAGGGGTTCGACATCCTTTTCATAATATCCCGTGCCAATAATCCAGCCCCACTTCGGATAATAACTGAAATAGGATGTTTTAAGCGAAGTGTCGGTGGATTCCAGCAGGGGCCAGGGATAGGAGTGAAAAACCCCTTCCTGGTGAAGAGCACTGGTCTTCTGCACCTCATAAATGTCTTGCCATATCCGGTTACCTGTTTCGGAAATCTTCCTGGGTGCGGGATTCAGTTTTCCGTGGGTAACCAGTGCATAGCCATCCATGGAATTAACAAATACATATTCGTTGACCGCAAACCGGATCCGGCTGATCGAATCCAGGGCATAAATTTTCAGCGCTTCGGTGATTTGCTCCTTGCCGCATGCCATTGAAACAACCGTCAGCCCGGCAGCCGGATTTTTAGCGAAACCGGTAATCACCGCGGGCCATTCCTGGTTTTGTTCTTCGGGTAAAGAGTGTATTATGGTCCCCGCGGTGTCTATGGAATTAAATATACGGCTCAGGACCATGGCTTTTATTTCAGCCTGCACCGGATCGGTTTCATATATGCGGGGCCTGTATTCATAGACTATTTCTTTTTTATCGTTATAAACAGAAAAGGGGATCATCAGGCAGAACAGGGTATCATTACCGGCCCGGGCAATCTGATCAGCCAGGCGTTCTTTACCGTAAGCATTCCCGGCAAGGTAGCTGACATCGACCGCCTGTTCTTTAAGCAGGGCTGATACCGGACCGGCAGGGTGGGCGCGAATCCAGTCGAGGTAGTTTTTGGTCTGAAGAATTTTGGAACGGATCGATTCCCGCTGGTTTTGCGAGAAGGTCGCTTTAATTTTCTTGACCTCTTTCCGGTGTTCCCCGATTTTACTGTTAAGCCAGAAGGTACCGACGATCAGGATAGAAATGGACGCTGCCCCGAGCAAAAAAATAAACACCTGGTTTACCAGGCTGATCTGTCCGTATTTTATTTTTTTTCGGCTCATACAGGGATTTTATAATGGCACTTTTCAATCCACAATCCTGTACTTTGGCGGCAGACCCGATTTGACCAGCAATCCGTTCACTTCTTTTTTCAATTCTATCATCATCAGTTCCCGGTCAACTGTAAAGTTATGAAATTTCTGCAATTCCTCCATTTTTTTTGTCAAGTCGGCCTCGGCCTCTTTCACCCGGGTAATATCGTAAATGATCCCGTGCCATAATGTACTGCCATCTTCCAGCAATTCGGGTACGGCATCGCTGTAACGCCATTTAACGCCGGCTTTCGGCAGGTTGACCCTGAACTCGCAATAGAAATGGCTGAGTTCGCGGGCCGACTCCATGATCAGGTCCGACACCCGTTGCAAATCATCGGGGTGCAGGCGGCCGAAAACAGGTGTGGCGTCTTCCCTGACCTCTTCGGGGGTGACTTCATAGATCATATTCATACCCGAGCTGGCATAAGGAAAGCAGGATCGTCCATCGGGGAAAAGCCGGTACTGGTAAATAACCCCGGGGACCTGTTCGGAGAGCTTGAACAGCAGTTTATGGCTGGCTTCCACGGCCTCCTGGGCCTGTCTGCGGGTAAAAGCCACCCCTATCATATTCCCGACCGATTCGAAGAACAGGATCATATCGGAGGTGAAACGGTTTTTCAGCGAGTCGTTGAGCTGCAGCAGTCCGATGATCTCCTCGCCGGCCCGGATCGGGATAATGGCAATGGACCGGTATCCTGCATGGACACACGTATTCCGGGGATGATACCGTATATCTTGGTCGGGTTTAAGCCCCAGCATCACTTCTGAATCGTTCGTCCAGAAGCTGCCTCCTTTGGTATAGAACGGGCTGGATTCCTCTGTTTTTCCACTGACGACCAGGCCGCAGGTACATTCCAGCAAGGGTAGTCCGTCGTTCCCTCTTAGTATGGAACCGTCATCAGAACGGCTGAATAATGAATTTTCATCTTCAACAAATTCTCTTTTAAAACCCTTATGGCATAAATAGGGAAAGTCTTCATTTTTCTTAATCCTGATCCCGACTGCTTCGATTCCTGTTTCTTTTTTGATAAGGTCGACGGTCAGCCGGATGGTTTCATGAAGCGAATTCGAGCTGTTCAAAAGGGTCAGGATCTTAGCGGTCAGAAGAGCCTGTATTTCCGCCCTTTTCCGGTCAGTGATCACTTCGGTGTAAAGGACCATTCCGCCGATCGCACCATCCGATTCATACCACGGGCGGCATTCCCAGCGGGTCATCTCCACTTCGCCGCTGTCGCGGAAATAGGGATCGTCTTCGGCGCTCAGGACTTCTCCGGCCAGTACGCGCCGGTGCACTTCCTTCCATCGTTCCGGGTGGTCGGGGAAGATATCGTAATGGTGACGTCCGATGATGTTCTTTTCTTTCACATTGTATTCCTGCAGAAAACGCTGGCTGACATAAATATAGTGCAGGTTGTTATCGAAGACAGCTACGGCTGACCGGTTATGCTCGATAATATACCGCATCAGTTCATGAAAGTGGAGCAGATCTGCTTCCGACTTCTTCCGGGCCAGTTTATCCTGCGTTTCGGTCAGGGCCCTTTCAACAGCCAGCGGGAGCCTGTCGAGCTTATCTTTCATCACGAAATCAAGGGTTCCCTGCTTGAGCAGTTCGATGGCGGTTTCTTCCCCGATCGCTCCGGAAACGCAGATAAACGGCGTATCCGGGCAAATGGTTTTACTGATGTTCAGTGCCCGGAAGGCATCAAAACCAGGTAAACGGAAATCGGCCAGGATAATATCCCAATGGCATCCCTGCAGCGCCTTTTTGTAATCCTGCTCATCTTCGACACGGATAATATCCAGGTTATCGGACAGATCCGAGAGGTATTCCTTTATCAGCTCGAAGTCGCGAACCGAATCTTCGACCGACAGCACTTTCAATCTTTCATTTCTGCTATCTTCAGTCATAGGGCCATTTCTTCCATAGTGGGGAGTTCATTGATGGAAGCCCAGAAAACCCCGATATTTTTGATTGTATACATGAATTCTTTAAAATTAACCGGTTTGACAACGTAGGCATTTGCACCGAGGTCGTAGCATTTTTTAAGGTCGCTTTTTTCCCGTGAGGAAGTCAGCATGACTACCGGCAACGTTTTCAACACCGGATTGGAGCGGATCTCCCGGAGCACCTGGATTCCATCCAGCCTGGGCATTTTAATATCCAGGAGGATGACCGCGGGGTCTACTTTTTTACGGTTGACATAGTTTCCTTCATATTTTAAATATTCCAGGGCCTCAACGCCATCTTTAACGACAACCACCTGGTTCGACAAATGAACTTCGGCAATGGCCTCCATTGTTAATTCGATGTCTTTTGGGTTGTCTTCTGCCAGTAAAATAATTTTCATATCATTCATTTCTATATGATTTGGGGGGATTTGGTAAAAGTCTGCCGATAGATAACTTTCCAGGTACATATCATTCAGGATGAGGGTTTTGCCTGGGCAGGGTGAAATAAAACGCGGCACCCTGGTCGGGTTGGGCTTCGGCCCATGTTTTTCCTCCATGTTTGGCGATAATCCGCCTGACATTTGCCAGGCCGATACCGGTTCCTTCGAACTCTTCCGAAGAATGCATCCGCTGGAAAACGCCGAATAGTTTTTCCGCGTAACGCATATCAAATCCGACGCCGTTGTCGTGGATGGAGAAACAAATATCTTTTGGCGTTTCGGTAGAATCAA